>Ga0187844_10001680_pt1 | contig 16555 bp, 16 predicted proteins | sample SpaLakP09_SKY_50_FD_134517 | JGI IMG/M metagenome (GOLD analysis project Ga0187844, IMG submission 134517) | Oligotrophic lake water microbial communities from Sparkling Lake, Wisconsin, USA - SP09_SKY_50 | ecosystem: Environmental > Aquatic > Freshwater > Lake | place: USA: Sparkling Lake...
ATGCACATGGCCTTTCCCTCCCCCCTTATCTGAACCCACAATAATCGTGTAGCTCGGCCGTTCTGGATGCAGTTTATTTATCCTTGTCTTCGAGTCCCGCTCGCCGTGTTTGAGGTTCTTGTAGCGGTCAATAATGCGCTGGCTGTGTAGACGGCTCGTATGGTTCGCGAGCTTCGTCCCCAGCGGGGGCATTCCGCGCAGGCCATCATTCACAGTGCGGTATGGCAAGAGATATCTGTCAGCGTTATAAGCTTTTTCTGGAGTCGCGCCACAGATCTTTGGGATGCAATCGATCTTCTTCCCGTTACGGCTCCCAATGATAAAAATACGATCGCGAAATTGCGGAACGCCATATTCCGCCGCGTTCAAGCGAAAGACGGAAAGCGTGTAAGTGATGCCATCGCCGGGATTCTCCAAATTCGCACAGAGTTCCTTAAAGGTTTCACCGCCGTGGATTGTTAAAAGCCCAAAAACGTTCTCGAAAACAAAGGCTTTGGGCTCAATTTCCCTCAACAAACGGAGATATTCATAGGGAAGTAGTCCGCGCGGATCGTTAACGCCAAGCCTCTTACCGAAAACGCTGAACGCTTGGCAAGGGGGCCCCCCCGCCATCAGATCAACCTCGCCTTTCTTGATACCTGCCGCCTGCATCACTTCCTTTGATGAAAGATTTATGACATCAGCTTGTTTGATAGTCGCCGACTGCAAGAACGGCAATTTTTCCGCCGCACAATAGTCCTTACCCTGCTGCAGCGTCTGACAGCTATGGTAGTCAATGTCAGTGGCAAAAACCGTCTCAAAACCAGCTGCCTCGAGCCCCAGATCAAGGCCGCCACCACCGCTAAAAAATGAAATCAGCTTACGAATCTTCTTGGGGGGAGAGTTGACAGCTCGTTTCACATTTTTTTTCTTGGTTGCCGCGATGGCGCTGCGCCCCAAATTCACACTGCCGCTGTCCTCAATGACGCCCATCCGATCTTCCATCGCTATTTTCCTTTGCTGCTATTTGTCTGGTTTGCTGTGTTTTCTTGCTGACTGTCAAACATAGACAATTGTTTACTATTGCGTATGTATTCCTCGGCACGAACGACGAACCAGCTCTTCAATGTCTGGCCATCGCGGCTAAGTACAGCGTGCAACTCGTGCTTCATGTCCGGCGCTATCTCGATCACGATGCGCCCACTTCCACCAACGCTCATTCTTGCCTCGCATCTATGTCACATAACAGAAGTAATATAACATAGTATCAATGTAGAAAATTATCATTAAGGCAATAATTTGCAGCGAATATCCCTTCCAACAACAATTTAGCTGGATTGTTTGAGCAGGCAAACCACTGTGCATTTATACAGCAAAATATGCGATGGCGCTATCCCTTCTCTCACACCAAGCCGCGGCGCCGGGCGATGTCATGTCGTTGCCATGTCTTCGACGGATAGGATGTATGTACTGGAGAGGCGGTGGCATAGGTTTGCTCGACCGTTTTACACTGCCCCTGCAGTTTCGTCATTTTTCGCTCCATCTTCGCCATTTGTTCCTGACTCACGCCGGTCAGCTTCAGCGGCTTCTTGCCTTCCACAAGCATGCCGTCCACAAGCAATTCGGCCGGCGTCGCTACCAGCATGGCGTCAGCATAGGCAGTTGTCACCGTGTTCGATGACACCATCAACTCCACGCACTCACCCTGTCGTCAAAGCCCGGCAGACGCCGTTAGTGCTTGGCCACCAGTTGCGGCTCAAAGCTGCCGTCGCGGTCGCGTGGGATGTCGAGTTCAAGTTTGGTTTCGGCGGCCAGCACCGACTTCTTACTGCTGCCGTTGCGATGGTTACGCGTGGGCTCTGGCGCGTTGCGTTACTGTTCCAGATGGTGCGTAAGCTCGGCCTGGAGCATTCTTTCTGCAAGCGTTTTTTTCAACTGGCCGAACAGCCCGGCGTCGGTGAACATCGATTGCGGATTGTTCGGGTCTACACCTTCAAGCAGTTTGTCCAATGTGGCTTTGTCGATCATCATACGTATCCTTTCCAGGGATAAATTTTATCGTATGACTGCTTTCACACAAAATTTCTGACAGGCTCAACTCTGACCGATCCAGCAGGTGTTCTGAGAAAAAATTTGTTTCGAAGATATTGCACTTAAGCGTGTACCATCGCCCCTCCAAAATAAGATTCGCTGCCATTGTCGTGGCAGCGGCTGAATGCACATGCAAACCATAGCTCTTGATTTGCTAAACCCAATCGCCTGCCCCCAGTGCAGCACAGTTTTTCAGCAACATGGAATTATTCAAAGCCGCAATAGCGCGGAGGCGACTGCTCTGTGCAAATGCTGTAGCCGCACGACGCGAATAACGCTACCTGAGTTGCCGAAGAAACTCGTATATCTGGATCAATCGTTCCTGTCCGATGTACTCCCCTCGGGAGCGCAGGACAACCCGCAAGACATCAAGCAGCGCATTCTTCACAAGCTGCTGGAGCTCAAAGCTCGCCAGCAAATTTTCATTGTTGTCTCCGATATTCACTTCGCAGAGACAGCGGCAATTTCGGACGAATGGATTGAAAAGAGACGCAGGCTCTTATCCTTTCAGAACGAGCTCGCAGACGGCTCCATCGCTGCGGATGTTCTGGAGATATTCACCCGCCAGCAACGACGAAAACTTATTAACGAACTGGAGCCGGACAGCTTTCATCCAGGCGAAGTCGGATTGAAAGATCCTTTCCGCTTAAAGGTTGGAGTTCAGATTGTCCCCACCAACACTTGGCTTGGCAGGCTGCATCAGCCGCTTGTTACAGCAGAACAGCGGGGGAACCAGAGGGAGATGCTCCGTAGAATCCTCGTTCGCCAAGCCAGCGAACTAAGTGCTCAAAGCTCAAAGGCGGATTGCCTGGACCTTGTGCGCAATAAATGGCGACTAGACCTGCAGAAGGGTATTGCTGGGGAACGTGCCTATTCGTACTTTATCGCGCAAATGGAGAATTTGTCAGACGCATCATCGCTTCCGGCCATACCGGAGCAAAGTATTTTTCGTCCGGTTGTACAAGGCATAGTTAAGGGTTTGGATTCGGGCGCCCTTGACAGGTTTGAGCAGCTGCTCAAAGACGACCCTACAGGCGGTTGCGCCTCGGTTCAATTACGAACGGCGCTGGAGGCTGAAGTTCTTTGGGCATGGTGCAGTTGTGAAAGGACAGGAGACGCTTTCAATGACAAGAAGTACGGTGTCTCGCGCTTGAACGACATAAATCACATCTCGACATTCCTACCCTATGTCGATGCGCTGACCACAGACGGCGATTCCGCAAAACTTTGCCAGCGGGACCTTGCAGCAGTTGAAGTTAATAAGGCAAAAGGCAAGCTGTTTTCTGCGGCAACATACGGTGAGTTCGAGCGCTGGCTTGACGACCTACGCTCACAATCCGCGAGCGGCGGCTAATCATCCAGACAGCCCCCGCTGACTCGGTCTTTCACCGATCACAAGTGTAAAACTCACGAGTCACTTTTACCGTTGCGTGAGCCGATTTTTCCCACAGGTCTCCGAGAACAACCGCTGGCAATGCCGCGCTGTTTCGATGGTGCCGCGCCGGTCCCTTGTTCGCAAGTGGGCCGTCTCCCCGCCAGCGTCCCGGCAGTCCGCAATCGGGGCAATGCAAATAGACGTGGCTACGACCAATCAGCACCGTAAAAGCAAGGTTGTCCTGATCATCCAGTTTCAGCACTGGGGCCTATAGTCTACCTTGATGCTAACCAGCAGATACTGGCAAATAAGTGCAATCCAACCGGTCCACGTCTTGAAAATGCTTATGTCGGTGGTTCGATCTTGGCCCGGGCCACCAAGAACATACATCACGCAACGCCGATCCATGCAGATCGGCGTTTTGAGTATCGTCAGTCCGGAGGGCTGATTCTTCAATACCGGAGAGTTGGGATCGCAGCATTCACTATTTATCCAGCGATACAGTCTGCACGATAGCAGAAAACTCGCGCAGGATGTCAGGATTGTTTTGTGATAAAAACCGTATCACGGCCTCGTTGGCCAGCACTTTCGCCAAATAACCTCTGGCGAGTACAAGATTGAGAACATCTTGACCATAAGATTGCTCGACCAATTTGAACTGCCCCTCAAGGTTTGCCATTTCACGCTCCATCTTGACCATCTGATCAGCGGTGACGCCTTTCACCTTCTTCTGAGCACCTTCATTCACCAGCATGTTGCTAGGTGTTGCTGCTAGCAGTGCCTGCGCGTAGGAGACGGTAATATTGTTTGTTGCCACCATCAGTTCAACACACTCCACCTGACGGGTCGGCTTCATTTTTCGTAAAACTGGGCTCAGGTTGGCTGAGAAGTGTTTGTCTTTTAGCAGCTGCACCGCCTCCGAACAGATTCCATTCAGAAGGTTAATTTTTTTGGTGATCTGCTCAATATCTAATTCGAGCGCTGTTGCTAGTCGAGATGGTGTAACTCCTCGCTCGACTGCCCGGCGAATCATGAAATGCTCTTGAATGGTCGAAAGTCGGTTGATCCGATTATTGTAGGTGTAGCGTTCATCATCGTTTGCGATCAGACAGGGTGCATCCTTGAATCCTAATTCCTGCAACGCGATCATCCGAATATGCCCATCCAGCAATAGGTACATTCCGCTAGCCTTGTCTGGTTTTGCAATCGTCAGTGGTTCGATCAAACCAACATTATCAATGGACGCAATGATCTGCTTAAATTTTCGTGAATTTATAAGACCGATTGGTGCTTTCTGCGATGGCAAGAGTCTGTCAAAGGAAATTATGCGAGGCTCAGGGATAAAGCCCAGATGCTCATTCTTCATATAGGATGTCCCCCGGGCCAGACTCGCTCGGCAATATATTTAGGTAAGGTATCAAGACCTTCTGCACGAAGCAGATTGGTAAAATTCTCATTCCCCATGAGCTGACGCATGGCTTCTGCCACGAAGAGCAAACGCTGCTGAGCAAACTCAGCCTTCCTGACCATCAGCTTTTGACGATCCACCTCTTTTTGGTATGTCCTGATCAAGCTGGAAGAAGTAACATCAGGCATTTTTCGCGGCGCTCCCCGGGCGACACTTCGCCCCAGAGATCGACGCTTTTCAATGACCTTGCGTGCTTGTATAAGGTGGTTGCCCCGCAATTGGCCATTCTCGTATGCCTCCTGTAGGGCAGCCTGCACATCCTTGTCGTTGCTGCCAGCTCCCGCGATGGTTACTGCAACGTTAAGAGGAATCCGCCCACCTTCCACGGCGATCAGTAATCGTTCTTCACCATTTTGGATTAGTTTCAAAATGTTATTGACGTAGTCATGACTAAGCCCGGTCTTACTTGCGATGGCGTTCTTGTCATAGCCCCTTTCGTGTAACTGTTCGATGCCGGCCAATAATTCCAATGTCCGCCCCTGGCGACGTGCGATATTTTCTGCAAGGCTCATGATAAACGCCTCTTCGTCGTTCACTTCGACGACCATGGCCGGGATAGTTGTTTCACCTAACGACTTGAATGCCTTGAGCCTACCTTCACCACATATGAGCAGAAATTTTTCACTACCATCAGTGTCTATGCGAGGCGTCACCGTAATTGGCTTTTTAAGACCAATGTCTTTTATGTTACCGACGATGCTGTCGAAAATCCGCCCATTGCGATCACGCGGATTGAGGACTTCGATTTTATCGATCGGGATCATCTGAAGCTTGCTGGATGGATGCTCTTTACTCATGCTGCCCTCCTCACACGTGTACGTTCCGCCATGCCGTGGAGGTAATCCAGGGTATCAAAACGGAAGCTTTCGAACTCGATGCCATTTTGCTCAGCAAGGCGAATGTGCGGCAAACCAAAATCTAAGCGAGGTAACAGGTAGTAATCTAGTGGTATTTGGTTGGCCTGATCTAGTCGCACCGCGACCGTAATGTCGGGGACCAGACTAGTATCAAAACGAACCCTCCAGCGATAGCGTCCATTATTAAATGTCTGGCAGCGTGCCAAAACCAGCGATACCGTGAACTCATTGTTCACCGTCAGTAAATCGGTTGCCGGATCTCGGGCTACGTTGCCGCCGAGATTAGCAATGGCTCGCTCAGTATCTGCAATGATTTCAGGATGTAGCTTGCGCAGAAATTTATTTACTTCCAGGAATTTGTAGTCTCGGTCAGGCGTGAACCCCACAGCCTCATAGGCTCGGATCAAGCTGCCAAAGCGGTGAATATAGGCTGCTGCCGAAGGCATTCCTTCGGCCTCGTCGATGATCAAACCCGATAGAAATCCCCGGCGCTGGTACAAATTACGGAGCTTATCGATTAGCTCTTCGCTGCTGAAACGTTGGGCCCTAGCGCGGATGATGCCTTGTGCCATGAAAAACATCTCAGGTGGCACGATAGCTTCGAACGCACCCTCCTTCTTGATCCACATGTCTTGCTGATTAATGATGCGATGTTTCTTCAGCTTGAATGAGATCCGGTTGTATACGTTGTTGCCGACGTACTTTTCGTTGATTAAGACCTCGCGCACAGTTGCCCGCGTCCAGTCACGTTCCAAATCAGTGGATATACCCTTAGCATTGAGACGGGCTGCGATTTCAGATTCCGGGATGCCCTCGTCGATGAACCATCTGTAAATTTGATTGACGGTCTGAACTTCTGAATCAGGTCCCGGCATCAGAATCACCCGATCCGTTTGTAAGCTCTTGTGCTCACCACGAGAGAGCTCGCTCTTAATTGAACCTGTCTGGTCGATCAATACCCTACGTAGTCCAAAGCCCGCCGGCCCCCCCTGTCGATAACCAAGTTCTATCAGGCGACATTGACCGGCAAACACCTTGGCTGACAACTCTCTACTGTACTCGCCGGCCATGGCTCGTTTGACACCCTTGACAATCGTCGAGACGGGAGAGCCGTCGTTTTCAAATTGCTCAGCGACATAGGTAACTTGGATTCCGGCACGGCGGCAGATGTACTCATAGTAAGCGCTTTCATCTGCATCCTGGAATCGGCCCCACCGACTGACGTCGTATACTAAGACCATCTGATAGTCGACTGGCCCTGCCTCCACATCCTTAATCAGTTGCTGAAGGGCCAGTCGTCCACCGATGTTCAGACCACTTTTACCCTCGTCGGCGTAGGTCCGTATAATTTCAATGCCACGATTAGTCGCATATTCCCGAATACTGTCGGCCTGATTCTCTGTGGAATACTGTTGATGTTCGGTCGACATACGAACGTATTCAGCTGCACGGAAGAGGGCTGATTGTCCTTGCACCTCACCTTTCGATTCTTCTGAATGCATAGGTACCGATCACTCAATGTGGAGAATTGATGCTCTCGGGTACGCAATCCGCTTTATCAGTATGCAGACGATGGAAACTCCCAGCGTCTTCAAACCATTGATACAGTTTTCATGCAGCGTGATCAAGAGCTCGTTTAACCACAAAGGTATGGCAGGCAAGTTGAAATGACTATCACGTCCTATCTTTGCACGCGTCCTTTTTGCATAGACAGTCGACGCACACTGGCACAATTTCCGCAATCCACGCGTCACTCTTAGCAGGAATCGTGTCCGGAATAAACCTGATCTGGTATAAGCCAGAGAGGGGAGGCTGTGCGGACTGGATAACTTTCGCCGACGCCTGCTGGCGGTCATCGCTATTTTCTCTATACTTGCGCCAATAGTCAGGATTTCGATCTAACCAGGCGCGCTGGCTGCGTGCCTGATTGCTCCGGTAGTCCGAGTCGTTTAGCATCTTATCGCGTTGCCATCGCATGCGACGTTCCCGCTGGCAAACGGGTGCAGAGCAAAAAATCTGGTTGGGAACTTGGGGGCGCGAAACGAACGGCTCTAAGCAGCATGCGCAGAATTTTGTGACCATTAGATATCTCCATACTAAAATTTGTATGGGAACTCATAACGAGTACAACCGAACATGTTCGCGGTAGTTGTCAACAAAGATGTCGCGTCAAGTAATGCAGCTTTTCTTAAGTCCTCTGTCGGTTTCCGTTCAGGATTCAGCCAGACTTCATCGTTCAATTCCCAATCCCGCGTAGTCCCGGTCCAGCGCTCCGGATGGCGTTGCTTCGCGGCCTCGTAGACCTGTTTGCGGTGATTCAGGATCGCTCCGTCTCTGCCATCATGGCGCTGCGCAGGCGTCACGAATTTCAAGCCGCTGTGCTTGTGCTGATGGTTGTAGGTCCGAAGGCTGATCTCCAGCGCACCATACGCCTGCGCACGCCGACATCATCGCCGAAGCGGCACGCTCAATGCCACATGCTTTACGCTCACTTCGCCTCGATGATGAACGACTGGCAGAACTAACGATGTTATGCGGCTTTGACGATGATCTGGCCGACCAAATTACTCAGACAAATAACCGTATTCGCGGCCTACTGACACAAATCCATACAGCGCTGGAACGCGTACTCGGTCCGAGCCTTGATCATCAGGCTGTACTGGATCTGTTGCAGCGACACGCTTTCCGTTTATTTGTACGGAAAAGCATAGCTACGATGCAATTTAGCTATCCCCGGAAATAATTTCACGGTTGCAAATATAATATATTATTGGCAATTTTTTAGTATTGTGATATTTTCCAAAGACCTGGAAAGTTTTCCCATTTTCTAGTGTCAATATTTTCAATTCACTCATATTTAAATACAAATAAATTTCACCAGACTGGCAGCCAAATTTTTTGAAAATTATATATTTAGATAACTGAATTATATTATATTAAAAAGTGCATGAACTTCCACTTTATTATTAGTACGCATATAATTTAATCGCCAAATTAAAATAATATATACCTAAATAATTCAGCCATTCCACAATTTAAATAATCATTTAACCTTATTCCATCTTGAAAAATACTGATCAAAAGCCAAAACTTTCTGCGAGGGTAAAAATTATTCGGGATGTTGTAGGTAATGGGAAATCTAAACGAGCACTTCGACGAGCGATTCTTATCGATAGGCACACAGGTATGATTCATGAGCTCCCAACCGTGTATGTCCTACGAGCCCTCGGAAAAAAATCCTTAAATACACAACTTGGGGCTTTGTATAACATCGCGTTTTATCTCGAATGGGCCGATTTAAAAACGGCTAGATCTAGCACTTGGATACGCCCCGAAATTCGTATTAGAACCGGTCATCTTGCATTAACCCAAAGCGAAATTGACGATCTTGCTAATTGGTGCCAGCGGAGTGCGCATGAACTGCATATTTCTAGAAATAGAGAAGTCGCCGGTGTGCGCATGCTCACATCTCCTAACATTGGCGTTGAATCGACTACAACAAATTCCAGATTAAGAAACATCTGCAACTATCTCTGTTGGCTTACCAGGGACATGGTAGAAGGAACACTGATGTTGAATGATGAAATGATCGCCAAAAGTTCAAAATTTCAAAATTCACTTCAGCGCGCATTTCTTCGCTCTTTAAGTAGAACAAAGTCGACGCCGTCAATTATCTCTCTTAGTTCATCAGACTCCACGAATTTACGAAAACTCGTCACATCCCCACCGAAAAGTCACTGTAGGCATACGATACGAGATATGTTGATAGGCCGTGTATTGATCGAGACAGGATTACGAGCTGGAGAAATGCTAAAAATTCAATGTGAGGACCTTCAAAGTAATTTCGAAGTTCAATCTGGGCGATATATCGCTGTACTCACAATCATTAAACGCCCAAACGATATAAATGACGATCGCCAACTAGAGCCTAGTGTCAAGACACTGCCCGGCCCCATAGTAATTAGCCGAAGTCTCGCCGATCAAATTATTGAATACATAAAAGGCGATAGAAGACAGGCGCTTAATTTTCGATTTCAAACAGGTCGTGAAACTCCCTATCTTTTTTTATCTCATTCCGGCGAGCGAATAGGGTTACCACTTACCTATCGCAACCTACATAGAATCGTCGCCAAACTAGGACTGGCCTCACAAGTTTCGCCCCACCTCACCCCACACGTACTACGTCATACACACTTCACAGACCTACGCCAGCATATGGCTGATAAAGGGACGGATCCTGTTCTAGCAAGGCGTATCATGCAAGAGCGCGGGCATTGGTCACCCAACTCCAATATGCCAGATCACTATTCGCAACGTTATATAGCCGAGCAGCAGGCTGCTTTTATAGAGCTTAGAGACAAGATTCTAGAACAAGGTATCAAATGAAAACTCTCAAAGAGTCCCAACTACCTTTAGTTTACATCAAAAACATAATCCCAGCCTCACCTAAACGGATAAAGCTTGTCGATACAAAATCTTTCGTCGATGTCAACCTGAGCAATATGTGCCTGGAAAGCGATTCAGGTACTGTAAATATCAAACTCAAGGAAAAGTCGAAGCAATTCAATGAAACGATGGCTGCCGCCTTTCAGTATGTTTTTCTTCATGCATTAAACGGTCGTCGCAAGGTAAATACCGTTAATCGATGGATAAATGAGATGAATTTATTTACTCGAGATTACGGAAATTTGGGGGAAATAGAAGTCATCACCTTAAGAATGTTCAATGAATATTCACAAAAAAAAGGGCCTTCTCAACAGAAGTTACTGCGATCGGCATTACTTTATTGGGGAAAACTGAAAGTTCATGGAATTACTGAGGATTTAGAATTTTATCTAAACACGTCAGCATCACCAAAACCAAGGAAAACTTTAGAAATACAGAACTCAGTTGCGTATGAACGTCCTTTTAAATTGAATGAAGTTCAAAGAATTTTAAGCGTAGTAAACGAATTATACATAAATAAAAAATTTAACTCTCAAGCCAATCTTCTGTGGAGACTAATTATTTCAGAAGCTTTGAGACCTTCACAATTAAGTCTGCTTAAAATATGCGACATTTTTTATTTGGAAGAAAATAAAATCATTGAAAGCAATTTATCATTAAACGTTCCTATTGTAAAACAAAGTGGAACATCTGCTAGAGACTTGATGTTTAAAGTGAAATTATCAAGTGCAACTAGTCGAGCTATTCGATCTCATATCCAAAATTTACAAGAATTAATGGGAGAATACCCACCACCTTCTACCCCATTATTTTGCCTATCTGAAAACGAAGCGCAAATATTAAAAAAGTCAATCGTTATTGCATCCTATATTCACAGAACGAAAAAATATATTAGTGCCGCAATTGGGGATATGGGAGATTATGAATTTTTCACTCGTAGATTCAAACACACAAAATTAACACATCTTGCAATCTTAGGAGCTCCATTAGAGATACTGGCACGGGCAGGCTACCAAACCTCGACTGTCTCCTTACGACACTACACCAATCTTACGGATGAAGCGTATTTAAAATATGAGCTTCAGATGTCAGATTCACACGATGAAATTTTTAGTGCCTTCCGAGGAAAAATTGTCGAAAAAGACAAACTCACAAAATTTAAAATTCAGAACAGAATTCTTGCCCCAGACCTTTCGACTGAAATCGGCGCGTGTGCAGAGACACCGTGCGAGGCATTTGCACCGGTCGCTTGTTACACATGTCCGCGTTTTGAAGCATTTGCAGATGGAGCGCACAAAGAAGTACTTGAGCTACTTCTCAGGCGCCAAGCATTAACAGCAAAAATGGGGCTTTCAGGCGAGTCGATAATTCGTGATGCATATCTAATTTCAGCAATTAAATTTGTTATTCATGAAATTTCCGGAGTGAAGAAAAATGATTGAAATTTTCCAATTTCAAACACCGAAAAAAGCATCAGTAGCTGCGCGATTTGACTACTTTATCGCCTGGTCTAAACCTCAAGGTCTAGCGGGAATTAACCATATTCACACAGAGGAATACGCGATTAATTCACAATATTTCGAATGGTCGAAAGAATATTTCTCCAACCGGGACCGTACTACACGCTCTTGGTTTTTAAGGTTTGAATACCTTTCTCGAGGGAGAGAAGTCTTCTCAAGAGCGAGAAAGGGGAAGGAGCCAAATATTTTCATTCAAGATGGTTTATTTCAACATGGACGTTTTTTGGAATTTTCCAAGTCCTATTTAAATATAAGCATGTATCTAAGGCGGCAACGAACACCTAATAAACCTTTAGTAATAGCATTAATTTGTATTGAAAGAGCTCTTCGAATAATCAAAGGACATAATGACCCAGTTGGTCTAAACGCTAAAGTATTTGAAAGTGCTGTGAATTTACTCCAGAATACAAACCTTGCAGAAGGATTAAAATATGACATTGCCAACGAAATGGAAATACTATCAGGCCTGATCCAGTCCGGCTATAGCAGCAAGAATAATAGATTTGAAGGTCGAGGTTTCAATCTACTCGATCATGCTTTTGTATTCACTTCGTCAATTAGAAGCATTCCGCGCCGTAGGGCGATTGACTTAAATACTACGGACCTAAAAAAGCAACCCGCTAGAATCGGAATAGAAGAAGTTGCCGCAGTTGGATTAGCATATCGAAAATCAGCTTCAATTTACGGCTCATCAGATATCCGAACTTTCGTAGCGGCTATCGCAGGCCTGGCTCTGACCACAGTTTCGATGCGTGCATCAGATATGTTCACACTCCAACGAGATGCTATATACACTTCCGCTGATGATGCCGAACGGCGCAGAATTCGAATTGGGCGGCCCAAGATCGAAGTAAGTCAAGATTTACCAATAGCAAAAAAATTAGGGAAGCTTGCTGAGGAGCTTTTTACATGCATATTACGTTTTACAGATGAATCACATAAAGCATTTTCATTTTATTACAAACAAGCTGGCGAAGATTTTAAGTCAATTTCTGATATATATATTCCAGATCGATTGAAATTAATATTTTCAAATGAATTTCTTACCATACCACAGGTTTACGAGGCGCTTGAGAAGAATAAAATAATTAACTCAACGAAGTTACCGCCGCAAAAACTATATAGTCTTCCAACCTTTTATTTCGTAGAAAATCCTTGCGATATATGGCAACATACTAATGGAGTATATCTTGAGAGTGGAAAATTTATAAAAATTTCAGAATTGGTGAAATTGTGTAAAAAAAATAAACTAGAAATTGAAATTTCGGACGATGTTGATAGAAATCTCTATATAAATTTTACAACGGCAAGAAATCATATAAAAGGGTTAAGCTCCTATCCCAAAATGCAAATACTGCAACCTTTTTTTCATAAAGGGAAGGTCGCGGAAAAACGATTGCGCACAATAGATCTTAAAGCCTTTCTTCTAGAAGATTTCAAAAAACACTGCTATTGCCCACACTGGCCATATACATCTAAGGAACGTATCACCCGCCTGGACCAAGCATTACTCGTTGCCACGCATGGTCAGTCAAATAAAATAGCGAAGAAAAGTTCCGATTTTGGACCATGGTGGTTGCCATCGCCCATAGTTTCTACTCGCTTATCCCCGTGGTTAAGTAGATTCGCTGGCAAGCCCGCTCGATTATTTTATGAATTAGATATAACGCTGAGTGATGGCACATACCCATCCCTTACGCTTCATGAGACGCGAAAATATCACCACACGCAGGCTTTATTAGCAGGTGCCCACGAAGTCTTTATAGATGAGCTCGCTGGACGGCAAAATGGACGACAGTCAGACCACTATGACAAACGTAGCCCACTAGAAATTATTCGAAGTTCAATTGAAACATACGATCCAGACAACGAGCCAAGTGTAATAGGTCCAGTAGCAGTCGAACTCAAACGAATAAAGATCACTGACCGTGCTGCGTTTCTATATACAAACGCGGCACCAAAACACATCACAGACGTAGGTGGATGTGCAACCGATTGGTCTCTTGATCCTTGTAAGCAATACGGTGATTGCATGCGATGCAATCAGCATCTATGGCGGAAAGGGGACAAAAATAGACTAGCCAACATTAAGGAACGACGCGTCTACGCGATCAATATGATTGCTGTCGCTAACGAAAAAATTTCTTTTTATGATGAGCCTCCCCGCTCTTTGATTCAGCAACTTCGCCAATTCAAGGACGACTTATCGCGTTGTGATGCAATTTTGGCTGCCGAACAGGACAGCTCAATATCTGTAGGAACGATGATTACCTTCAGTCAACCAGAAAATACAATGACGGCATCCGATCTTACAGAAATGCTTGCTGCTCAGAATAGTGCACAACTTTAAAAAGGAGCTGTACATGGGGATGAGAAAAATCAGCGAAGCCGATGGTAAGTTTATTGTCCAACTAATTCATAAATGGCCGAAGACGACTCGGCTAACTTGGGAGGGGCTTCGCAGAGAAATAATGAAGGTGGGGGACGATACTTTGAACACGACGTGGACGAGACAGGCACTCTCAGATAATGAAAGCATCAAGACTGCTTACCTAGCGGCAAAGGAACGACTTAAGTCAAAGGAACATAGTACTTCCTTAAATAAAGATACCCAACAAATAGATATCATTCGAAACCTTGAATTCGAACTATCTGAGTTACGACAGCGATTTGATAAATTAACGCTGAGACATACACAGCTTATCTATAACGCATCGTTACTCGAAGGAGGCTCACGTTTACTTGACGATCCTTTGCCAGATAATACACGTTCACAGGGCGGATAGATCCAAGGTCAATTCCGCCTAAGACTAGATAAATTCGCCCTTCACTCGATTACATCGAACCTATTAATCAGATGAACTTTACTACGCTTGGCAGAATGGAAGCCGGCTCTTCAATATCAAACAAGAGATCGCCTTGATCCATTTTCTTCGCATGTACTTCGAATTTTTCAAAGTTAAAAAGAGAGCGATCCAACATATGGGAAGGAACAACATTCTGCATAGCAGTCATCATGCTTCGAACCCAAAGCGGATTGGTTTTCTCCCATTGATCCAGCATCTGACGCATAGCCTGGCGTTGCAAATTAGGCTGTGATCCGCAGAGATTACAAGGAATAATCGGAAACTCCATAACACGTGCGTACTTCTTAATATCGGCTTCCCGGCAGTACGCTAGTGGCCGAATCACAGTATTTTTACCGTCATCCGCCAGCAACTTTGGAGGCATCGTCTTAATAGACCCACCGTAAAATAAATTTAGCATGAACGTATGCAGTATGTCGTCACGGTGATGCCCCAGGGCAATTTTAGTCACGCCCAACTCGTTCGCCGTCCGATATAAAATACCACGCCGCAGCCGTGAGCACAGCGAACAGGTAGTCTTACCTGGAGCAATTTTTTCCTTAACTATACTATAGGTATCTTGCTCAACGATCTGGTACCGCACCCCAGTAGCCGCCAAATATTCAGGCAATACGTGTTCCGGAAAACCTGGCTGTTTCTGATCCAGATTGACAGCAATCAGCTCAAAACTCACCGGAGCTACCTTCTGTAGATATCGAAGAGTTTCCAACATGGTATAGCTGTCGGCGCCACCAGACATGCAAACCATGATCACATCACCGTCATCGATCATGCCGAACTCCATCACGGCTTTTCCAGTTAAACGGCGGATGTTCTTCTCTAGGATCTCAAATCGTCTAGACGTGCGTGACATGGCCTCACCGGCGTGCTGATCAGCGTGATTAAATGTTGGTTCTTTACCAACTTGTTCTTTATCGATAAGTGTCATTTCGAGGTTTTGGAGATTATTGACGTTCAGCGCTTGCCTTTTGGCAACAGGAAAGGGGTTGGTAGCTTAATAGGCAGCGGACGCATCTTAACGCAAGCAACTAAAAGAGGCTTTTTCAGTAGTTTACTACGAATCTGAACTCTACAGAAACTTGGACAGACTCCCAACAAAGGGCGTTCTCCTTAGACATAGCCGAAAAACATCATATCTATATGGCGTAGAGAGTTTTCTGCTTACACCATAAGTTACCCCTTTAACCTCGCGGGCTAAGCAAGTTTTAAGATAGCGCACGTCATAATTTTCTCGCCAAATCACGCCATGTTATTCACTTGGGTCTCTCACATGATTACAAGATGATGAACCGGAATATCCCATACCAACTACTCCGGTACTTCACATCCCTCCCTGACCACATTCTAGTTATGCACCAACAGCTACGCTGCTTTTCTCGATATTTCAAAATGAAGCATCAACTTCAGTGTTGGGATATCAGAAAAATCTAAGAACGCCATCTTTATCCAGTTATTGAATTAAGAGATATTTATTATTGCTGTGGTCTAATTTGCCCGGACACCTCAATAAGTGGAAAATCCACCTCCTGAGGAGAACTGCATGACAAGAAAGCGTAAACCATTCGATCCCATCCTGAAGCTGGAAGTCGTTCGGATGGTAGCGCTTCGGCGCCTCATCACAAGCCGCAAAGGGCAATTCAAATGGCGGCCCCGTCAGAGAATCCGTACATCATGCGCGGCGAGGCGCGGCGAACTATTGAGTCGCGCTATGCCGAGGTTGCCTTTGCTATGAGCAGCACTTAGATGGAGAGCCGGGTGCATCGAGAGGTGCAAGTCCGGTTCGGAGAGAAGAGGCAGGGAAATAGTTCGACTACGCCCTGCCTCTTACTCTACTCTGCACCAGCGCCAGATGGCTGTATCTCGCCACCGTGCTGGACCTGTATGCCCACAAGGTAGTCGGCTGGGCGATGGCGCCGAGCATGCTCGGCGCCATCGCCCAGCCGACTACCTTG
>Ga0187844_10001682_pt1 | contig 16545 bp, 17 predicted proteins | sample SpaLakP09_SKY_50_FD_134517 | JGI IMG/M metagenome (GOLD analysis project Ga0187844, IMG submission 134517) | Oligotrophic lake water microbial communities from Sparkling Lake, Wisconsin, USA - SP09_SKY_50 | ecosystem: Environmental > Aquatic > Freshwater > Lake | place: USA: Sparkling Lake...
AGCACATGGATGCGGTCGTTGACGTGGGCCAGGCGATGCTCGGTGCGGCGGCGCACCGTCGTCTGGCGGAAGCCCACCCACTCGTTCAGCATCTCGCGCAGGCTCTTCTGCGTCGGCCGGCTGTCGGCGCCGATCATCGTCATGTTGACGGAGGCGCTGGTCTCCAGGCTGGTGTGCGCCAGCAACGTGTTGATCAGGTCCTGCTGCTCGACGGTGCGGCTCTTGGGCTCGAAGACGATGCGCACGGCTGCGTCCTTGCTGGACTCGTCGCGCACGCCGTCCAGCACCGCCAGCAGGCCGGCCTTGAGCTGCAACTGCTCGGCGGAAAGCGTCTTCTTGCCGGCCTTGACCTTGGGGTTGGACAGCTCCTCGATCTCTTCCAGCACCTTCTGCGCGCTGGTGCCGTGCGGCAGCTCGGTCACGACGAGCTGCCACTGGCCGCGGGCCAGGTCCTCGATCTTCCAGCGCGCGCGCACCTTGAGGCTGCCGCGGCCGGAGATGTAGGCAGCGCGGATTTCCTCCGGCGCGCTGATGAGCTGGCCGCCGCCGGGGAAGTCCGGGCCGGGCACCAGGTCGAACAGCGCGTCGTCGGACAGTTGGTCGTCCTTCAACAGCGCCACCGCTGCAGCGGCAATCTCGCGCAGGTTGTGGCTGGGGATCTCTGTCGCCAGGCCCACGGCAATGCCGCTGGCGCCGTTCAGCAGCACGAAGGGCAGGCGCGCCGGGAGTTCCACCGGCTCCTGCGTCGTGCCGTCGTAGTTGGGCCGAAAGTCCACCGTGCCTTCGTCGATCTCGTCCATCACCAGGCGTGCGATCGGCGCGAGGCGCGCTTCCGTGTACCGCATGGCTGCCGCGCCATCGCCGTCCCGGCTGCCGAAGTTGCCATGGCCATCGATGAGCGGGTAGCGCAGCGAGAAGTCCTGCGCCATCCGCACCAGCGCGTCGTAGACCGACTGGTCGCCATGCGGGTGGAAGTTGCCCAGCACGTCGCCAACGACCTTGGCGCCCTTGACCGGCTTGGCGCCGGAATTGCCGCTCCAGCCCATTCCGAGGCGGTGCATCGCGTACAGGATGCGGCGCTGCACAGGCTTCTGGCCGTCGGAGTAAGAAGGCAGCGCGCGGCCCTTGACGACGCTGAGCGCGTACTCGAGGTAGGCCTGCTGGGCGTAGGCACCCAGCGTCAGCGCATTGCTGTCGCCGCTCTCAGCGGGAGGGTTGAAGTCGATGGGGGTCTGGGAACTCATGGGTGCAAGGTCAAGCGCTGCGCGCGGGCCGGTTGGCTCTGCTGCAGCAAGGCCCAGTACAGCTCGAGCACGAGCTGCACATGGGCCTGGGTTTCATCGATGTCGGGCATGCGGTTGCCGGCGCGGCGCACGGTGCCCTCGCCAGCGTTCCAGGCAGCCAGGGCCACGTCGATGGAGCGGAAGCGGCGCATCAGGTCAGCCAGCATGCGGGCGCCAGTGTGGATGTTGATGCGCGGCTCGATGAGGCGCGCAGCGTCGGCCGGCGTCGCGTAGCGGCTGGCTGTTTCGGGGGTGATCTGCATCAGCCCGGTGGCGCCACGGGGCGAGACGGCGTTGCGCTGGTAGCCGGACTCGACGGCGATGATGGCCTTCAGCAGATCTGCGTCCACACCGTGCAGGGCGGCGGCCTCGCGCAGCCAGGGCTGGACAGCCTTGACCTCGGGCGCGATGTCCAGCCAGTTCAGCAGCGCCAGGCCGGCGTCGGTCTTGCCCGGCACACGCTGCATGCCGACGCTGCCCATGACGGGCTTGTAGCGCTCGTCGAGCTTGCGGGGGGCAAAGTGGGCCATGCCGGCGGCGTCGACATAGCCCCACAACTCAGCCCGCGCGGGCAGCGCGAGGGCCAGCAGCAAGAGCAAACAGGCCTTCATGCGGCCTCCAGCCCCAGCGCCACACGCGCCTGGTATTCGCGGTCCAGCAGCGACATGACGATCAAGGAGTCGTAGCCATCGGCGCCATCGGTGGTCACCCGCACGCTCTCGCGCAAGCGGCCTTCCTCGACAAAGCCCTCGCTTTGGTAAAGCGCCAAGGCGCGGGTGTTCAGCGCCTTGACGTCCAGCCAGAAGCGGTGCGCCTTCAGCTGCCTGAAGGCCATGGCCTTGAGCTGCCGCACCGCCACCCGGCCCAGGCCGCGGCCCTTGGCCTGGAGCACCAGGCGCTTCAGCTCGACAGAGCCGTTGGGGTTGCGGCATCCCTGCAGGATGACGAAGCCGATGCGTTCGAGCTGATCGCCCTCTTCCAGAATGAAGTGGCGCGAGTCCGGGAAGCGGATCGCGCCTTCATGCTGCGGCCGCTCCCAGGGCGTGATGAAAGGCAGGTTGGCGCCGTCGCGCTCGACCGAGACGACCCAGTCGAGGTCGGACAGCATGGTCGGGCGCAGGCGCAGGCTCATGGCGGCAGGCTCAGACGTCGATCTCGACCGAATCGCCGTGCAGCTCCATCAGCTCGCGGCGCGATGCGGCCTCGCCCTTGCCCATGAGCTTGTTGAATGACTCCACCGTCGCGGCAAAGTCCAGCAGGCCGTACTCCACGCGCGACAGGCGGCGCGTCTCGGGGTTCAGCGTCGTGTCCCACAGTTGCTCGGCGTTCATCTCGCCCAGGCCCTTGAAGCGGCTGATGCTCCACGAGCCTTCCCGCGCGCCTTCCTTGCGCAGCTTGTCCAACGTCGCGGTCAGCTCGCCATCGTCCAGCGCGTAGAGCTTGGCGGCGGGCTTCTTGCCGCGCGCCGGCGCGTCCACGCGGTACAGCGGCGGGCGGGCGACGAAGACGTGGCCGGTCTCGACCAGCTTGGGGAAATGGCGGAAGAAGAGCGTGAGCAGCAGCACCTGGATGTGCGAGCCATCCACGTCGGCGTCGGACAGGATGCAGACCTTGCCGTAGCGCAGGCCGCTCAAGTCCGGCGTGTCGTTCGGACCGTGCGGGTCCACGCCCAGCGCCACCGAGATGTCGTGAATCTCGTTGTTCTTGAACAGCAGGTCGCGCTCGACCTCCCAGGAGTTGAGCACCTTGCCGCGCAACGGCAGGATGGCCTGGGTCTCCTTGTCGCGGCCCATCTTGGCGCTGCCGCCGGCGGAGTCGCCTTCGACGAGGAAGACCTCGTTGTGCAGCAGGTCGCGGCTTTCGCAATCGGTCAGCTTGCCGGGCAGCACGGCCACGCCGGAGCCTTTTCGCTTTTCAACCTTCTGACTGGCGCGTTGCCGAGTCTGTGCCTGCTTGATGACCAGCTCGGCCAGCTTCTTGCCGTGGTCGACATGGTGGTTCAGCCACAACTCGAAGGCCGGCTTCACGTAGGCCGTCACCAGCCGCAGCGCATCGCGCGAGTTCAGGCGCTCCTTGGTCTGGCCCTGGAACTGCGGGTCCAGCACCTTGGCGCTCAGCACGAAGCTGGCGCGCGAGAACACGTCGTCCGGCATCAGCTTGACGCCCTTGGGCAGCAGCGAGTGCATCTCGATGAAGCCCTTGACCGCGCCGAACAGCCCGTCCTTCAGCCCGGACTCGTGCGTGCCGCCGGCCACCGTCGGGATCAGGTTCACATAGCTTTCGCGCAGCGGCGCGCCGTCCTCAGTGAAGGCCACGCACCATGAAGCGCCCTCGCCTTCGGCGAAGTTCTCGCTCTCGCCGGAGGTCGCAAACCCTTCGCCCTCGAACAGCGGGATCAGCGGGTCGCTGTTGAGCGCCTGCGCCAGGTAGTCGCGCAGGCCGGCCTTGTACAGCCACGTCGTCAGCTCACCGGTCTTCTCGATCTTCAGCGTGACGGTGACGCCCGGCATCAGCACCGCCTTGGAACGCAGCAGGTGCACCAGCTCATGCTTGGGCAGCTCGGCGCTTTCGAAGTACTTGGCCTCGGGCCAGACGCGCACCGTCGTGCCCTGCTTGCGGTCGCCGCTCGCGGCGGGGCGCGTGGCGACCGGCTGCACCACGTCGCCATGCTCGAAGGCGATGCCGGCCACCTGCTTGTCGCGCCAGACGGCCACTTCCAAGCGCTTGGCCAGCGCGTTGGTCACCGACACGCCCACGCCATGCAGCCCGCCCGAGAAGCTGTAGGCGCCGCCCGAACCCTTGTCGAACTTGCCGCCAGCATGCAGCCGCGTGAAGACGATCTCGACGACAGGCACGCCCTCTTCCGGGTGCAGGCCGAAGGGGATGCCACGGCCATCGTCGGCACAGGACACCGAACCATCGGCATGCAAGGTCACGTCGATGCGCTTGCCGAAACCGCCCAGCGCCTCGTCGGCGGCGTTGTCGATGACCTCCTGGATGCAGTGCAGCGGGTTCTCGGTGCGGGTGTACATGCCCGGCCGTTGTTTGACGGGCTCCAGACCCTTCAGAACGCGGATGGAAGCTTCGCCGTAGTCGGCGGGATTGGCTGCAGTTTTGGCGGCGGGAGAGGAAGACGGACGGCTGGACATAGGGGCGGGATTCTAAGAAGGCGCTCGGGCTAGGATTCGTGGCTCCCGAAGACCGAGTTCCCCCGCTTGAGATTCCTGATCGCTTGCCTGCTGCTGACCTGTATTTTTTCACAGGCCCAGACACTCCCACCTCAGCAACAGCCCTACCAGGCCAGCGCCCCGCTGTCCTGGGAGCTGAAGAACGCCCGCTGGTTCGACGGCCGGGCCATCCAGCGCGGCAACCTCTACGTCGAGAACGGCGTCTTCGTCGCCAAGAAGCCGCCCAAGGTCAACCGCAAGATGGACATGCGCGGGCAGGTGCTCATCAACCCGCTGGCCGAGGCGCACAACCACAACCTGCAGACCGCCTGGGGCTGGGGCCGGTACGCCGACCAATACATCGACGAAGGCGTCTTCTACGCCGCCATGCTGTGCGGCGACCCCGCCAGCGTTGCCGACGTGAAGCCCCTGGCCGCTGCGCCCGCCGCGCCTGACGTCAGCTTCGTCACCGCCTGCATCACGTCCAGCGACGGCTACCCGCTCGCTGCCGTGCTGCCCGAACCCACCGCCGAGGCCGCCGCCGCGCAGAAGCAGATCGTCCTCGTCGACAGCCCGGAGCAGGCCGCCCGTCAGTGGCCGGCCATCAAGGCCCGTGGCGGCACCTGGCTGCGCATCGTGCTGGCCCACAGTGAGCGGCCGGAGCTGCGGCAGCGGACTGAGCACTTCGGCCGCCTGGGCCTGAGCCCCGAGACCGCCACAGTGCTGACGCGCCTGGCTCACGCCGACGGCCGCCGCGTCGTCGCCCACGTCGAGACCGCAGCCGATTTCGACGCTGCGCTCGCCGCCGGCGTGGACGCCATCGCCCACCTGCCCGGCTACGCCAACACGCTGGATGAGCCCGCCGAGCGCTTCGCCATCACCGAAGCCGCCGCCGCCCAGGCTGCCCGCCAGCACACCGCCGTCATCACGACAACCGCGGCCACCGCGCTGTTCAAGCTGGACGACGCATCGCTCGCAACGTTGAGGGACGTTCAACGCGCCAACCTCGCCAAGCTGCAGGCTGCGGGCGTGCAGTTGCTGGTTGGCTCCGACGTCTTCATCGGCACCGGCCGCGCCGAACTGCACGCGCTGGATGCGCTCGGCCTGGACCGCGCCACGCTGCTGCGCCTGGCCACGCGTGACACGCCGCGGGCCCTCTTTCCCGACCGCAAGCTCGGCTGCTTCGAGCCCGGCTGCGAGGCCAGCTTCCTGGTGCTGGGCGGCGACCCCATCGCCGACCTGGCCCAGGTCGACATGCCCATGCTGCGCGTCAAGCAGGGTCGGCTGCTGACCCGGCTGGCGGACGTCGCCGCCTCCAGCTCTCAGGCCAGCGCCTCGACGGCCGAACCGCCCAAGAAGGCGGCCGCCAAGAAGAAGGCCGGCAAGGCCAAGGCCAAAGCGCCGACCAAGACCTCATCCAAGGCCCAAGCCAAGGCGACAAACAAGGCCAAGGCGCGCTGAGTACAGTCTCTCGATGAACACCGCCCGCCCCGCCGCCACCGGCCTGTCCGTCCAGCAGGTGCTGCTGTGCGGTGCCCTCATCGTCACGCTGTCGATGGGCATACGCCACGGCTTCGGCTTCTGGCTGCAGCCCATCATCACGGAGCGGGGCTGGACACGCGAGACCTTTTCCTTCGCGCTGGCCATCCAGAACCTCGCCTGGGGGGCCGCCGGCCCCATCGCCGGCATGCTGGCCGACCGCTTCGGCGCCTGGAAGGTGCTGATCGGCGGCGGCATCGCCTACGCACTGGGCCTGGTGCTGATGGCCGTGACCAGCCACCCCGTGACCTTCACGCTCGGTGCCGGAGTGCTCATCGGCATCGCGCAATCCGGCTCCACCTACGCCGTCATCTACGGCGTGCTGGGGCGCACCGTCTCTCCCGAAAGGCGCTCCTGGGCCTTCGGCGTCGCAGCGGCAGCAGGCTCCTTCGGCCAGTTCGTCATGATCCCCGTCGAGACCTGGCTCATCAGCCACGTCGGCTGGCAGGGCGCCCTGTACCTGCTGGCCGGCGCAGCATTGCTGATCGTGCCGCTGGCGCTGGGTGTGCGCGAGCGCAACGTGGCGGCGTTCAGCGGCGCCCACCAGAGCATCGCCCAGGCGCTGCGCGAGGCCTTCGGCTACCGCAGCTTCCAGTTGCTGATGCTGGGCTACTTCGTCTGCGGCTTCCAGGTTGTCTTCATCGGCGTTCACCTGCCGAGCTACCTGAAGGACCACGGCCTCGGCATCGAGGTCTCCACCGGCGCGCTGATGCTGATCGGCCTGTTCAACATCTTCGGCACCTACGCCGCCGGCATGCTGGGCCAGCGTTTTCCCAAGCACTATCTGCTGTCCGCCATCTACGGCCTGCGCGCGGTGGCCATCGGCATCTTCATCTCCGTGCCGCTGACGCCGACCAGCGTCTACGTCTTCGCTGCCGTCATCGGTTTCCTGTGGCTGTCCACCGTGCCACCCACCAACGCGGTCGTCGCGCAGATCTTCGGCGCGCAGCACCTGTCCATGCTGGGCGGCTTCGTCTTCCTGAGCCATCAGGTCGGCAGCTTCCTCGGCGTCTGGCTGGGCGGCAAGCTCTACGACGCCACCGGCAGCTACGACGTTGTCTGGTGGCTCGCCATCGCGCTGGGCGTCATGGCCATGCTGGCCAACTTGCCGGTGCGCGAAACCGCGATTGCACGGGCGCAGCCGGCATGAAGCCCCGCCGCTGGATCTGGCCCGCGCTGGCCGCCGTCGCGCTGGCCGCGACCGTGGCCGCCTACCGCCACCCGGCGGTCATGATTCAGCTCAGCGAGCAGATCTGGTCCTGCTTCTGATGACGCCGTCCGCCTGGTTGCAACGGTTTGCGCCCCCAGCGCCCGGCACGGCGCTGGACGTGGCCTGCGGCTCCGGGCGGAACCTGCGCTGGCTGGCGCAGGCCGGCTGGCAAGTCACCGGCGTCGACCGTGACACCGCCGCCACGGCCGCCCTGCAAAGCCTTGCAAAGATCGTCGACGCCGACATCGAGCACGGCCCCTGGCCGCTGCCGCAGCTGCAGTTCGATCTGGTTGTCGTCTGCAACTACCTGTGGCGGCCGCTGTTCGACGACATCCGCGCCGCCGTCAAACCGGGCGGCTGGCTGATCTGGGAAACCTTTGCCGACGGCCAGCAAACCATAGGCCGGCCGTCGCGGCCTGACTTCCTGCTGCAGCGGGGCGAACTGCTGCGCGTCTGCGAGGGTTGGCGCATCGTGGCTTACGAAGACCTGCTCGAAGCTGGCGTCAACCCGCGCTTCGTCCAGCGCGTTGCGGCCATCCGGCCACCGCCAGCGGCCTAAAATCCCTGGATTCCCTAAGACATTCCCACCCATGAAGCCCATCCTCGGCAGCATCGTCGCCCTCGTCACGCCCATGAACGAAGACGGCAGCATCGACTACCCCGGCCTGCGCCGCCTGATCGACTGGCATATCGAGGAAGGCACAGCCTGCATCGGCGTCGTCGGCACCACTGGCGAGTCGCCCACGGTCAGCATGGAAGAGAACCGCGAAATCATTCGCGTCGCGGTCGAGCACACCCAGGGTCGCGTCCCCGTCCTGGCCGGCACCGGCGCCAACTCCACCGCCGAAGCCATCGAGCTGAGCCGCTACGCCAAGGAAGTCGGCGCCGACTGCACGCTCTCCGTCGTGCCCTACTACAACAAGCCCTCGCAGGAAGGCATCTACCAGCACTTCAAGGCGATTGCCGAGGCCGTGGACATCCCCATGATGCTCTACAACGTGCCCGGCCGGACCGTCGCCGATCTGCTGCCCGAGACCACGCTGCGCTGCGCCACACTGCCTGGCGTCTTCGGCATCAAGGAGGCGACCGGCAACATCGAGCGCGCCGCCTTCCTCATCAAGCACGCGCCTGAAGGCTTCCACATCTACTCCGGTGACGACGGCACTGCCGTCGCCCTGATGCTGCTGGGCGGCCATGGCAACGTCAGCGTGACGGCCAACGTCGCGCCGCGCCAGATGGCCGAGCTGTGCCGCCTGGCCCTAGAAGGCAATGCCGTCGAGGCCCGCAAGATCCACCTCCAACTGCTCGGCCTGCACAAGCAACTGTTCTGCGAGCCCAGCCCTGCTCCCGCCAAGTGGGCGCTGTCCCGGCTGGGCCGCTGCGGCGCGTCGCTGCGCCTGCCCATCACGCCGCTGACCCCGGCCGGCCAGGCCACGGTCGGCCAGGCAATGGTCGACGCCGGATTGCTCTGAGTCCTCTGGTCTAATGCGCGGCTGCCTGCCGAAAGCGGGCAAACAGTTCCCTCGGAGATCTCCAGCGTGACGTCCCTTTTCTCGCATCGCCCCACGGCGACCCGCCTGGCCTGCACGGCCTTTGTCCTGTCCCTCGCCGGCTGCAGCACCATTGATGGCCTGTTCTCGACAGACAAGGTCGACTACAAGACCCAGTCGCGCCAGACCCAGGGCCTGGACGTTCCGCCCGATCTGACCCAGCTCGCCAAGGACAACCGTGCCCAGGTGCAGGGTGGCTCCATCACCGCCTCGGCCCTGTCCGCCAACCGGCCTGCCGCCACCCCGACTTCGACGATGGCCGCCAACAGCGTGGCGCCGAATTCGGCCGGTGACATCCGCCTGGAGCGCAGTGGCACCGAGCGCTGGCTGCACACCTCGTTGACGCCGGAACAGATCTGGCCGCAGCTGCGCACCTTCTGGCAGGACCGCGGTCTCTCGCTCACCAAGGAGCAGCCCGAAATCGGCGTCATGGAAACCAACTGGGCCGAGAACCGCGCCAAGCTGCCGCAGGATTTCATCCGCTCAGCCATCGGCAAGGTCTTCGACGGCCTGTACTCGACCGGCGAGCGCGACATGTACCGCACCCGCATCGAGCGCAGCGCCAAGGGCACGGACATCTTCATCAGCCACCGCGGCATGCAGGAGGTCTACACGACCTCGGCCAAGGACTCCACCGCCTGGCAGCCCCGCGCCAGCGACCCGTCGCTGGAAGCCGAGATGCTGTCGCGCCTGATGCTCAAGCTCGGCGGCCAGGAAACCGCCGCCAAGGCCATCGTTGCCGACGCGCCCGCACCGGTCGCCAAGCCCGCGCCGCTGGCCACTGGTGGCGAGGGCACGCGCCCGCGCCGCGCGCTGTCCGAAGTGCCCGACAGCCTGGCCGTCAACGACGGCTTCGACCGCGCCTGGCGCCGTGTCGGCCTGTCGCTGGATCGCCATGGCTTCACCATCGAAGACCGTGACCGCGCCGCCGGCCTGTTCTACCTGCGTTACGCCGACCCCGAGAAGGCCGGACAGGAAGAACCCAACTTCTTCCAGCGCCTGTTCGGCGCCAAGGGCTCCACGCCGACGCGCTACCGCGTGTCCGTCAAGGCCGAGGGCGAGAAGAGCACCGTGCGCATCCTCGATGACCGCGGCCAGGCCATCACCGACGACAACGCCAAGCGCATCCTCGGCCTGCTGATGGACGACCTCAAGTAAGGTCTGCCTGCGGCGAAGGACTGCCGCCATGCGATTTCGCAACCTGGGCAGTGGCAGCGGCGGAAACTCAACGCTCGTCGAGGCCAGCCAGGGCATCACGACCACCCGCGTCCTCATCGACGCGGGCTTCAGTGAACGCGAGCTGACGCGGCGCTTGGGCACCGCTGGCTGCACGCCGGCTGATGTCGACGCCATCTTCATCACGCATGAGCATGGCGACCATGTAGGTCGCTCGGTCGCGTTCGCGCGCCGTCACCGCATTCCGCTCATCACGAGCCGAGGTACTTGGCGCGCCATCGGCTGCGAAGACTTCGAGGCCAACCTGCTCAGCATCGCCCGAAGCGGCGAAGCCATCGCGCTCGGCGATCTGGAACTGCAGCCCTTCGCCGTACCCCACGACGCCCATGAGCCACTGCAGCTGTGTCTGAGTGATGGGGACGTGCGGCTGGGCATCGTCACGGATCTGGGCAGCGCGCCGGCCGCCGTGGCCGACTCGCTGCGTGGCTGCCACGCCCTGCTACTGGAATGCAATCACGACGAGGCCATGCTCAAGTCCGGCCCCTATCCGCCGTCATTGCAACGGCGCATCCTGGGCACGCATTGCCATCTGTCCAACGACGCCGCTGCGGACCTGTTGTCGCGCTGCCGGCATGCGGCCTTGGGTGCCGTCGTCGCAGCCCATCTGAGCGAGAAGAACAACTCACCGGCCCTGGTTCGCGACGTGCTCGCGCGGGTGCTGGATTGCCTGCCCGCCGATATTTGCATCGCGGACCCGGCGCTGGGCTTTGACTGGCTACCCGTCGGCTGATTGCCAAACCGCCTGACGCAAAGTTTTGTAACTCAAGCCAGAGCGCCGGCCAGAAATGAAAAAAGCCGTCGCTGCTTGCGCAGCGACGGCTCCTTCCGTACGGACGAAGCGATTACTTCGAAGCGGCGGACGCAGCAGCGTCGACAACTGCGGAAGCAGCGTCAGCAACGGCGCTGGCAGCAGCGGAAGCAGCTTCCGGAGCGGGAGCAACCACGGCCGGGGCGGCCGGAGCAGCTTCAGGTTCCTTCTTGCTGCAAGCAGTCAGGGCAACAGCAGCCAACACGGAAGCCAGCAGGATCGACTTGTTCATTACTTGTCCTCAAACGTTTAAACGACGGTGCACACCATAATTTTGGGGTCGTGCGCCAGCGTTTGATTGCTGATGGCCGACCCCTACAGAAAAGACGCGGAAAACCTCGAGCGCTTCCCTCGCCTAGCCCGCAATTATAGGGGTACCTGCGTCACGAAAATTCATAACCCCAAAGTCGTAGGCGCAAATGACTCGCTGGAACGTTGCGCCAGGGCATCAAACCATTCAAGTCCGCGCAGGCGCTGAGCCACATCCCGGCTGAGCTCGCCGCGCCAGAGATGACGATCAAAGAGGCGCAGGCTCAACGGGCCGTCAGCGCCGATGGCCAGAAACAGGCTCTCAGGCGCCGCCTGCAGGGGGAGTTCAGGCTCGACAGCACGCGCAGTCACGCAGTGCGCGAAATCACGCCGCCAGCGCACGAAGCGCGGATGACGCCGCACCACGTCGTCGTACTGCAATGCCAGCAGCTGCAGCTGGCGGCCATGTCCGGTCCAGGCGGTCAGTGCGCTCAAGGCCTTGGCATCGGACAGCGGCCACTCGACAAAGCTGCCATCCCAGGCATGCAGTTCACGGCACCCCTGCTCGGCCGCCCAGGCGAGGGCCTCAACCAGCAGGCGCCGGAACTCGGCCCGGCCTTCAAAGCTTTGTGCGTTCATGGCATTGGCGATGTTGGCGCGAACTGAGGTTGCACCCAACCGTCCTCGGTCCACTGGTCGAGCAGCTCGCGCGCCTCGGGCGACAGGCGCGCGACCTCGACCGCCGTCAGTTCACGGCGGTCGGCGAGGCGGCGCATCAGCGCCGCATCGCGGCCACCGGCGCGAAAGCTCTCGCCGTTCAGGAAGACATGGGCCGTGTCGTAGAGCATGCGGCTGCGGCGGTCGAGCGCGGCACCCTGCCCGGCCGGCAACGGCTCACCGGGCTCGAACCAGACCTGGGCCTTGGGTTCGGTCAAGGCCTCGCCCAGCGCGCGCTCCAGCGCCTGCGGGCGCTGCACGGCCGCCTCGACGGCGCGGCGCGCGAAGTCCAGCAAGGCCGGCGGGACACGGCCTGGTTCGTTCGAAGCCTCCTGGCGCGGATCGGCGTAGAGCTTGCCGCCCGCATCCACCTCGTCGAACAGGCGCGGCAGCAACTCAGCGGCCAGCGCATCCGCCGTCGACGCGCGAAAGCCGACCGAACCCGTCACGCAACCGCTGCCGACCGCAACACCGTCGTGCGCCCAGCCCGGCGGCAGGTAGAGCATGTCGCCAGCCTCCAGCACGAACTCCTGCTCGGGCTTGAAGTTGGCAATGATCTTCAGCGGCACGTCGTCACGCAGCAGGGCGTCGCGCTGGGCGCCGATGCGCCAGCGTCGCTGGCCGGCGAGCTGGATCAGGAAAACGTCGTAGGAATCGAAATGCGGGCCGACACCGCCACCGTCGCTGGCGACGGACAGCATCAGGTCGTCCAGCCGCGCATCGGGCACGAAGCGGAACTGGTCGAGCAGCGCGCGGGCTTGGGCGAGGTGTTGATCCAACCCTTGCACGAGCAAGGTCCAGCCCGGCTTGCTCATGGCCGGCAGGCGGGCAATGGGGCCTTGCTTGAGCCGCCAGTCGCCGTCGAAGGCGGTGACGAGGCGGCTCTCGACATCGTCTCGGGCCGCCAGCGCGGCGAGGTCCTTCAGCGAGGCCGGGGGTGCCGCATTGGCAAAGGCCTGGCGCACGAGCAGCGGCTTTTTCTGCCAGTGCTTGCGCATGAATTGCGCCGGGCTCAGGCCGGCGAGCAAGGGAGTCGGGAGATCGATCTGCATGCCTGCATTCTGCCGAGAGCTGCGTGCGAAAATCTCGCCCATGCAAGTGACCCGCCCCTGTGTCGTCTCCCTGCGTTGGAGACTTGAAGATGCCCAGGGCCAGCTCATCGACGAGCTGGCCGAAGCCATGGAATTCCTGCACGGCGGAGACGATCTCTTCGCCAAGGTGGAGGAAGCGCTCGAAGGCCAGGAAGTCGGCTTCGAAACCGCCCTCGCGCTACAGCCCGAGGAGGCCTTTGGCGACTACGACTCCAGCCTCGTCTGCTTCGAGGCGCGCAGCCTGTTCCCTGATGGCGTGGAACCCGGCCTGCAGATCGAAGGCCTGCCCGAAGGCGCGGCCACCGAAGGCATGCCGCAGGACGTGGTCTACACGGTTACCGAGGTCTACCCGCAGCACGTGGTGCTGGACGGCAACCACCCGCTGGCGGGCATCGGTCTGCGCATGCATGTGACGCTGCTGGACGTGCGCGAAGCCACTGAGGCGGAGGTTGAAGCCGGCTCGGTGGGCGAGCCCATCTTCATGGTGCAGACCGGCGCGCCGCCGGATGAGCCGATCCACTGAACCCAAGGCGCCTCACGGCGCCTTTTTTTATGCCTTGCCGGTGGACCCGAAGCCACCCGCGCCGCGCTCGGACGCGTCAAAGCTGTCCACACGGCGGAACTGCGCCTGCACGACCGGCACGATGACCAGCTGCGCGATGCGCTCGAAGGGCTGGATGACGAACTCCGTCTGACCGCGGTTCCAGCAGCTGACCATCAGCTGGCCCTGGTAGTCGCTGTCGATCAGGCCGACCAGGTTGCCCAGCACGATGCCATGTTTATGGCCCAGGCCCGAGCGCGGCAGGATGATGGCCGCCAGGCCCGGGTCCGCGATGTGGATGGCCAAGCCGGTGGGGATCAGCGTCGTCTGGCCCGGGGCCAGCGTGATGGCTTCACTAAGGCAGGCGCGCAGATCGAGACCGGCGCTGCCGGGCGTAGCGTAGGCGGGGATCTGCTCGGCCATGCGGGCGTCGAGCACTTGCAGGTCAATCGGGGTCATGGAAGTCTTTGGGCGATGTCTTTGATCAGTTCGCGCGCCAGCGTCAGCTTGTCGGCTCGCGCAAGTTCGCGCTGACCGGCAGCGTCGATCAGCAGCAGCGCGTTGTCGTCGCGGCCGAAGGTGGCGGGGCCGAGGTTGGCGACGATCAGCGGCAGTTTCTTGCGCAGGCGCTTGGCCTCGGCGTGCTCGGCGAGCTTCTCGCTCTCGGCCGCGAAGCCGACGCAGAACGGCGGCCGCGCCAGTGCGGCGACCGTGGCGAGGATGTCGGGGTTCTCGACCATGGCGATGGTCGGCGCGGCCGCTTCGCCCTCGACCTTCTTGAGCTTCTGGTCGTGGGCCGTGGCCGGGCGCCAGTCGGCCACGGCGGCGGTGGCGATGAAGACCTGGTGCTGCGGTGCCAGCGGCAGCACGGCCTTGAACATCTGCTGCGCGCTCTGCACATCGATGCGCCGCACACCGCGCGGCGTGGCCAGGTGCACGGGGCCGGCCACCAGCGTGACCTCGGCGCCTGCCTCGGCGGCGGCGCGTGCAATGGCAAAGCCCATCTTCCCGCTGCTGTGATTGGTGATGCCGCGCACCGGGTCGATGGGCTCAAAGGTCGGGCCGGCGGTGATGAGCAGCTTCTTGCCGCGCAGCGGCTTGGGTGCAAGCAAGGCCTCGACGTCGTCGAAGATCTCCTGCGCCTCCAGCATGCGGCCGTCACCGATCTCGCCGCAGGCCTGGTCGCCGCTGGCGGGGCCGATGACGGTGGCGCCGTCGGCGGTGATCTGCTCGACGTTGCGCTGTGTGGCGGGGTGGGCCCACATCTCGCGGTTCATCGCCGGCACGACCAGCAGCGGGCATTCATGGATGCGGCGGGCCAGCGCGGTCAGGTTGACGAGGTCGTCCGCCCTGCCCTGCGCCAGGGCCGCGATGGCATCGGCGCTGGCGGGGGCGACCAGCATCACATCGGCCTCGCGGCTGAGGTTGATGTGGGCCATGTTGTTGTCGGGCCGCGCATCCCATTGATCGGTGAAGACAGGCCGGTTGGACAGCGCCTGCATGGTCACCGGCGTGATGAACTGCTGCGCGCCCTCGGTCATCATGACCTGCACGGTGGCGCCGCCCTTCACGAACAGGCGCGTCAGCTCGGCGATCTTGTAGCCGGCGATGCCGCCGGTCATGGCGAGGAGGATGTGTTTGCCGGCCAGCGGGCCGCCCTGGAACGTCATTCAGGCGCCTCCGACGTGATGGACTTCGTTGTAGCCAAGCGGGATGGGCTTCAATTCTGGTGCGGCCTGACTGCGCCGGAATGAGAAGTACTCGACGCCCGTTGTGTACGCAAAGTTGAAGGCCAAGACGAAAGCTGTCAGCGCCATCGCAACCTTGCCCCAACCGGACGCGGCGGGAGCCGCGCCGTAGTCGTTTTCCCACCGCGAGCCGGACAAACCGCAAAGCAAAGGCAGAACGATGACGGCAAGCAGAGGAAACGCCAGCAGCTTCACCGTCCAAGCTGGGAAATTCAGGTCCCTCAAACGCTTCGCGGAGAGCGCAAAGAAAGTTGCGCCAAAGAGAGCCGTCCCCAGGACCAACAGGAAGGACGCCAAACCGGGAAGCAGAGCATCAAGTCGCACATCGAATGCAACGCGTAAGCGCACCAATGCACACCACACAAGCGTCACCGAAGACATGCTCAAGAGATACGTACCCGCCCCCATCCGCTTCATGACCTAGCGCCCCCTAGCGTCTGCGATACACCAGATCCCAGACCCCGTGCCCAAGACGCAAACCACGGGCCTCAAACTTGGTCAGCGGGCGGTAGGCCGGCTTGTCAGCGTAACCGGTTGCAGCGGCCGCGGTGTTCAGGAGAGTCGGCTCGGCACCAAGCACTTCGAGCATCTGCTCGGCATAGGGCTGCCAGTCGGTCGCGCAGTGCAGGTAACCGCCGGGCTTGATGTGCTGCACCAGCTTGGCGACGAACTCGGGCTGGATCAGGCGACGCTTGTTGTGGCGCTTCTTGTGCCAGGGGTCGGGGAAGAAGATGTGCACGCCAGCCAGCAGGTCGGGGCCGACCATGTCACGCAGCACCTCGACCGCGTCGTGCTGGACGATGCGGATGTTGGGGATCTGCTTCTCATCGATGAGCTTGAGCAGCGCGCCGACGCCGGGCTCGTGGACCTCGCAGCCGATGAAGTCGTGGTCAGGCAGCGTCTGGGCGATCTCGGCCGTCGCGGCGCCCATGCCGAAGCCGATCTCCAGCACCAGCGGGACTTGGCGGCCAAAGACCTGTTCGGCGTTCAGACGCTCGGCCTTGTACGGCAGCACGAACTTCGGACCCAGTTCGGTCAGCGCCTTGATCTGGCCCGTGCCCATGCGGCCGGCGCGGGTGACAAAGCTCTTGATCGCGCGGCGGGGCGGCTCTTGTGGTGGGTTGTTGTTCTGTTCGTCCATCACCCGATTGTCGCCATGACGAGCGGCGTGGCGGCCACGTCGACATCGCCCAGGGAGACGGCGGCCAGGTAGGACGCGATGGCGCGGTCGGCAGCGGCGGCGTCAGCAGCGTGGATCAGCGCCAGCGGCTCGCCGACGGCGACGCGGGTGCCGACAGGCCTCACTTCGGAGAAGCCGACGCGCATGTCGATGGCGTCACCAGCCTTGCGGCGGCCGCCGCCGAGTTCGACGATGGCCACGCCCAGGTCCCGGGTGGCCATGCTGG
>Ga0187844_10001683_pt1 | contig 16541 bp, 20 predicted proteins | sample SpaLakP09_SKY_50_FD_134517 | JGI IMG/M metagenome (GOLD analysis project Ga0187844, IMG submission 134517) | Oligotrophic lake water microbial communities from Sparkling Lake, Wisconsin, USA - SP09_SKY_50 | ecosystem: Environmental > Aquatic > Freshwater > Lake | place: USA: Sparkling Lake...
GTATGATCTATCGTTTAGATTTTTTATTAAAAAGTCTAAATCATTATCATTTATGTCAGATTTTAATCTTCTATCTAATTCTTGAGATTTACTTATATTGTTTGCTCCAATTCCAATACCCATTTTTTTATTTAGAATTAATTGTACTACATCTGTTATATCTGATTTATCTCTTATTAATAAATATTTTAATAGACTTCTTATAAATTCATTTTCATTATATAAATGAGTTAATTTTGTAGGGGGTTTACCAATTCTATTTTGGTAATTTTGTGATTTTTTGTTGTAATTATTGAATTTAGTTGTTCCTCCATTTAAACGCCTTAAACTTTTCCTTTTGCCTTTTGCCTTTTGCCTTTTGCCTTTTGCCTTTTGCCGTTTTCATTATATATTATATTAATATAATATTAATTTATAAATATTATTCATGTTTTAATATTATGAAAAAATGATAGAATGTTATAATGCAAATTCAGTAGAATATTATATTACAAATGTTGTCAATAATTTAAATTTAAAAACGAGTGAAGAATTAGATACATATGCTCAAATAGTTTGAACGAATTAGATAGAAGAAATAAAATTAATAATGAAAAATATAATGAAGAAAACACATATTTAATACAAACTTATGATTACATTAAAGAAAATTATAAAAACAAATTATTATTTTATTCTATGAATCATCCAACAAAATACCTTATACAATTCATATGTGAAAAAATAATTGATATTTTACATATAAAAAATACTATAAATTATCACATAGATCCATTAGATGGAACTAAATGCATTTCAAAGAATGTAAACTTTGATATAAATGATCATAATGCGTTAACATTGGGTATTACAGATGTTAAACAAATTGCACAGTTATATTATAATACATACAACCAAATTGGATATAAATATCATTTGTATTCATGTATCCGCCGATTCAGCCTCGTGCTACTTATGGCTAACTGCAAGTTTATATGCTTTTTTCTTATGATCACAACCCTTGATAATATGAAAATCCACCGTTGACGCATTCCCACCCGTAATTGAGCTTGCGAGTCGCGCGATCCCCCAGGATTGTGGAGTTTGGTTCGGCCGAGATCCAGAAGAATAATACGCCCCTTCTCCCTTCCGTACAATCGCATTCAACGCTGCAACCGAGCATCCCGTCTTTTTAGACAATTCCTTACTTGGTGCCACATTTTCCACATTGTAGATACGCTGCGCGTTTAATATATGCTTGGATGGTTTATGTTTATAAGACGCCAGTGGCTTACGGATAAAGTATTCGTGTTTCTTGTAAAGTCGCCTTGATTTAAGAAGCATGTCACGCTGTTTCTTTTTATCTTTACGAGATAATTCCGCAGTATATCGTTCAGGGAACATAATATATAACAATATAAAATTATCACGAGTATGTAATGGAAGATCTTGTCATGTTTTCGTTCACTATAACTTATATATTTTTATTGACCACTGCAACCATAACCTTCATAGAAGCCATTAGAACGCCTAGCCCAGCAGTACGCCACGTTCTCAATTTGGAGACAGCAGTATCTCTCATCGCTGGTTATTTTTATTCCGTTTTCTTAGAAAAGATAAAGGATAAAAAAATAGATTGGAATGAGATCAATACCTTGCGTTATGTAGATTGGGCAATGACAACTCCCCTCATGTTGCTGGCATTTTCGCTCGTTCTCTCGGGAAATATCAAACGGTCTTTATCTCTGTCATTATTTCTTACTATTGTTGCACTGGATTACTCAATGCTCTACCTCGGATACATGGGTGAAACGGGTCAGTTAGAGAGATGGACCGCATGGGGGCTAAGTTTTGAGGCATTCTTTGGAATGTTCGGTCTCATCTATAAGAACTTCATTACACCTATTTATAATTTATCCAACAATATCATATTTAGTATATTTATAGGAATCTGGTCAATGTATGGAGTATTTTACTTGATGGATGATACATGCAAAAACATCGGCATGAATACGTTGGATTGTTTATCCAAGTGTTGTTTTGGATTAGGCCTGTGGGCATATTTTAGCAAAATCATTGTTTTAAAATAATATTGGGATAATGTATAATGAGTGTAAAGAATCTAAGTGTAAAGAATCTAGTATCTAGATACGAAAACCCAACGGCCTATAAACAAAAGCCTTACAGTAAAAATTTTCAAGCTAAAGGTAGCGTATCAACGCTTGCATCACTTATAGATAAAAAAATTTCTTCTTCTCATCTTATTAAACCCCCACCAACACCCGGGATGTTTGATGCAATTATTTCATCAGAAGTAACTGATAAATATGTTAAACTTGTTGCACCAATAGATAAAGAAGTAGTCTATTATATATTAGGTCCTGTTACTGATTATGACAGAGCATTTATTAAAAAAATATTAGATAATGGTAAAAAAATTCATGTTTTCATACAAGGTGGTATTGAAACAACAAGGGATAAAATTTGGAGTACCACTCTATTAGGAGCCGTACCTGCAAATGCAGGAATGGATTTTGAAAGTTTTTATAATTTTTTTGAAAATGAGCATAATGAAAATATGAAAGTATATGTACAATTTACTAATATGGCTAAAGGAGTTGCTACCGACGGTCTACTTGGTAAACTATGGGTTGGTGAAGAAATGAAACAATTTTTAAAAGATTTAGAAATGATTGAAGGTGGTACAATGTTTGCTAAAATATGGGAAACGTATTTCAAATCGGCGGGTGCCGCAGCTGCTTGGCAACATGATCCAATAGAAGTAATCAATTCTTTATTTCAATTATCAGAAAATGAATATACCAGTATAGTAGATAAAGGTAGATATGTTACGTATGATAGAAATCAAAATAAGAATGGTTTGATATCTCCGGGACCCCCCCCTACTATAGAAACTAGAGAAACTGGAGACAAACGCGTATTTGCAAAGTTATTAGATCATGACTTAGGACATGAAGACTATATGAAAGCACAAGAATTACGATTTAAACAATTCATAAGATTATTACGCCAATCGTTTGGTCTAGAAGAACAAGTTATGCCATCACCTATAATAGTACCAGAAAACAAATTACAACCTCTTTTTTCAAATATAAAAGGCGGTGGAGAAGTTAGTGCACTTAATAATACCGACTTATATCATAATAAGTTTGTTGATGATATGATAGCTGCATATAAACAAAAATATTTACCATTTATAAGTATAGAAATATTAGACCCAGACAATAATTTTGCGGCAAAATTAATAGACCATATCAGCGGTGGAACGGCTCATGTTTTTGTACATTCTCAATTTTACCCAGTTAATGTTAGATCATTTGCGGGTATACCAGACCCTGATAAAAAAATAAAAATGATAAATATGATGAATGTACCAATGGAATTATTAACTGATGAGATAATGGCTAATGTCAATACCACTGTTGACGAGGCGTTTTATTCAAGAAAAATAGAAGTTTTGGGTAAGCCAAATTACATTAAAACATATGCCGATGTAATGAAAATTAAAGGATCCGGATTCCCTCCTCCTCAAGAGGCATTAATGCTTCTTTGTGGTAAAACTTTTGGCGAAAATAAAAATAAATATATAGATTGTGCAGCCGCAGAAATTAATTTTATGAAAATATTACTAAACCATAATAGAGTATATCTTGGTCAACCATTATATGGTTATAAAGATACTGACTTTACATTTACATCGCGGGGTTTATTACACCCCGTATCATTGTTTAACTGTGAAAAATTTACTGAAAAAGGAAAAAGCGACGTCTTTGTTAACGATGTATTTGAAAAAGTTTCGGGGACTGCGTTTGAACACACTGACAAAGGTTTAGTTGAAAACTATAGAACTGAATGTTTAGATAGCTGGACAAAATCCAAAGCCGTACCGGAAGCCACAGTAAAGATAGGCGGTCGTAAGAGTAAAAAAGCAAGATCTAGAAGAAGTAAAAGAAAGACCCGCAAGTCTAGATCTCGGCGTTAAGCTTAATATTAAATTTGTTGTTTAATATTAAATTATTTGTAAACAGATTTGTTTTTACGAGCTCTGCTTTTATTATTTTTTACTCGGAAGCGACAAAATTAATACAACATATTTATTTGAGACATATTGCAATTACCTAATCGTTTTGTACAGATTAATCTCCGCCGTCCATCTTCGCAATCATTGCTAAAAACAAAAGCATCCATTACTTTCGGTGATTCTAAGTATAAAGGTATGTTATCCTTGTGTTTTTGGTGTACAGTATTGATATAAGTAAAATCTGGGCGGCGTCCTGTTTTCTCATACCGACTTTGTGCGCGCACTTTGCATGTTTCTTTATCTAATAAATTAATGCATAAACTAATATAATATCCTTCTGCATAAAGCCGGTCAATGTTCTTGAATAAACTCACACCTGTACCGTCCAGTATCAAACTTCGTCCTTCCTCAATTGTTCTATCCAATAGTTTTGCAGCCGCCTTAAATGCCTTGTGATATTGTCGCCGGTCATTATCGTAAAAATGTTCCAAAAATTCATCGGGATCTATATTGACAAACTTTGTTTTTGGATAATTGGTTGCACATTTGTATTTTGCACCTGTTTTACCACTACCGGGTATCCCAACTAACATAATGGCAATCTTTTCCGGTTCAGCTATATTAAAAGAATTCACCTTCCGGCTTTTACTTAGATTATAAGAGCGACGTCTAGATTTGGATTTAGATAATTTACGTTCTATAAATGAATTTACCTCCATATATATAACGTAATATTATTGTTGTATTATCAAATATAGTGAAGTAAATAGTTTGAATTTACAAATAAAATTTTATTTGTAAACAGAAGTATTTTACTTACTCTGCTTATTCTTTTATTCTCGTATACAACGAGTCCCGCACCACATTTGCAGTTAACCTCCAGAATAGGACACTTTTATTATTACTATCACCACTATTAAGTCATTTAAATAATTACTACATTTGGTGTAGTAAAATCAAACTGAAATGTTGTATTACTAATATATAAGATTAAATCTGGATTTAAACTAGGCATAGCAATTATTTTAAATTGTATTCTACTTTTATCCGCACTTGAATCAGTTGGACAAATAATATCATTAGAATCTATTATAAATAGTTTGTACTGAATACCGACTGGGTCCGGATAGACACAGATATATGATATAACTTTAAAAATTAACATATTATAAATATAACATTCTATACACGTAAGAGTATGCTCTTGAATAACACTTTTATGAGTCATAATGTTGCCATAAGTCCATGTTTTATCATTGTCGAATAAAGGATGGCTTTCAAAATTGCCAGTTAATAACTTATCCAAATATCTATGTTTTATCTCCCCCGATTTAATTTTTTTAGTTCTTATTCGTACTCTTCTCTGAATTGTAGCTTCATCAGGTGAAGCGGGAACTGTAGAAAAATCCCTTATCATAATTGCAGAATTAACTGGTACTTGTGCAATAGCCGCAATCATTAATGTATCAGAAGTATATAATTGCATTAATGATGTTATTAAATCATCAGGTACACCATGTTTATTAATATGATCCATATATATATGATAATCAGATGGGGTCGTCATATTATCTTTTATAAATTTGATTGATTTGCAATATAAAATATCCGATACTAAATCAGAAGAAATTTTTCCCCAACTTTTTAACTTTTCTTCATCTGCCCAGTCCCCAGAAATTATAGCTTTCCCTTTTATTACTAATTGAGAAGAACCTCCCGCTAATCCCCGCTTTAAAGAAGCCGGTACAATACTGGCGGGAAGTAAGGCGACTATTGCAGCATCATTCAACAAACTAGAAGTAGCATTATATGCACTATTGTAAGTGACGCCAGAAATTACTAATGGTGTTGCTACAGCTTTTATCCATTTATAAAATCTATCACAGTGGATTGAAGAAAATAATTTGTATAAACAATAGGTCTGATATGCATGTAAAGAATTAATACGAGATTCTTGATTTTCTACTCGTTCTATAGATACTTTCATTATTTCACTCGCTCCTTTATCTGCGAATTGTACTAGATTTTCAGGCACTAACATATCAGGTATACTTTGCGCCTTTAGAACACCGTATATAGTTTTATATCTTATTAAAAGTGGAAATTTATTAAGGGTAGGATCTACTAACATATTTATGAATTCTAATTTTACCATTGCTACAATATTAACAATATTTGTATTATCTATAATATTAACACCAGTAAACAAGGTATTTGTAATATACATTAATGTACATTTTTGTATAATTATAGTCAATAAAGAGTTTAAATCAATAAAAATTGCTCCATCTACTACAGTTTCATCTCCATCATCGTTTTGAATACTTAAATCTAGAAGACACTGGGTTTTACCAAGCGAATCGGGTAATCCTGTTGTCATCGTTTTTAAATATCTTACCATGATGAAAGACAATCCTATGGCCCACGATGATATTGTACTAGCAAAGCTAAAACCATTTTGTGGTGTTATAGATTTACCAGAAATCGTAGTAAAAAGTGATAATGCGTTGTCTGGAATAACTAAAAATAGTGGGTTGGCGACTGCAATATTTGCTAAACCACTCGTGTTCAATTTAATACCATCTATTGCTTGTTGTATATTTGCCTGATTACTGGGACCGATTGATATAATATTAACTATATTACTGGCCATATTTTCCGTCTTTATAGATATTTGTTCAAATCCATATCTCATTATAAGATCATACGTATGGCCAGCAGCTTCTCCTGCTCGTGCTGCGAAAGTGGGGGTTGCTTTTAATGCCGCTTCAACTAGACCAGAAACTGCATTTGCAGAGTCAATAACAGTTTGTTCTGCTTTTTCTCGTACTACACTGTTCATTGTTACTTTAACATAATCTATATTACCATTAATTAGTTGCACTATTCTATTCAAACGCTCGCCTATTTTCTGACGTTGTTTAGTATTGTTTAGTCCTCTCTTAACATCAACCCTTGCTTTGCCTAAAAGGTGTGCACATTGACCATGATCTTTATCAATGCCGTCAACTATAGCTTCACACATTTTATCTATATTAGCAGTATTTACCTCATATTTACCAGTAATACCATTTGGAGTGACTAATGATATATGATCTTTAATTCGGTTGCAACATCTATGTGACCATTCATATTCTTCTCTAACAATATCTTGAAAACTAGATGTAGTTATTTTAAAATTTGCGGCACCTTGTACTAATGCGAGGTGCAGCATTGCATCACCGATAGGTAATACATGTTCGCATTCAACATTATTTTTTTGATATCCTCCTGTAATTTTTACCCCACATATCCAACATTTAAGTTCCAATGTTTTTACCTTGCTGACCGCTTCACATTGACCTTCTACACTCATAAATGAAAGTAAATCATCCCTAGCGGATGAATATACTATTTTACCATTGCTATCTACTTTGTCAACCGGGATACCGATAACATCTCTTATAACTTTTGTATAAGCGCTATCATCCAAAAGGCCTTCGTAAGAAGTACGCTCCATCGCTGCGACTCTTTTCAATAATCCACTAAATTGAGTTACGTCATGAACTTCACCACTATTTTTTAAAGCCGTATAAGTCGCCGCGATGAGTGTGGTTAACCCATCTCTTATTATATTATTTACATAAGATCCTGCTTCATTGTCAGAAGTCAGTACTGCCATATTTGATAATATATGATTTACATCATTAATATCGTAATCCCCATCTGCATCTTGATCCCATATAAGTTTTAAACATTTAATATTTTGTTCATCAAATGGGACCTCCATTATTATAAACTATTATATTATTTTTTAATATTTTCTTTTTTTGTTTTTTTATGTTTTTTTTTTTTACTATATCCACCTTTTTTTTGTTGGGTTTTTGGTTGTAATGAATTGTTTTCTATTGAAGCAGAATTTAATTGTTTTATAAGTTCATCAGCTTTTTTCATCCTCAAAATATAATCTGGCGCCATTGTTTCCTTTATATTCACTTCAGGAAATTTCATCATTATGTATATATATATAATATTTTATTATTTACCGACCATGCGCCTTTCTACTTTTTGATCTTGCACTCTTTCTACTCCTACTTTGGCTTCGGCCTCTTTTTGCTAAAAGAGAATCGTCCACGAACCAATAACTCTTACCATCCGAATATAGCGTTGTTTTATCATTCGGTGGCGCAATCGCCTCCTGACATTCCTCAGTTTCCGAAACATTTTGCCGATCAAACATTGCCGCCTCCGGCATGGCATCCGTGTACCCTCCCCGATCACGTCCAGCGATATACCACACTGCCTTTCCATTATGTTTACCAATCTGCCGAGCTCCCGCACACTCGTATGCATCGTTCCTAAATGCCTCATTTGCTAAATACATGATTCCCGACTCACCATCCTCAGAAAAAAGCCTAAAAAAGAAAGGTGTAAATGCTGCCATTATATATGCATTATATATTCATATCTTTCATTAAGCACATGCTCATCATAAACATGATATCTCCGTCTATTTCTTTCATCAGATTGAACTTGTAGTCAAAACTAGAATATTGATTATGTATACTCACAAACCTCACAACCTTATCTCGGATATAAGAATAGTCATTTCCCTCTTCATCCATCCAATAGGAAATTTTCCTTAAATATCGGTTATACCTTTCATCGCACAATTGAAGGGTAGTCAAATCACCGATCTTAATTTTACTCCATTCCTGCAAACAAGCATACTCGTTAATGTTGTCCATTTTTGTATATAACAACTATAATAACATTAAATCAATTTTCTATAAGAAATTTTTTGTTGTACATCATCAGCTTGATCTCTTCCTTGATCATATTTAGATTATCGTCTTTCTCCTTGTTATTCAGGTATTTTACAAACTTGGTTTTTAATTCGGGATTGGGGTTTTCTTCCAACCAGTCTTCTAGCATCGTCTCCTTCTCATCATACAAGTAGTCTATTTCTCTCTTCGTCATGATATTCCAGTTCCCATCCTGATACACCATCAAATATTTATTTTTCAGATTGGAAATGTAAATATTCATATTTTCCGGTTTTGATTTGTTATAGTGAATTTTCTCAATCAGTCGCTTCACACAATGATTGACCTGTTTGATACAGCTGGCGTAATCCATATCAGTTAGATGAGAGATATCTGTATCTCGGTACGAGTTGAGCTGTATGTTCTGTATATGAACTCCCCCATTGATCTGCAATTTGTTCTCTAATTTCTTGATTTGCGCATTTTCTTTCTTGATTTGGTCATTTTCTTTTTCTAATTCAATCACCTTGTTTTCCAACTTTTTTTGTTGTTCCATTTGAATATTTAAAAGACGGGCCAATTCTTGTAAATCCTCGTCCTTATTTTTTTCACAAGAGTATTTGATATGTTTTGACACTGATTGCCTGTGCTTAAATGTCTTGTCGCAATATTTACACGCGAAGTCAGTCAGACTTACATCGGACTTACATTTAGACTTACATTTGGCTTCATTGTTTTTATGCTTACTGGTTTTTAGGTGGGCCACATAATTCGCTTTGAGTATCGTGTGAAAATTACAACATATGCATTCATAAACTACCATTTTATATTATAAATATATTGTTTTTATATTGGTTTTCATTGTTTTTTCCAATAAATTTCCAATGACGCTTTTCAGCCAAACCATACATGCATACAATAACGCGGTTCACCATCATTGGATTTAGCGGGTAATTTTTGTAAGCCAACCTTTCCAATATTTTTTATGAGGGGGGGAGCACAGCCCAAAAAAAGTGTATAAAAATAAAAATCTAATAAATAAAATGAAAATAGAAAATACAATTAGTTATTTGATTATTGGATGGATGACTGTTTCGGTTGGATGTATTAGTTATGTAATCATGAATGGTTCTAACAGCCATATGTTTGCAGTAGGACCAAATGAGAACTTTTATATCTTGGGAATAGGAATAGATACGCTTCCTAAATATTGGTTAGTTGTTTCTTTTTGTTTTATCAATAGTGGAATGAGAGCATTTAATTTAAATGTATTACATTCATGGATCATAAATGAAATACAGGACGTAAACAACACAAATTATATCAATCACAAAAAAGCATACGCGATATCCAACATAGCATTGGTATTCTACTGGTATGATTTTTTCATGTACATGAACATACTTTTCTCTCAGATAGATATGTTGGTGGTTGAAGTGGTATCCGATTTAATAGCAACATACATATTAACCCGTCATTACCTGAGTCTAAAAAGTAGTATATTGCCTATTTAAAGAATGACGCACAAACCATTTGAAAACGAATTTGTAGCTGTCTTTGATAAATTTGAAAAAGATTTTCTAGCTGTATTCAATGAAGATCCTACATTAGGAATACTCACTTGTTTCGCCAAATTTGAACTTCTGTCAGCCATTTTTTCTAGACCATTCATTCTTTTTTCAAGTTTTTTACCAATATTATTAGGATTAAAATTTTTGCCAGTGAGCGCTGACTCCCACAGTTCACGTCCAAATTCACTCTGAAGTCCTTTAACTTGTTCACCAATTTCCCCAGTAGTTAATTTTTGTTGACTTCTATTAGTTGCAGCTGCTGCCTGTCCATTGATTACTGTATTCAATGCATCTGCAAGTTTACCTCCATACGATCTTCTTTTTTTGTTTTTTCTGATTTTTTTTGTTGGCATTATATTCTCAATATATTATAATGCCGACGCGTAGAAACGCAACAAGACGAACTCACGAAGCCTTGGAAAGAGAACTGGAAGCAGAAGGACGGCGCTTTATGGTAAGAACGGTAGGTACATCAGAATTAGTACGAAGGGGTCTTGCAAGACGAATCCCTTATGATCCGCGAAATCCATTGGGTACGCCAGGAACCGTCTTTGAAAGCAGATATCATCGCCCAGGAAGCCATAGACACGGATCAGTTCATTTAAACAGATTAAGACGTTTAGGAGAAAGAATGGATAGAAGAATAACAGCAAGGCGTAGAGGGTTGGCAAATTACAGACCAGCAACCAATAAAAATTTTGTATCCAATTCAGTAGTTGCGATACCATTTAATGAGCCTGTAAACTTACAAGTTGTGCCAGCGGGGTATCGCGACAAGAGAGAACGGCTGAATCAGCTTCCTGTAGCAGTACCCGTCGGACCATCTGCATTATTTGAGAGAGTCAAAAATGAAGGACCAGAAACCAATCTATTTTTGCCATGGGAATTCCATGCCCCAGAGTTGCAGAGAAGACGTAGTCGGTCTAGATCAAGAAGACGGAGAGCAAAGGGTCGTTCTAGATCGCGGTCAGAACCAAGGCGCCCAAGGTCACATTAATTATATTACTATATAGTATATGCCAAGACGAAGCCGGCGGACATTAGAGAGAGAATTACGCTCAGAACAAAATAGAACAAACCGAGCTAGATTAGCTACAATGGGTCCGGCTACACGGCGTTCAACTGGGTTATTAAGATATGTTGATGCAAATAGCAGAGCACCTGTAGGAGCGCCATCCGGTATGGTATTAGCCAGACAATTAACCTCCCGCTCAGGAACTAGACCGCATGGACGACAATATTCAGCACATTTAAATAGAATAAGTCAGAGATTGGAGAGACAACAGACAGCAAGAAATAGACGTTTAGCAGAATCAAGAATAGCAAACGAGGAGAATAATTTTACAAATCCAGTAGAGGCAATACCATTTAACATGCCAATTAATTTACATGCTGTACCGGCGGGCCATCGCGGCAAAAGAGAACAACTGAATCAACTACCTGTTTCTGTTCCAGTTCGGTCGTTTGATGCATTGTTTGAGAGAGTCAAAGACGAGGCTCCAGAAACCAATCTATATTTTCCATGGATGGAACACGGTCCAGACTTGCACAGAAGACGCAGTCGGTCTAGATCAAGAACCCGAAGAGAAAAGAGGCGATCCCGATCGCGGTCGGAACCAAGGCGCCCAAGATCGCGTTAATTATATTTGTATATAGTATATGCCAGCACATTTAAGCCGTTCAGGAAGAAGCCGCCGAACATTAGAAAGAGAATTAGGAAGACACTATGCTTTAACACTCAGACAGACTCCGCGTGCCCAGTTGCGTGAATTTGGGTTGACCAGACAATTTACCGCCAGAAATAGCAGAGCCCCACTAGGAACACCGTCAGGAGAGATTGTAACAGTGCCAAACATTCTTCAAAGAACTAGAAGAAGACGTGGGCCGAATCACGAACGTGAACTAAGAACAATGAATGGAATGCTAAATCGCAGAGAATATGCAAGGCGTTATAGATTAGCAAATGCTAGACCAGTTGCCTATAGCAATGATTTTACAAATCCAGTAGAGGCGGAAGAAATTGGTGAATTCGTACAGAATGGGCGTTACAGCCCCGGCTCAATGCATACGAATGCAGTAGCTTATGAAATTGAACCTATTGGTGCGACAAGAGCACGCGATCTCACCGAAGCCAATATACATGGCCAATACATGCTACATGCACCAGAACTTCACGATTACAGACGCTGGGAAAGAGAACAACGGAATGCAGAAAAGAATAGAAATACGTCACCACCAAACATGCCAATGCGAACCAGTTCCATGCCATTCCAAATCAGCCCCATTGCATTCCAAACCAGTCCCATTCCATTCCAAACCACTCCCAGATCAAGTTCCAGATCCAGATCAAGTTCTAGATCTAGATCAAGTTCTAGATCCAGATCAAGTAGACGCTCCAGTTCCCGAAGTTAATCATCTTCTTTTCTCTCATGAAAGTAGTTAAAAATGTCGGCCGCAAATTCCGGACTTATATTGGCGACCAAGAGCCCATCTTTGTATGTAAGATGAGTATCGGGTGAAAATTCATGTTTCATTAATATTTTCCATCTCTCGGTATAACGCCGGTTTTGTTTGGTGCCGTGATAATGGTGACGAATGATGCCTGGCGTATATCCCAGCCGCAAGCCGCGGGCTTTAGTCTGATAATCAAGCATGCTTTGATTGTATCCATTACTATAATCCTTGTTCAAAAAACTGCCAATTTTATTGATAAACGACATGGCCATGATATTATCACCCGACCCCAAAATACCCTTATCGTATATACCAACTCTCTCGTATGCTTTGCGAGTCATGGCCCAGGCATAGCCGGGGTGCCAGTAGTCAAGGCCCTTAAGTGTATAATTTTTCATTTTAGAAAAACTATACCCAAAACTATTAAATATGTTAAGTGTGTTCTTATCTTTATCCATGTCAACACAATGACTGAACAATTGTACAACATCTTTTGATCCATTTAATATTTTCAAGGTATCCATTGCCCAGCTATTATTTTCAAATTCCACGTCAGCATCAATCCAAGCAAATGCCTTGTAATTGGCGGGCAACATCCGGACACCCAAGTTGATCATATTTTCTTTATGCCAAATCGGCGTGTCGGTGCGCAATTGCAAATGACGTTTATTGTGAGATTTTGTAACAATAAACTTCTGGTCGCCATAACAGAGTTCAACTAGATACAAAATGACATTAGGTTCTTCTTCTTCAAACCTCTTCACAAATTCGCGAAATAAAATGTATCGTTTTGCGTACAAACAAGGATTAGAAATAACCAAAATCACGTGCAATTTTTCTTCAATCGGGTCATTGTTTTGGATCGCATATTTTATGTCATTCACCTTGTAGTCAATATCATCTATTTCAATACCATTGATGACAGTCATTAGATAATCGTCATATAAAAATTGAATTGTTTTCTACTCAACAAACAAAATTAAAAATGAAGCGCCTCAACAATTTATATGAGGAGTTTCAAAAAATACCGTCAATAGAACAACATTTTCAAATATCCGGGCACACGTTTAGTGTAAATAGAAAAGATGAAACAACATTTCAATTTATTATGATTGTAAACCTACCACCATTAGAATTAAATATACCTGATGTTCTGATACAACACATACAATCTTATTTGTTAGATGGGGCATCCATTGAAATAAAATATCCAAAAGATTATCCATTCAAATGCCCTAAATTTTCTCTCATCAAAGGAACAGAAAAGTATAATAAAGCGCTGTGTATATTAAATTATGAATATGATAGGGATTGGTCGCCGGCAATCACATTAGAAAAAGATATTTTGTACTTGATACAATATATTATATAAATATATATTAATGGCAAACATAGTATTAGACACATTTGACACTGATATAACGTTATCTGAGCTTGCAGCATTGAAAGGAAAGATATTTTTATTAAAGGGAATAGATGCATGTGCGGTGTATGAAATGAGCGTTAGCCTTTTAAGATCAATGTTTTTGTATGAAACCAATGCAGATTTTCATTTAAGCACAATTAAATATTATACACAGAGCAATCCAGATTTTATGTTTAATCCGGCAAATGCTCAGTTGAATAATCCAAGGTCATTTGGAGCAATTGCCAGTGCGGATTCAAATGGGTTGTATTCATCAGATAAAATGACTCTAAAATACGACTTTATTAGATATATAGCACTTAAGTTATTCAATACGATAAATGCGGTAGATTTATTCGCAAATCTAGATGAACTTGTAGACGATATAACAGAAAAATTAAATACAGCCATGAAAAGAAATGTGAAACTCATTGAACAATGCGATTGTATACATGGTACACATCCAGAATTAAGGCAAAATTCTCACAAAACAACGATATATGATCATCATATAAATGAGCACGTCACTGTATATTCAAAATACATGGACGACAATTGTGATAAAAATATATGCAAAGAATTGCTCATGCAGTTGCTAAAATTAGATAGCAAACGTTTTAATAATATAACTAATACAAATACACCAAAATCTCTTCCATTTGAGTGCGGTGATAGTATTAATTTCAAAATAAAAGTAAATCCTGCAAAAAATCAACATCTTTTAACTGGCGTTCAACCAATATCAGGAAGAACGTATCAAATAAAAATAGTATTGACTGATGAAGTTGTACCAATTATGCCTATGTTTAACTGCAGACCTTCAAAATACAAAAAAAGAGTAGCGAGTGCCTATAATCCGTGTAATAATCCAACAATTGTATTTAATAATTTAGATAAACATTCGTCAATGAATCCCTGGGATTTTGTACTATTTCGCTTTAATATCTATACAAGAGATAAAATTTATTTAAATCAATCTCAAAGTTGTGAATATAAATACAGAACAATTGGCGGTTTGTTACAAATATATCCAAAGGCATTTGTAGAAACAGGTACATACACAACCAAATTTAGCAATTTTATAGAAGAAAATCAAAATTATGAAAATATAAACATACCTGGAAAAGGTAGAATGTTTTATTTGCATGCAAAAGATTTTGATACAAATATTAACGTGAAAATTCATTCAAGTGGTGAATTTGAATTTATCTTAAACCATAATGATAATAGAAACGTAAGTATGAATATTGAAATATTGAATTTAGGTGAATTAACTAGTGAATCAATATTAACAAAATATTTTGACATAAATATATTGTAATACTATAATGAGTGCATCTATATATTATACAGTAGCTTACACCGAAAAATATTGCGAACCACCTGAAATCAAATTTAGCAATGTAAGTACATACAATGATAATTACAAAGTGGACATTCTAGATTATGTTCTAATTCGTTTTAATATAATTGTTCAAACGGGTCAACCGAATAACGAGAACAATGGAGTTCCAGGATTTTCAGCATCATTTTGTGGTAATATGCAAATATATCCAACTACATTTACAAAAACGCCTATGCGTCTTACTTTGGATAACAGGGTTGACCTAAATGATGTGTTTTATCCTGGAAGAATGATATATTGCACAGATACTATATTAGATGTATCGCCACCTTTAACTCCAAAATTAAAAATAAAGTGCGAAAAAAAAAATAATAATGCAATATTAACATTTGATTTTGATAAATATGATGAAGACGATACTGAAGACAATTTATTAATTTATTCAATAAATATAGAAATATTGAATACTGGTAAAATACCCGAGCATTGTATTACTACATCCAATTTTCATAATAATAAACATTAAAATAAATTTATAGTAAATTGTTATTTGAAAAGTGTAATATTCAATAATATATTTCAAACGAATATATTATTAAATAAAAATATATTTATAAACTATATGAGTAATTTAACAAATACGAATGCACCTCCACAAATTATATACAATTCAAATAAAAGTTCTTCGTTATCATTAAATCCAAATAACATAAGAATAAATGATGGTACAAATAACGTAACTTTAAATACAACTGGAGTAACACACGATGGTAGATCTGTATCATGGAATAAAATTATAGATGGATCTAATGGTGCCACAGGTGCAGTTGGTGCTACTGGTGCCACAGGTGCAGTTGGTGCTACTGGTGCCACAGGTGCAGTTGGTGCTACTGGCGCAGTTGGTGCTACTGGTGCTACTGGTGCAGTTGGTGCTACTGGTGCCACAGGTGCAGTTGGTGCTACTGGTGCCACAGGTGCAGTTGGTGCTACTGGAAGTACA
>Ga0187844_10001685_pt1 | contig 16523 bp, 9 predicted proteins | sample SpaLakP09_SKY_50_FD_134517 | JGI IMG/M metagenome (GOLD analysis project Ga0187844, IMG submission 134517) | Oligotrophic lake water microbial communities from Sparkling Lake, Wisconsin, USA - SP09_SKY_50 | ecosystem: Environmental > Aquatic > Freshwater > Lake | place: USA: Sparkling Lake...
GCTCGCCGAGGAAGGCGCGCGGCAGTTCGCCACGCGGCAGCGACCTCGCGACCTCGGCGACGGCGGCGTTGCGGTCGGGCCATTGGGCGGCGTCGCGCAGTTCCACGTCGGGCGGCTTCCTGCCCTCGTGGCGTATGCGCAGCCAGCGCCATTCCTGCTCGCCAAGGAAGAGCGCGCGACCCGGTCGCGAGGACAGCAGCTTCCAGCGCCGGTTGTCGTCGGACACCTCGATGCGCGTGGCCGCGCCGCTGGCGAACCACAGGCCGTTGAATTCGCGCAGGTGGTGGAAGTCCAGCGTGACCTCGCCAGCGCCGCGTGTGCGTTTCGGCTCGGGCCAGGTCTTGGGTGCGGGGTCGCGGGGTTCCAGGCTCAGTGCGCCGACGCACAGCGAGCCGGTCCCGCCACCACCCTGCTGGCCGGCGACGACGACGAACTCGATGAACTGGCTGCGCTTGAGGACGCGGTCTGGCGTGGGGCCCCAGGCGAAGGCGATGTGGCGGCGCTTGAAGCTGAGCTCGGTCAGCGTGTCGGGCAGCGCGAACGCCGGGCGGTTGACCCACCAGACGTTGTCGCCGCTGACGTCGACGAGCTTGATCTGCAGGTCGTTGTTGTTCTTGCTGTTGCCCTTGAGTTGGGTGGTGAGGGCGAAGTCTTTCGGCCAGTTGATTGGCAGCTCGCGGCGCAGGACGGCGTAGCCAGAGACGCCCGAGAAGTCGTAGTCGAGGCAGAGGCTGTCGTCACGGGCGTCACGGCGGACGGACGCCTTCACCTGGTCGGAGGCGGTGGCCTGCCAGGTGGTGGGGTCCTTCAGGTCGTCGAGGACGGTGGCGGCGGCCAGTTGAGAGGCCCCGAGCAGTAACGTGAGCAGAAGGCGCTTCACGTTGCGCTTTCCTTGTGCCTGGAGTGGTGCCGGGATTTCGCCCCGGCGGGCGAGTCACTTTCTGGTCCGCCAGAAAGTAGCCAAAGAGCTCCCCCCGACCGCCCCGCCCTGCGCTGCGCTTCGGGTTCCCTGCGGTACTCAAGTCTTGAGGCCCCGCCCGGAACTCGCGCCGCTACGCTCTGCTCAAACAACCGTGCGGAGTCAGCTCTTGAAGCGTGCTGCGCACGCGGCCTCAAGACTTTCCGTTCCTCGGCGGGGCTAAAGGGGGTAAGAGGAATACCTCGTGGCGAACGGCTTTCGGGTTTGGCTGTTGTATTCGGCTGTTGGGCTGTTTCGGGGCCTCCCCTTCTAAACCGCCGAGAAGCGCAGAACGGCGAGGCGCGCTCGAAGAGCGCTTCGTCAACTGACTTTGCGCAGTTGTCTGAGCAGAGCGTAGCGGCGCGAGTTCTGCGCAAGCCTCGCCGTTCGAGCATCGCAGGGAACCCCGCAGGGGCGGTTTTGCAGGGGAGAGCTTTTTGCCTACTTTTTGGCGGCGCAAAAAGTAGGTCGGCCGCCGGGACGAAATCCCGGCTGGGCCTTGCCACCAAGCCAAAGCAACGAGCAAACAAACCGCCCGTCACTTCACACTCCCCATCAACAACCCCTGCATGTAATACCGCTGCAAGGCCACGAACAACACCAGCACGGGCGCCACCGTGATGACCGCCCCGGCCATCATCAGTTCGCTGTCCTGCACATGCTCCCGCGACAACGCGGCAAGAGCCACCGGCAACGTGTGCATCTCGCCATCGGTCAGCACGATCAGCGGCCACATGAAGTCATTCCAGCTGCCTAAAAACGCGAACACCGCCAACGTCACCAACACAGGCTTCAACGTCGGCAACACGATGTTCCAGAAGATGCGCCATTCCCCGGCGCCATCAAGGCGAGCCGCCTCCAGCAACTCATCCGGCACCCCCCGCGCGTACTGCCGCACGAGGAAGATGCCGAAGATGCCGGCCATGCTCGGGATCAGCACGCCCATCCAGGTGTTCACCAGCCCCATGCCCTTGAGCATCAGGAACAGCGGCAGCATCGCCACCTGGCCGGGGATGACCAACGCCGCGATCAATAGCCCGAACACCCGCTCGCGATGTCGGAAACGCAGCTTGGCGAACGAATAGCCGGCCAGGGTGTTGAAGCTCACCGACATCAGCGTGCTGACCACCGCCAGCCCCAGGCTGTTGACGAAGGCGCGCTTCAGGCCGCCGTCGCCCAGCAGCGCGCGGTAGTGAACCAGCGTCGGGTCGTGCGGCAACAGCGGCGGCGGCAGCGTGGAGGCGCTGCCGGCTGGCATCAGCGACACGCAGACCATCCAGACCAGCGGAAAGATCGCCAACCCAGCAAAGGCCCACAGCAAGCCATTGACGAAAACGCGCTTCACGCGCCCTCCCCCGTCAACCGCCGCTGCAGCACGATCAAGCCCTTGCTGACCGCCACGATGATGACGAACAGCACAAAGGCCACGGCCGAGGCCAGGCCCAGGTTCCACCACTTGAAGCCTTCGTCGTACATCAGATAGAGCACGCTGACCGTGCTCTGCAGCGGCCCGCCCTGGGTCATCACATAGGGCTCGGCAAAGAGCTGGAAGTAGCCCGCCGTCGTCAGGATGGCGACCATCAGCAGCGTCGGCGCGATGTTGGGCACGGTGATGTGGCGGAACTGTGCCCAGCTGCGCGCACCGTCCAGCCGCGCGGCTTCGTACAAGTCATGCGGCACGGCCTGCAACGCGGCGATGAAGATGATCATGTTGCCGCCAAAGTTCTTCCACGCGGCGAAGCCAATGATGGTGGGCATCGACCAGTGCGGGTCACCCAACCAATCGATGGGGTCGACACCGAAGTGCTGCAAGGTGTAGTTCACCAGGCCGTACTTCACATGGAAGAGATAACGCCAGATCACCGCCACCGCCACCAGCGTGGTGACGACAGGGGCGAACAGCGCCGTGCGCAGCAGCGGCTTGAAACGCACAAGCTTGGACTGCAACAGCACGGCGGCGGCAAGAGACAGCGCGATGGACAGCGGCACGCCCAGCACGACGAAGTAGGCGGTGTTGCCCAGGGCCTGCCAGAACAGCGGCAGGCTCAGCACATGGACGTAGTTGTTCCAGCCCTGCCAGCGCAGGTTGCCGATGTCGGCCAGCGCGTAGATGTCGAAGTCGGTCAGGCTGAGCGCCAGGCCGGCGAACACGGGCACGCCGAAGAACAGCGCGATGACGATGAGCGCCGGGGCGGCGAAGGCCCAGGCAGCGAGGGATTCGCGATGGCTGGTCCTCATGACTTGTCCAGCATCCAGCGGCGCTTTTCCAGGATGCCGTCGACGCGCGCATCGAGCGCCCGCACCGCGACGTCGATGCTGTCCCGCCCACCAACCACGCGCGCTGCGGCGAGCTGCATCTCGTTGGCAATCCGCTCCCACTCGGGCACCGCTGGCGTCGGGCGCACGCGCTCGAACTGGCGGAAGAACGCCGCCGCATGGCGGTCCTCGGCCAGCGTGCCGCCACCTTCCAGCGGCATGGCCCAGACGCTTCGGCGCGGCGGCAGGTCGCCGGTCAGGCGGTAGAACATTTGCTGCACGTCAGGGCGGCTCAGGTAGCTGATGAGCGCCCAGGCTTCGGGCTTGTGGCGCGAGCGCTTGAACATGGCCAGGCTGGCACCGCCGGCGATGGAGGCGCCCAGGCCCGTCGGCCCGGGCAGCTCGGCGGTGGTCCACGCGTTGTTCAGTTCGGTCGGCAGGCGGCGCTTGAACTCGCCGATGTTCCACGGGCCGGAAATGTAGAAGGCGAACGTGCCGCGCCCGAACTCCTGCCAGACGTTGGCAACCTGGTTGTTGGTCAGCCCCGGCGCGTCGCCGAGTTGTAAGCGCTCGGCATAAAAGCCCAGCGCACGGCGGAAGTCGTCGGATGCGAAGTTGCCGAAACGCCCTCCCTCGCGCAGCACCTCGGAAGGCTGCTGCAAAGCCAGCGCGAGCAGCGGCTCGAACTCGTTGGTGGGCAGCAGCAGCGGCGTGGCCATGCCGTGTTCGCGCAGCTTTGCCAGAGCCGTGCGCCAGGTGACCCAGTCCTGCGGGATCTGAGCAATGCCGGCCTTGGCGAGCAGGTCCTGACGCACGAATAGCAGCCGCGTGTCGACATACCAAGGCAGCCCCACACGCTGGCCACCGGGCGCATTGGTGGCCCAGATGCCGGTGAAGTAGTCGGCCGCCTGCAGCATGGGCGTGCGGTCTATCCACGGCTGCAGCGGCTCCAGCGCGCCCAGCGCCTGCATCTCGGGCAGCCAGGTGTTGCCCACCTGTGCGAGATCGGGCGACGCGTCGCCGGCGAAGGCCGTCAGCAGCTTCTCGTGCGCAGCGGTCCAGGGCAGTTTCTCGACCTTCACGCGGACGTTCGGGTGCTCGCGCTCGAAGCCGGCAATCAACTCGGCCGCCACCTCGGCCTCCCGGCCCATGGCCCAGAAGCGCAGCGACGTGGTGCCGCTGTCGCGCGCGCAGCCCGAAAGGGCGGCGGCTCCGGCAACGGTGAGCAGGCTGCGACGGCGCATGAACGGATCAGCCCAGCCAGCCGCCCGTGAACCCGGCGCGCTTGAGCCCACGCACCAGATGCGCGTTCTTGCGCATGACCTGCCAGACCAGCTCGCCCCGGTGGTTGCCCATCATGGCGAGCATGGGGCCCTGGTCGATGCCCAGCATGTCGGTATCCACCCAGCCCTTGCCGGGCTCGATGCGACCGTGCGTCAGGCGCACGTCGGGGTAGTTGAAGCTGGGGTTGAAGGCGTCCCAGAAGCCGTAGCGGCCCCAGGTGTGCGGGTAGCGCTGCTTGATGGCCATCAGCGCGGGGATGACGATCTCGGGCGCGAAGGCGATGGAGCTTCCTGCCGCGTACGGTGCCAGCGTGCCGTCGTCGTGCAGGCCCATGCCGCGGCCGGCGTAGCTGATGAAGCGGCGCTTCTCGGTCTTGCCGGCGGTGGTCGTGTAGGTGAGCTTGATGTCGGCCGGGCCGTCGCTGGCGCTGATGCCCCAGACCTCGGCGCTGTAGCCCTGCCAGCCCAGCGGGTTGGCGGCGGCGTAGTCGCGCTGCGCGTAGGTGGCGCGGCGCGAGTTCTCGAAGTAGTCCAGGCCTTTGCTGCGCATGTAGGCGTCTTGGATGCCGCGGAAGTCCACCCAGCAGTGTGTGAACTGGTGGCCGAACAGCGGCGGGAAGCGCAGCAGCGTCTGGCCATGGCTTTCGCCCCAGCTGTCGCGGTCGTAGGTGCTGAGCCAGGCGTCGTAGGCCTCTGGCTTGACGGGCCGGGTGGGCGAGCCCAGGGCCAGCAGATAGACCATCAGCGCCTCGTTGTAGCCCTTCCAGTCGTTGGGGATATGGCCTTTCTCGGGCGTCCAGCCATGGCCGATGGAAGGCGGGCGCACCTGCGCCCAAGCCCAGTCGACGCGGCCGTAGAGCTCGTCCACCAAGGCACGGATGCTGGCCTCTTCGGCCTGCTCGCCATCGAAGAAGCTCTGCGCATGCAGCGCGCCCATCAGCAGCAGCGCGGTATCGACCGTCGACAGCTCGCAGCGGCCGAAGCGCAGGCCCGTCTTCATGTCGAGGAAGTGATAGAAAAAGCCCTTGTGGCCGGCCACGCCCGTCTTGCCCGGGCCTTGCGGCAGGCCGGCGAAGAAGCGCAGCGTGGTCAGCGTGCGGTCGCGCGCCTGGGTCCGGGTGATGTAGCCGCGCGCCACGCCCACCGGGTAGGCGCTGAGCGCGAAACCCACGGCCGCGATGCTGGCGAAAGACGGCGTGGGCCAGCGGTCGGGCGCCAGGCCGGTCTGGGCGTCGGTCGTGTCCCAGAAGAAGTCGAAAGTGCGGCGCTCAAGGTCGGCGAGGAAGGCCTCGGCCGTTTGCTCAGGCTTGTGCGCGTTTGATTCAGCGGCCCAGGCGGGCAGCGTGCCGGCCAGCGCCAGGCTGGCGCCGTGCGACAGCAGGGCGCGTCGGTTCAGCATGTCCATGGTGGAGTTGATTGTGGGAGCAGGCTCGGAGCCCGCTCCCACGGGTCAGGCAAGGTGAGGCAAGTTCAGAAGGCGTAGCTGACGGTGAGCTTCACCGTGCGCGCCGGGTCGCGCACGCTGTTGGGCTTGCCGACGTTGAGGTTGTCGCCGCCAAACTTGTTGGCCGGCTGGCCAGCGCCCACCGGGCCACCGCCCCAGTCATCCAGGCCGTCGTAGTTGGTGGTGTTGAACAGGTTGATGACGTCCATGCGCAGGCTCACGCGGTGGATGCCCCACTGCATGGTCTTGGAGAGGCCGGCATCGACCTGGCGGAACACCGGGCCGTCACCCTCCACGCTGATGCACTTGTCCCAGCCGGCGGCGCAGGAGGTCACGCGGCGCGGCGCACCGCTGGCCCAGGTGGCCTTGCCCGACAGCGAGATGCCCCAAGGCAGCAGCTTGTCCGTCACGCCGGCCGCCACCAGGCGGTGCTTGCTGGCGTCCGTCGACGGGTTCCAGCCATGGGTGCTGCGGCCATACGTCCAGTCGAAGATGTCGTTCTTCCACTCCTTGTGGGTGGTCTGCGCATCGCTGTAGGTGTAGGCGATGTTGGCCGCCCAGCCGGAGGCGGCGGTGTAGGGCTTGGCGGCGCTGAGCAGCACCGCGCGGGTCTTGGTCTCGCCGACCGAATCGCCCAGGATCAGGGTGCCGAAGCCGTTCGGGCCGCCCCACAGCGGGTCGATGGGGCTCTGGTTGGCCCAGCCGCCATTGGGGTCGCGGTTGCCGCCGAACCAGACGAACTGGTTCTTGGCATGCACCTGGCTCAGCGCGATCTCGGTGTTCCATTCGCCAAGGCCCTGGCGCAGGCCGACGCTGAGCTGGTCGGCGTAGGGCGTCTTGACCTTGTTGTTGATCATCCAGATCTCGCCGCCGGCCTGCTTGTTCTTCTGCAGCTCGTCCAGCGCGTGGTTGGCCATGGTGCGGTCGTAGCTGCGGCCCCAGCCGCCGAACAACACCGACATGCGGTCGCCGAACACGTCGTAGGACGCACCCACGCGCGGCGCGAAGGCGCCCTTGAAGGCGCGGCGCGAACCGCCGTTGCTGATGTAGTCCTCGATGTTGACGCCGCCCTTGGCGAGGGACTGCGCATAGGTCTGGCCGGCCGGCGGCGTGATGCCCCAGCGCGCGCCGTCCAGCCCACGCAGCGCGGTGACGCGGTCGCTCGGCGTGGCATAGCTGTTGTTCAGCATGTTGGACTCGTAGTCCCAACGGATGCCAAGGTTGACTTCCAGCTGCTTGCTCAGCGCCCAATCGTCCTGCAGGTAGATGCCGAACTGCCGGTTGCTGTAGTTGACGTCGACGCTGGCGAGTGCCCGGTCGATCTTGCACTGGTCGCTGTTGGCGCCGCCGTTGGTGACGTTGCTGCCCGTGCAGTTCGCACCGTCGTAGTAGGGGTTGCCGGTGACGCGGTCGATGATGGCGTCGACGACATCGACACCGCGCGAAGTGCCGCCCAGCTCGTACTTGATGGACTTGAGCTTGGCGCCGAACTTGATCACATGGCCGGTGATGCCGGTGTAGGTCAGGTCCTCCGAGACGGAGACGCCGTTCTGGCTGCGCTTTTGCGAGTCGGGCGAGCCGCCACCGAAGATGACGTCATCCGCCGCGCTGAGCACCTGCGCCGGGCTGTTGCCGACCTTGTAGCGGATGAAGGCCGAGCTGATGGCGGCCGTCGGGTTCCAGGTGAAGTCCTCGTAGCCGATGCGGGCCTCGCTGAGCCAGGAGCCGCGCGACCACTCGTGCTTCAGGTCGAGGCGGGTCTCGTCGTTCTTGCGCTTCTTGTCGTTGCCCGGCAGGCTGAGGTCGCGGTTCTCGGCCACGCGGTCCTCCTCGCGGCGCACGCGCGCCGAGATGCTCAGGCGCTGCTCGTCGTCGAGGTTGATATCGACCTTGCCGAACAGCAGGTGCTCCTTGAAGTTGTCGACCTGGCTGCCTTGCTGGGCCACCAGCGCGGGCACGATGCCAGCGTTGGGCAGCTTGTCGCGGTTGCGCAGCACGATCTGGCGCGAGTCGTCGATGCTCTTGCCGTCGTAAGCGAAGAAGAAGTGCGCCTGGTCCTTCTTGATGGGGCCACCGAGGCTGAAGCCGTACTCGTTCTTGCTCGACGCCGGGCGAGGCACGCCGGCGGCTTCGCGCTGCTGCTCGTACATGGTCAGCGCACGCCAGTTGGTGCCGGTGCGGTCGCCGTAGACCTCGCCGTGCAGTTCGTTGGTGCCCGACTTGGTGACGGCGGTGATGGCCGCGCTGCTGACCTGGTCGAACTCGGCCTTGTAGTTCTGCGTGATGACCTTGTATTCGGCAATGGCCGACTGCGGGAAGGGGTTGCCGCGCGAGGTCTCCTGGCCGCTCAAGCCGCCGCGCAGGATGTTGTTCTTCTGGCCCACGCCGTCAATGAAGACGTTTACATGGTCAAAGTTTTGAGCGCCGGCCTGGACCGAGGTGTAGCCCGAGGCGTCCGTCTGGAAGGCGACGCCGGGGGCCAGGTCGATGGCGCTGAGGAAGTTGCGCGACGTCTGCGGCAGGCTCTCCAGCATCTTGGCCGACACGTTGGTGCCCATCTGCGAGTCGCGCACGCCCTGGCGCTGCGAGGTGCCGAGGATGGTGACCGTGCCGAGGTTGTTGGCGGTGGCCAGTTGCAGGTCCACGGCGGCGGTCTCGCCGACGGCCAGCGTCACGCGCTCGCTCTTGGCGCTGCCGACGCGGATCTCATAGCTGCCCGGCGCCAGGCCCAGCAGCGTGTAGCTGCCGTCGGCTTGGGTCTGGGCGCGGTAGGTGGCGCCGTTGGCGGTGTTGACGGCCTGCACGATCAGGCCGGCGCGCTGCTCGGTGCCGGCGGCCCGGACCGAGCCCTTGATGGTGGCCGTGCTGACCTGGGCCGAGGCGGCCCCGGCCAGCGCGAGGAACACAGCCGTTGAAACGGCCGTGCGAATGGCGTGCCGCTGCCAGGGCCTGCGATTCGAAGTTGTTGTCATGTCCATGTCTCCTATGTGTTGTGCTGTGGTTTCGGACGGGATTCAGGGGCGGGCCGCGCCGCAGGAGCGGCGCACGACGAGCTGCACCGGCATCACGGTGGTGCTGACGTCGGTGCGGTCTTTCTCCAGCGCATCGGCCAGCGCGTCGAGCGCCTGGCTGCCCAGCGCCGCGATGGGCACGTGCATGGTGGTCAGCGCCGGGCTGACGTAGCGGGCGACGGGGATGTCGTCGAAGCCGGCCAGCGCGATGTCTTCGGGCACGCGCACACCGCCGGCAAGCAGCGTGCCGAGCAGGCCGATGGCCATGATGTCGTTGGCGGCAAACACGGCGTCGGGCCGCTCGCTGGCGGGCAGGCCGAGCAGCAGGTCGCCGGCACGCTGGCCGCCCGCCTCGAAGAAGTCGCCCTGCAGCAGCCAGGGCTGCACGCCCTCGGGCAGGCCCGCGCGGTAGCCGCGCTCGCGCTCGCGGGCCTCGAAGTTGGCGGCCGGGCCGCCGAGGAAGGCGATGCGGCGGCGCCCGGTGCGCACGAGGTGCTCGGTCATCTCGCGCGCGCCGCCGAAGTTGTCGACCGCGAAGCCGCGCTGCGTGGGCGCGCGCACGCCGGAGTTCAGCAGCACGGCGGGCAGGGAATGCGGCAGGTTCTGCGACAGGAAGTCGTCGTCGGCATGCGGGGACATGACGATGAGGCCGTCGACCCGGCCGTTCATCGCCCGCAACGCGGCGGCGGCCTCGTCGGCGTCGTCATGCGAGCTGGACAGCAGCAGGTGCAGGCCGCGCGCACGGGCAGCCTGGTCGATGCCGCGGATGAGCTCGGAGAAGAACTCGCCGTGCAGGTCGGGCAGCAGCGCGCCGATGGTGTCGGTGCGGCGCGTGATGAGGCTGCGCGCGGCGCCGGACGGGCTGTAGCGCAGCTCCCGGGCCACGTCGACGATGCGCTGGCGGGTGTCGGGCAGCACGTTCTCGGAGCCGTTCAGCGCGCGAGAGACGGTGGCCACCGACACGCCGGCGACACGGGCGACATCCTTGATGGTGGCGGGCGATGGGCTCATGGGAGGCGATCCGTCGAGTTGGACGCCGTGCCGGTCAACGGCGCGCAGGACATCGCTGGCACAGTCGACCAGGGACGCGCGTTGAGTTCGGCAGGCAGAAGTCGCGCAGCCCGAAGCGGGCCTGGCGGGAACGGTTGTCTCATCCGTGGACCGGCTGGGCTTGCGCCCGCCGATGTCATGTAAACGTTTACACGCGATTTTGTCGGCCGTTCTGGAACGAGTCAACAGCGTGTTTACCCGGCGCCAAGGGTCAGGGATGGCCAGCACCGGCTGATAGCCGATCAAGTCAACGCTGGCTGACGGACAAAGGGCCCGCCACGCAAAACGTGGCGGGCCCTTGCAGTAGTGCAGCCTGAGCTAGTTCAGCCTAGTCGGCATATTGGCCGGCCGCCTTGATGACCGGCCCGAGCTTGTTGATCTCGGCCTCGACAAACTTCTTGTGCTCGGCCGGCGCCAGGCGGGCGTCATTGATGATGACGGCGCCCAGGGCCTCCTGGCGCTTGTGGAAGTCGGCATCCTTCAGCGCCGCGCGCAAGGCGGTGTTGATCTTGTCGACCACGGCCTTGGGCGTGCCCTTGGGCGCGTACAGCCCGTGCCAGACGTCCAGGTTGAAGCCCTTGAGCCCGGACTCGTCAGCCGTCGGCAACTTGGCCAGCGAGCCGCTGGTCAGCCGCTTGGACGACATGACGGCGAAGGCCTTGACCTTGCCGGACTCGATCTGACTGGTGGTGTTGGTGGTCTGGTCGCACATGATGTCGACCTGGCCGCCAAGCAAGTCATTCATGGCCGGCGCGGTGCCCTTGTAGGGCACGGTGGTCATGTCGATCTTGACGGCTTGCTGGAACAGCAGCCCGCAAAGATGCGAGGCCGAACCCACGCCCGCGTTGGCCAGGTTGATGGCGCCCTTGTTGGCCTCCAGCCACTTGCCGAGCTCGGCATAGTTGGTGGCCGGCAGCGTGGTGCGGCCGATCAGCGTCATCGGCACCTCGTTGACCAGGCCGAGGTACTCGAAGTCCTCCAGCGTCTTGTAGGGCAGCGTGCGGTAGAGCGCAGGCGCCGTCGCCATGCCGACGTGGTGCAGCAGCAGCGTGTAGCCATCGGGCGAAGCCTTGGCAACCTTGTTGGCGCCCAGCGTGCCGCCGACGCCGCCGACGTTCTCGATGATGACGTTGCCCAGCGGCTTGCGCAGCGCTTCAGCGAGGTCGCGGCCGACCTTGTCGGTCGGGCCGCCGGCCGTGAAGGGCACGATGAGCGTGATGGGCTTGTCGGGGTATTGAGCCCACACGGGGCTGGCAATGAGTGCGACGGCCAAGGCCGACCAGGTGGCTCGCATGGAATGTCTCCTTGTTATGACTGACGTCCCCATCCTAGGAGGGCCGGCGCCCCCCAGGAGCGCGGAAACTACGTACGGGCACCCGCGTCGAAGCGGCGCAAAGGCGACTTGAAGTAATCCGTCACGCCCGGCTGGGCCATGAACGTCTCGCGCGCCTGCGCGGCAAGCGCCTGCGCGGCCCCAAGCTGGCCCGCTGACCGCGCACACAGCGCCGCAACAGCCTTCAACCGTGCCACATTGGCCGCGTGCGGGTGGCGGTTGGGGTTCAGGCGCACGATGTGGTCGCGCAGCAGCGGCCAGCCCTGCGCGCTGCGGCCAAGCTGGCACAAGGCCTCGCCGCGCAGCGCATCGGGGGCCGTCATCAGGCCCACGAGCACGAAGTCCTGTGGCAGCGCGCCACGGGCAGGCAGCGCGGCCAGCGCCTCGGCCGGCCGGCCGGCGTCGAGCAGCACGCGGGCACGCGCCTCGCTCAGCACGTTGGCATACCAGGGTGGCTCCAGGCCCGTGACGACGCTCATCTGCGCGGCTGGCGGCGCGCCATCCAGCACCGCCAGCGCCGCCTGCGTCTGACCGGCCATGGCGTGGATGAGGGCCTGCTGGCGCAGGTCCACCGCGACGTTGGGGTGGCGCGCGCGGCCTGCGTCCAGCCGGGCCTGGCGGCGCGCGCGCGAGCGCTCCAGCGCCACGTCGTAGCGCCCCACCTCGGCCGCCGCTGCTGCCGCCACACCGTGCAGCGCCACCGCGTCCATGGACAGGCGCACCGCCGCCAGGCGCAACGCGTAGTGCTGCTCGATGAGCGCGGCGCCGCGCAGGTCGCCGAAGTCGAACAACACATCGCCCAGCCGCCCCTCCACCTCGGCAATCAGCAGCGGCGGCACGGCGGAGCCCAGGCTGCGCAGTTCGTCCAGGCAGGCCTGGATGCCGGCGATGGCCTCCTCGCGCGCCACGGGGCGCAGCGTGGTGGCCAGCGCCCGCCACATGCGCGCCTGCTCGATCACCGCACGCACGCGATGGGCGCCACCCCGCGCACGCAGCACCCGGGTGGCCTCGGCCGCCCAGCGCTGGGCCAGTTCGCGCCGCTCGGCCATGCCGGCCTGGTAGACGCCACGCAGCACGATCAGCGCCGCCTGCAGGGAGTCGGGGCCTTCGGCCTGCCGCGCCAGCGCAGCGGCGGCGTCCAGGCCGGCGAAGCCCGCGTCCAGCGCGCCGTTGCGCATGGCGAGCTCGGCCTCGATGGCGCGCAGCCAGGCCCGCTCCAGCGACGGCTGGCCCGCAGGCAGCTGCGGCGCCAACGCCTGCAAAGCCTGGGCGGCGGCGTCGAAGCGCCCGAGGTCGACCGCGGCCCGCGCCGCCAGCAGCTCCGTGCGCAGACGCAGCGCGGCGCCCACGGGCTTGTCACGCAACCCATTCAGCCGGTCCAACGCGCGCTGCGCCTCGCCCAGCTGCAACTGCACCTCGGCCAGCTCGACCTCGGCCGCCCAAGTGGCCTGCGCCTGCCGCCCCTGCAGCGCCGCCAGTTGACGCTCGCGGTGCTCCAGCGCCAGACGGTGGGCGCCCATATCGCTGTAGGCCTGGCCGACGGCAGCGTATAGCTCGGCCTGCAGCGCGGCGTCGCCCGCAAAGCGCGTGGCGATCAGCTGCGCGCCATGCTCCAGCAGCGGCGACGCCTGCTCGCCCGGCGTGCCTTGCGGAACACGAAACAGCTCGGCAGCAAAGTCACGCACCCGGCGCTCACGCTCGGCGGCCTGGCTGGCCTCCCGCGCCTGCCACAACCCCAACCCGCCCGCAGCCAGGGCCAGCACCAGCGCCCCCAGGGCGCTGCTGGCCAGCCAGTGCCTGCGCAGCCGACGCGCACCGCCCGCCATCAGCCCGAGCGGCCGCGCCTGCACGGGCTCGCCCTGAAGGCAGCGGGCGAGGTCATCGGCCAGCGCCGCTGCGCTGCCGTAGCGCCCGGCCGGGTCTGCGGCCTTGGCCTTGGCGACGATGGCCTGCAGGTCGGCCTGCTGCGCGCGGCCCGGCCCTGGCACGCCAGCCAGCAGCTCCTGGCCGATGACGCCCAGCGAGAAGATGTCGCCCTGCACGCTGGCCACGCCGCCATCGCGCTGCTCCGGTGCGGCGTAGCGCGGCGTCAATGCGCGCGGCGCGGCGGCAGCCGGCTGGTCGATCAGCGCGCCGATGCCGAAGTCCACCAGGCGGGGTGCGCCGTCGGCGCCGACCAGCACGTTGGCGGGCTTGAGGTCGCAGTGCAGCACGCCGCGCTCATGCGCATAGGCGACCGCACGCACCACATCCAGCAGCAGGCGCAGGCGTTCGTGAAGCGGGCGCCCACGCAGGTGGGCGTCCAGCGTGACGCCCTCCACCAGCTCGGACGCGATCCACGGCCGGCCCTGGCCGTCCACGCCGCTGTCGTAGAGCCGCGCGATGTGGGGGTGCTCCAGCCGCGCCACCACCTGGCACTCGAATCGCAAGCGCGCGGCCAGGTCCTGGCCAAGCCCAAGGCGCAGCCGCGGCAGCTTCAGCGCGACCTGTCGCTCGAAGGCGCCATCCGCCCGCTCGGCCCGCCACACCTCGCCCATGCCGCCGCGGCCCAGTGGCTCCAGCAGACGGTAGGGCCCGAACATCGCGCCCGCCTGGCCCACCCAGGGCAGCGGGCCCAGCGGCGGCGGCTCCTCCAGCCGCAGCGCCGGGCTGGGCCGCGCCTGTTCGGCCAGCAGCCGGCGCAGGCGGGGTGCGAGCGCGCGATCAGGCTCGGGCAGGCCCGCCAGCCAGGCCTCGCGCTCGGGCTCGGGCAGGGCCAGGCCCGCATCCAGCAGGCGGCTCAACGCTTGGAGATCGGCAATGCTCAGGGCCATGTCTTGGGTCAGACGGAATCCGGCGCGACTTGCGGGCAGGCCACAATCATCGGGCCATGCCCCCCAGCGACCTCACCCTGCTGCTTGAACAGGCGCAAGCCGGCCAGCCCGGCGAGCAACAGGCCCGCGAGGCCCTGTTCGCGCTGGCCTACCCCGAGTTGAAGCGCCTGGCCCACGCACGGCTGCGCGACGGCGGCCACAAGCTCGCGCTGGACACCACGGCCCTGGTGCACGATAGCTATCTGCGCTTCCAGGCCAGCGGCGCACTGCGGGCCACCGAGCGGCGCGGCTTCTTTGCCTTCGCGGCGCAGGTGATGCGCTCGGTCATCGTCGACACGGTGCGGGAGCACCAGGCGCAGCGGCGCGGCGGTGAACTGGAGCACGTCACGCTGGACAGCCGCGTGGCCGATGGCCTGCCCAACGGCCAGAGTGGCGCCGACGAGGTGCTGCACGTGCACGAAGCCCTGCAGCGCCTGGCCGAAGCCGAGCCCGAGCTGGCCAGGCTGGTGGAGATGCGCTACTTCGGCGGCTTCTCAGACGCCGAGATCGCCGAGACGCTGGCGATCAACGAGCGCACGGTGCGCCGGCATTGGGACAAGGCGCGTCTGCTGCTGCTCGCATTGCTGGAGGGCTGACCCCCTAAGTCGAAGCGCGCGACCTTGCCCGGGCCGGCGCCGGGAATCCGTCCGAACAGGCAGGCAGCACGTCACGCTGCACCGACCGAGGACGACACCGTGCCCAGACTCAAGAACCGCCCTGCGCTCAGGCCGCTGACCCTTGCCGCCGCCATGACCCTGGCCTGCCTTGCCGGCGGCCCCAGCCAGGCCCTGGACGTGTTCACCGGCGCCCGGCCGGTCTACCTGGGCAGTTGGTACAACGGCAGCTTCACCGAGGTGCGGGAGTTCCAGTTCGCGCTGGACTGGCAGGGCTGGTGCAACAGCCACATCGGCTCGAACTGCCAGTCCATCACCTACTGGAACGTGGCCGGCAACTGGGACGGCAACGCCATCCCCAATGCGCTGAGCGGCGATGCGCGCGTGGAGGCCGGGCGCACCGTGCGGGTGGGCGGCCTGAACAGCGTCTACCTCGGCTTCATCCCCGACTTCGCCAAGGTCAACACGCTGAGCGCCCAGGGCCGGGTGGAGATCAGCAGCCAGCTCAGCGTGGCCAACGCGAGCTTTGCCGACCTCTACATGTACTCCTTCGCCAAGCTGGACACGACCGGCCAGAGCACGGTGCTCAACCTGTCCTCGGGCCTGGGCGAGTTCAGCGGCGTCGGCGGCATCACCCAACTGCAGGGCTGGCAGCCCAACACGCTGGGGCGGCTGGACCTGCTGGTCAAGACCGGCCACCGCCTGGAACTGGCCGCCGATGCGCCGGCCACACAGCTACAGATCCGGCTGGAGCCCACGGTGCAGATGCGCAACATCGGCACGCTGCGCTCGGGTGGCGGCTCGATAGGCCTGCAGGGCACGGCCAACCCCACGACGCTGCCGACCTTCACCAACGCCGGCTCGCTGAGCGGCAGCCTCAGCCTCGACGGCGTCCGCTTCAACAACAGCGGCAGCGTGCAACTCGGCCAGGACGAGCACATCCACATCGGCCCGGTGGGCGATCACACCGGCAGCTTCATCGGCGGCATCAACAGCTGGATCAGCTTCGGCGGCTTTGCCGGCGTGGGCCACCACTTCGGCCCGCCGAGCAGCGTCGTCAGCAGCGGCCAGGTGTTCGCCGGCCGGGGCCGCCATGTGGTGAGCGGCAGCTGGAACGTCGCCCGCACCCAGGTGGACAGTGGCGGCAACCTGACCTTCGACGGCCTCACGCCGAGCATGGACGAGCTGCGCGTGACCGGCAACCTGAGCCGAGCGACCATCAACCCGGCCGTGCAGTTGCAAGACTTGCTGATCGATGACCTGGGCGCAGTCAGCCTCGTCGGCGGGCCCAGCCAGACCCAGCGGCTGGTGCTCAGCAGCGGTGGGCTGGACGTGAACGGCCTGCGCGTGGCCCAGCGCTTCGACTGGCACAGCGGCTATATCGGCGGCGCCGGGCCGCTGCGCCTGCCGGCCCAGACCACGCTGCACGACGGCGGCCGCACGCTGGCCACTTCGGTGCTGCTGGACGGCCGCCTGGACTGGGAGGGCGGCAGCTTTGGCCAATGGAGCGGCGCCTTCACCGTGCTGCCCACGGGCCGCTTCGTGCTGGCGGGCGACTTCAACAGCGCGGGCGGTGGCGGCTCGATCACCAACTTCGGCATCATCGAGAAGACCGCCGGCACCGGCCGAGCCACCTGGGGCATGGGCGCACACAGCAACGGCGGCCTGACCAAGGTGCAAAGTGGCGTGCTGGCCTGGACCGGCGGCGGCACACACCTGGAC
>Ga0187844_10001687_pt1 | contig 16511 bp, 17 predicted proteins | sample SpaLakP09_SKY_50_FD_134517 | JGI IMG/M metagenome (GOLD analysis project Ga0187844, IMG submission 134517) | Oligotrophic lake water microbial communities from Sparkling Lake, Wisconsin, USA - SP09_SKY_50 | ecosystem: Environmental > Aquatic > Freshwater > Lake | place: USA: Sparkling Lake...
ACTTTGAAGGGGTCTTTGCGGCCTTGGTACACGGCGCCGTCCATTCCAGGCGAGCCCACCGGCATACCCGGTACGGCCAGTCCCAGGGCCTGCGGCTTTTCGCGCAATAGGCGACGAATGTCCGTGGCCGGCACATGGCCTTCCAGCGCATAGCCCTGCACGCTGGCGGTATGGCAAGAGCCCATCGCATCAGGTATGCCCAGGCGCTTGCGCGCCGCATCGTTGCCTTGATCAAACACCTTGACGCTAAAGCCTGCTTGCCTAAGGTGCACAACCCAGTCCTTACAGCAGCCGCAATTGGGGTCTTTCCAGACCTCTACCGCCACCGCAGCCTGCGCGCCCATGACCGGTGCAGCGAGCAGCGCCAGCCCTAGCTGCAAGCATTGGCGGCGCGTGGGTTTAGTGATGGTGCGCATCGTTTTGCTCCTTGTTTTTTACCGGCGCTTGGCCCTTGGTCACGTTAATCTTGCCTTTCATGCCGGCCTCGTAATGGCCGGGCCGCAAGCAGGCAAAGTCTACGGTCATCGTGCTAGTGAAACGCCACAGTAGTTCGCCTTGTGCGCCGGGCGCGAGGCTGACCATATTGGGCTCCTCGTGTTCCATGTCCGGAAATTTTTGCATGGCTTTGGCATGGGCTTTCAAGTCTTTGATATTTCCCAGCACCAGCTCATGCGCCACAGCGCCGGTGTTGCGCACCACCAGGCGTATCGTTTCCCCCTGCTTCACGCGCAAAGTGGCCGGTACAAAGCGCATCTTGTCCTGCATCTCGATGATGACGGTGCGGCTGACTTTATCGGCCAGGCCGGGTTCGCCAATGGAGGGGCCAGCGTGGGCGTGGCCGCCGGCATGCTTGTCGCTGGCTGGTACCGCACAGGGGACGATAGAAATGGAAAGTAACAGGATTAGGCTTTTTAGTGACATAGCAATGAGGTCTTGCAATAAGGGTTTGGGCCAGCCGCAGAGACATCTACGCACTTCCTAGGGCTGTTTTACACGCGTTCGGCCAAAAACGCCTGACCCACATCAAGCGAAGGGTGATCGCCTTGCCATGCCTCGGGCTCTAGTGGAGACGTCGGGGGGCTAAGCAAGCCACCCTCAATGCAGCTAACTGCCGCTTAGTGGATGACCACCGGGTTTTGCGCCAGCCCAGCATATTGTTCCAAAGTCTCCTCAACCTCCTCCTGGGTGGGCATATTCACCTGCCAAGCGACGATATGCTGCTGAAACAACTCGGCCCAGGAGCCATCCAAATAGACTTCTTTTCCCGAGCGCTTGTCCACGATCTCAAAGCCGTGCCGTGCCAGCATGGGTACGCCCTGGGGGTATTGGGCTGTTTTCACGTCGCTCAGGGTGGTATTACCCTGGCCAAGGAATGCGGCGCCGCTGTCAGTTTGCACCTGCGCATTGGCCAGCATATGGGTCACAGTGAAGCTGTCAGAGTCGTAAAGCGTGTTCATAGGAAAGCGCAGTGGCAAGGAAAGCCTTAGCCTAACAGGATTTACTCCGCGAACACCGAACAGGGCCCAATATCAGGGTTTTTGGCTGCGCGTCCAGACCATGTCGATTTCGTCGCCGCTGGTCTGCGTCAGGCGTATGCGCAGCGGCATGCCTTGCAGTTCGGGGGCTAGCCACAGTTCGGCACGGGTGTCGTATTCGCCCCGCTGCTCGCGCACCAACTTGTAGGCGGTCCATTCCTTGCCTTGGATTTTCAGGCGCTCAGGCGGCGCCAGCAAAAAATCCCAGTCCTCGGCTCCGCGCGCGCCTATGGTCTGGAACACCAGTTTGCTACCGGGCACGAAGGCCTGTCCATCGGCGGCAAACATGGCCGCCAGTTGCACAAAAATACTGACCTGGTCCTGCGCCAGCGGCATCAATGGCACATCCGGCGTATTGGCGCTAAAGCTAACCTTGCCCTTTTCGCGCTCAAAATGTGCCGCCACTTCGCTGCGCACTTTTTCCCCATAACGCAGCGGTTCTAAGCCACGCGCGGTGATGGCGCCTTTGCTGGTCTGCACTTTGGAGCCCAACAAGAAGTGGCTGATTTCCAGTCGCGCGGTGTAGTTGCCACTTTCATGCAGCCAGGACAAATCGCCCGAAACAAAATACTTAAAGCCTTTGACAATGCCCGCCACGTCGTATTTCAGGCGCACCGAAGGCGGAAACACATAGTTATAGGCCGGTGATGCTGCCCCTTTTGGGGTGGCTACTTGTCCCAGGGTCAAAGCAGCATCCGCAGCGGGAGGCGCAGTGGCGCTTGCCGTTGCAGCCGCCACTGAAGGCGCAGATGCAGCAGCCGCGGCCATGCTGGCAGGGGGCAATTCTGGCGCAGCGGTGGCAATACTGGTGCTTGCGCCAGAAGCAGCGGTAGCTGGCGCTGCAGCAGCTTCGTCCGCACTTGGCAGTGCCACCGTTGGTGCTTCGGTACCAAAGCGCACTATGTTGCCTTGAGGCGGATCGCCCGGCAGACCGGTGTTCACAACGGGGGGCGCTATCGGCGCGGTAACAGCGTTGGGCGCCTTGTTGAGCTGCTCAGACGCTTGCGCGTTAGGGGCGATCTCGCGATTGGCAATGCGTATGCTGCGTGTGCTGAAGACGCGCCCGGTGTCCTCGCCTTCCATACTCTGGGGCGTGTCGGGGAGCATGCGCGATACGCCACGCAAAAAAAGCATGTGCAACAAAAGGACCAAAAGTAGCGTCAACAACAAACTCCGCCAGGCGCGCGTGCGCAGCAGCAGGCGGTCGCTAGGGAGAGAAGGCGCGGCGCCAGTGACGCCGATACTGACTGCGGCTGACATCTCAGGGCTGGGCAAGCTGCCAGGCCGGCGCCGGCCACTGCATGAGTTCGGCAAGACGGCATACCACCCAGCGGGCCTGGCCTTCGTCGATGATCGCCTCAGGCCCGCACAGGCCATCCAGACAGCGTTGCAAAACCTGGGCGCTACCCGCATCGCTGCGCAATTGCTGCTCGGAGGCGGTACCCGTGAGCATTTGCGCTAGGTCTTCGCACAACTCATAGTGCGCCGCAATGTGGGCCTGTGAAGCCGAAGGTTTGTGCGCACCGGGCGCCATGTACAAGGTCAAAAACGTCGCCGGGATAAACAGCTGGTTGCCTTCAGACATGCGGTACCCCCTGAGGTCGCAGACTCACGCCACGGCAATCTGCACAGCGGCAGCGCGCAACTTGTCTTTTTTACTCGGGCGCCGACCCTTGATGCCGCCATGCGGATCTAGCGCCTCGCGCGCGGCTGCCATGAGCGCTTTGGGCGCAGACGCTGTGGCTTCAAATCCGGCTTCCGTCTCTAGACTGACAGACAGCGCTTGGCGTTTGACGATCAGTTGCCAATGGGGCTGCGTGTCCTGGCAAACAAAGCTGATAGCCAGCCCGCTTTCACCGGCGCGACCGGTGCGGCCGATGCGGTGGGTGTAATCCTGGGCCGAGCGCGGCAAATCGTAATTCACGACCACCGGCAGTTGCAACACATCAATGCCGCGCGCCGCCAAGTCGGTGGCCACGACTACGCGGATGCGCGCTGCCTTGAAGTCCTCCAGCACCTGGCTGCGTTTGCCCTGGCTGAGGTGGCCGTGCAAAGGCTCGGCGCGCAATCCCGCTTTGCGCAATTTATCGGCGACGATTTCTGCGGCGTACTGCGTGGCGACAAACACCAGCACCCGGCTCCAGTTCGCGCAGGCCATCAAATGGCGCAGCAGGCGTGTGCGTTTATCGCTGTCCACCGCAAATGCGCGTTGCGTGATATCGGCCTGGGCTGCGACGGCATGGCGCAAGTCCACGCGCACCGGGTGCTGGAGCAAAGCCAGGGCCCAGCCACTGACTGCCGGCGCAAATGTGGCCGATAAAAACAGTCGCTGGCATGGCAGGGGAATGTGCCCCAAAATAGCCTGCACCTCATCGGCAAAGCCTTGGTCTAGCATACGGTCGGCTTCGTCCAGCACCAGGGTGCGCACGCTGGACAAGGGCAAAGCATTATGGGCCGTGACATCGAGCAAGCGGCCGGGCGTGGCCACAATAATGTCGGTGCCGCCGCGTAAGCCGCGCAACTGGGGCTGTATCGACACGCCGCCAAAAATAACACTCACTTTCACGCCATAGGGAAGACGCTGCGCCAGGCCTTTGAATACTTCGCCGACCTGGACGGCTAGTTCACGGGTCGGCACCAGCACCAGCGTTGCGGCCAATCTGGCCCCTTTGGCGTTGTGCGCAGCGCCTTGTGCGGCAGCCTCGAGCAGGGGTAGGACGTAGGCGAGGGTTTTACCCGAACCGGTGGGCGCGCAGACGAACACGTCTTGCCCTTGCAAAATCGGCGCGATGCTGCGAGCTTGCACCTCGGTAGCCATAAGCAAGCCAGCGTCGCGGGCAGCGGCCTGCAATGGCGGGGAGAGTGCGGAGAAATTGAGGTCCATGGCGGGTCTAAAAAAAGCGGGCGATTGGTTAGCACGCCATGGCAAGATGGTGCGTCCAGACCCAGCGGCTTGCGCGTACGCTAGCCGGTCTGGGTCAAAAAAAGCGGATTAGGCTTTTTTAGCGTAGGCACTACACCAGCCAGGTGCTGCAACTTGCTTGCCAGCAAACAAGGGGCAACCACCGGCGGCATCGTTGGCTTTGCCTTGGAACAATGCGCAGCTGCTGCATTTTTGGCCAGCGGCGTATTTGGGAAATTTGGTTTTGTCCACTTTGCTGGCATCGGCCTTGTAACCCAAGCTAGCTGCGTTGGCATCGGACTCTGCCACCATAGGCGCAGAAGCAAACACCGCACTTGAGGCCAGCGCGCTTACGCCTACACCCAACTGAACCACGAATTTACGACGATTTGACATGTAAAGTTCCCAAAAAAATAGAAATAGCCAACGAACTGCGCGTGGCCCCTTATTGTCTTGCTAAATTACAAAGCGCAACTTGCCGCGAAAGCATACCCTGCAAGACTACTCAGCTAAACGCGGCAGACCCGCAACCCGTGCACATCAGGCCGCAGCGCGGCGCGCCAATATCTCAAAGGCAGGTAGAGTTTTGCCCTCCAGCACCTCCAAAAACGCGCCACCGCCCGTTGAAATATAGCCCACTTGGGACTCGATGCCGTATTTGGCGATCGCGGCCAGGGTATCACCGCCGCCGGCAATGCTAAAGGCGCTAGAGGCAGCAATCGCCTGCGCAATGGTTTTGGTGCCCTGCTCAAAAGCGGCAAACTCAAATACGCCTACCGGGCCGTTCCAGACAATCGTTCCCGCGCGCATCAACTGGTCTGCCAGTAACTGGGCGGTTTGTGGGCCGATATCTAAAATCAAGTCGTCATCGTCGACTTCGCTAGCGGCCTTGATGCTGGCAGGCGCATCGGCGGCAAAGGTTTTGGCGGTGACTACATCTGTAGGGATAGGCACTGCTGCGCCGCGCGCGCGCATGGCGTCGATGACTGCGCGCGCCTGGTCCAACAGATCGGGCTCGGCCAGACTTTTGCCGATTTTCAAACCGGCTGCCAACATAAACGTATTGGCAATACCTCCGCCAACAATGAGCTGGTCCACATTGGCTGCCAGGCTTTTGAGAATCGTGAGTTTGGTGGAGACTTTGGAGCCGGCCACGATAGCCACCAGCGGCCTGCGGGGGCTCAGCAAGGCCTTGGTAATAGCATCCATTTCAGCAGCCAGCAAAGGCCCGGCACAGGCAAGCGTGGCAAACTGGGCGATGCCATAAGTGCTGGCTTCGGCGCGGTGGGCGGTGCCAAAGGCGTCGTGCACAAAAATGTCGCATAACTGCGCCATCTTGCGCGCCAAAGTTTCGTCGTTTTTCTTTTCACCCACATTGACTCGGCAGTTTTCCAGCAGTACGACTTCACCGCGACGTACTGCCACGCCGTTCACCCAGTCGCGCAACAAAGGCACGGGGCGGCCCATCAGCTCGGACAGGCGCTGAGCCACCGGTGCTAGCGAGTCTTGCTGACGCCACTGGCCTTCGGTGGGGCGGCCCAGATGCGAGGTCAACATGACCGCGGCGCCGGCGTCCAAAGCCATCCGAATGCAGGGAATGCTGGCGCGTATGCGCGTGTCTTCAGTGATAGCGCCGCTGGCATCCTGCGGGACATTCAAATCCGCGCGGATGAAAACGCGCATCCCAGCGACCTTGCCCTGGATGCATAAATCTTGAAAACGGATAAGGTTCATGGCCTGTTCAATACCGGGTTAAAAATAGCATGTGTCCATGGATTTTAGGCAGCGGGCACAGCCTGCGCAATGCCTAATCACCCCCTGCACCCTGCAAGCGGCCTTACCAATGCAAACCAAGATGCAGGGGAATGTAAACCGACATGCCCGCCACAATCGTGCCGAGCACCGCTTGCCCGCTGCCGCGCCGCCAGAAAAAATAGGCCGCACCGGCTAGGGCGCCGTAAATGCGCGCATCGGCCAGGGAGTGGATAAATACACCTTGGGTCATCACAATTTCCGGCAAGACCACGGCGGCCAATGCCGCAATCGGCGCGTATTGCATGCCGCGCTGCGCCCAGGATGGTAGGGTCCAGGGCGCGTCGGAAATAAAGAAAAAAGAGCGCGTGATCACCGTGATACAGGCCATCAACACAATCGACAAAAACGTCCAGGGATCCCCATCGTTCAAACCCAAAGCACTGAGGTAAGCCATCAGCGTCTCCATCGTTACTCCTTTACGGTGGCCGGCGCCATAGTGGACTCCAGCAACATGCACAGCAGAACCGCCAGCACAATCGCCAACAGAATGTTGAGCTTGAGCGGCAATGCATAGGCCATGATGGCCACTACCGCACCAATGCCGGCGGAAAAAACGCGCATACGGCTGGTGGCCAGCGAGCACAAAATACCGGTCAGGGCCAGTACGCCGGCAAAACCCAGGCCCCAGGCTGGAGGGATGTAGTTAGCCAGCACCACGCCCAGGACGCTACATCCGGTCCAAGTGAGCCAATTGATCGTGGCATTGCCTGCCAGGTAGGCCATTTGGTCGGCGCGCTCGGCCTCGGTATCCGCCGGCGCGGGGTAGCGCTTGGTAAACAAGAAATAGGTGAGGTCGGCAACAAAATAGCCCACCACCAAGCGCTGCGTACGCGGCAAATGCATCAGGTAACTGCGCAGGTGTGCACTAAAGACCACAAAACGCAGGTTCACGCAAAACGCAGTCGCCAAAATCACCCACAAAGGCGCCCCAGCCCCGATCAAAGGAATAGCCGCCAATTGGGAACTACCAGCAAAAACCAAAAGTGCCATGGCCAGCACATCAGGCGTACGCATGCCGGATGTGGCCATGGCGACCCCGGTCATCAAGCCCCAGGCGGCAATGCCTGGTGCGACCGTAAGCATTTCTATAAATCCTTGGCGGTAGGCCGGATTTTGCCGTTGAATGCGGGAGAAAGACATCAAGGGGCCTGCTTCGCCACAGGGCTATCAAAACATAGTCCGGGCGCTAATGCGTGGCCTTGCAGGTATTGCGCCACCGCCAGGCGCTTGCCGCCGGGGCGCTGCAGGTGGGTGATACGCAAGCAAGTGCCCGCACCTGCAGCCACCAGCAGACCCTGCGGGTCGCTGGCCAGCAGCAGGCCGGGGCGTACCCCACCGTCTGCTAAAGCCACGGTTTCTTCAGGCGCAAGAACCTGGGCACCCCAGACTTTCAGGGCCTCACCCGCCAGTAGGGTACTGGCGCCAGGAAAGGGGTCGAAGGCGCGTACTTTGCGAGCGATCTGCTCGGCGGGCTGTTGCCAATCAATCGTAGCTTCGGCCTTGTCAATTTTGTGTGCATAGCAAACACCTTCTTCAGCTTGCGCACGCCCCTGCAAGGCGGACGGCTTATCCAGGGCTCGCACCATTAAGCGCCCACCCCGTTCGGCCAGTGCATCATGCAACACGGCAGTGTTGGTATCGGGCGCAATCGCAATCCGCTCTTGCAACAGCATGGGACCCGTATCCAGGCCCGCGTCCATCTGCATGATGGTGATGCCGGACTCGGCGTCACCGGCTTCGATAGCACGGTGAATGGGCGCCGCGCCGCGCCAGCGTGGCAGCAATGAGGCATGGATATTGAAACACCCCCACTGGCCGGGACCAGCCATCGCGTCCAACACCCATTGGGGCAAAAGCAAGCCGTAGGCGACGACCACCATGGCCTCTGCGCGGGCCTGGCTGATCAGGTCTTGCGCGGCCTTCGCCTCCAAAGCAAATTTGCCGTCCAAGCGCAGACTGGCGGGTTGCGCCAGGGCTAGGTGCTGCGCTTGGGCGAACTGCTTGACCGCGGAGGGTTGCAATTTCATACCCCGTCCGGCCGGGCGGTCCGGCTGGGTCAGCACCAGGGCAATTTCATGCCCCGCCGCATGCAGATGCGCGAGTGCAACCCGGGCAAATTCCGGGGTGCCTGCAAATACTAGCCTCAACGCGCGTCCTCGCGCCGGGCTTTGAGCATTTTCGTCTTGATACGGTTGCGCTTAAGGGGCGAAAGGTATTCCACAAACACCTTGCCCAGCAAATGGTCCATTTCGTGCTGTACACACACGGCCAGCAAATCACTGGCCTCAATCACCCGGCTGTGGCCCTGCGCGTCCAAAGCGCGCACATGCACAGCGTCAAAACGCTCCACTCCGTCGTAAATGCCGGGCACCGACAAACAGCCTTCTTCGTTATGGCGCTTGCCGGGACTGGTCCAAACCAGTTCGGGGTTGATCAGCACCAGGGGCTGGTCGCGCTCTTGCGACACATCGACAACGATCAAGCGCTCATGCACATCCACCTGGGTGGCCGCCAGACCAATGCCGCTGGCCTCGTACATGGTTTCTAGCATGTCGCTGACCAAAAGACGAACACGCGTATCCACGGCAGTCACCGGCTTGGCCACGGTATGCAAACGCGGGTCGGGATAACAAAGTATCGAAAGTAAAGCCATGAAAAAAGGAATGAGGAAACCGTGTATTTTCTCTTTTTTGGCTACTTCGCTCTCGAACGAATGAATTTTTTATTTCCTTGCTGGAAATTTTGGTAAAAATAGATTAATAATTATCAAATTAATAATATTTAATAACATACGAGAGGAGTGCATGTGAAACTTACTATGGGGTACTTGCGGCCACGGGGCTGGTTGGCCACCGCTGCGATGCAGTGCGCATTAGGCTGGGCCCACGGCCAGACCGTGCTCGAACTAGACAGCCTAGAGGAACCGCCCACCGAACGCCTGCTTGCGCAGGTTCGCAGCGAGCCCCTGTCGGCAAAGGCATCGATCGCCTCGCAAACGCTGTCCATCCAAGCATTTTTGAGTGCGCCACAGGTTTTTGATCCGGAGCAATTCGATGCATTGCCCCGCATCGTGGGCGCTGCCGGACAAAAAAGCCTATTGAGTAAAAGTGATGTGGTATACGTGCGAACGGCCGCGGGCAATGGGTTTGTGCTGTCGCCCGAAGTGCCGCGTGCATGGAACATTTACCGCAAGCCCAGCGCGCTAAAAGACCCTACTAACGGCGAAGTGTTGGGTCTGGAGGCTGAGTATCTCGGGCGCGCGCGCCTGATCAGCGATGAGCGCCTAGCGCAGAGCCACAAGGAAGGTAAAGCCTTGGACACTGTCGTGCCAGCCAGTTTTGAAATCGTGCACGCGGTCTCTGAAATTCGCGTCGGCGACCGCCTATTCAAAAGCCATGAAAACAATTGGCGTACGCTGACGCTCATGGCGCCTGCACGCGATGTAGCCGCGACCATTATTTCCATCTACGGCAGCGGTGTCGCCAACGCCTCCAAATACCAAATCGTGGCACTCAATCAAGGTAGCCAGCAGGGGCTGAAGCCAGGACACCTGATGTCCATCCGTAAGACGCCAAGCCTGACCACCGATATAACGGATCCCAGCCGTCCGGCCTTGCGCCCCGAAGTCGGAGTTTCCGGTCAGGCCTTGGTGTTTTTGACCTTTGACAAGCTCGCCTATGCACTGATCAGCGATAGCAACGGGCCGGTGCAAGTGGGCGACCGGCTGACGGGCCCCTGAGCCACAAGCGATGCCACCCGCAAACCCCCACGCCATGGACAGCACCGAATTGGGTGCCTGGCTGCGCCTGCAATTGACACCGGGTGTGGGCAACGTGCACGGTTGCCGCTTGCTCAAGGCCTTCGGCTTACCCGCTGCGGTTTTCAACCAAAGCCTGAGCGCCCTGCGCGCTGTCGTACCCGAGCGCCAGGCACAGGCACTGATGCAAACCCCTGCCGAATTGGCCACGGGCCTTCGCACGCTAATGCAATGGCTAGACCAAGGCAGTGGGCAGCACAGACTGGTGACTCTGGGTGACCCAAGCTACCCAGCCAGCCTGTTGGACATCGATGATCCGCCACTGATGCTGTATGTCAAGGGCAGTGATGCCGCTTGGCAGCGCTTACCGCAGGCGCCATGCATGGCCATCGTGGGCAGCCGCAACCCTACACCCCAAGGCGCCGATAACGCCAGGGCTTTTGCGCGCGGCCTGACTCAATTGGGCCTGTGTATCGTCTCGGGTATGGCGCTGGGCGTGGATGCTGCAGCGCATCGTGGAGCCTTGGACATTCTGGAGAGCAGCATGCCCACCATAGCGGTCGTGGGTACCGGCCTGGATCGCGTGTACCCGACGCAACACGCGGCCCTCGCGAGTGCGATTGCCGCGCGAGGCTTGGTGCTCAGCGAGTACCCTTTAGGCACCGCACCGCTTCCCGCGCATTTTCCACGCCGTAACCGTTTGATATCGGGCTTAGCGCGGTCCACCCTGGTGGTTGAAGCGGCTTTGAAATCAGGCTCAATCATCACCGCTCAGCAAGCCTTGGAGCAGGGCAAAGACGTGTTTGCCATTCCCGGATCTATCCACAGCACGCAGGCGCGCGGCTGCAATGCACTCATTAAACAAGGCGCGCAGTTGGTCGATTGCGTGCAGGATATTTTGGACGCGTCAGGTTTCCAAAGCATGCAAGTGCGGCAAGCGAGTGCTCCCAGTTTTGAGGATACAAGCGTGGGCGCCTCGGACGCAAACACCACGCTGCTGGACGCGCTAGGCTTTGATCCGTGCAGCCTGGAAGTCTTGCAGAGCCGCACCGGGTGGGATACCGCGGGACTGCAAGCGCAATTGATGGAATTGGAATTACTGGGCAAAGTCGGGCGATTACCCGGGGGCCTGTTACAGCGATTAGGGTGCGATTCCTATAAATTAATTTAAATATTGATTTTCATATTTTTTATAAATATAATGATGCGGAAATCCTAATCTTCATTTATCCAAACTCACACCATGAACGAAACACCTGACGTCCTGACCAGCCAACAAGCAGCGCGCCTGCTGGGCTTATCCACCACGACTGTGCAAAAAATGGTGGCCAATGGCGAACTAGAGGCCTGGGTCACCTCCGGCGGACACCGCAGGATTTTTCGCAGCGCCGTAGAAAAAATGATGCCCAACCGCGTAGGCTTGAGTGATACCTCCACGCGCCGGGCGCTGCGGGTCTTATTGGCTGAAGACGACCCCTTACAGGTAGCGTATTTCGAATCCTTGGTCAAGCGCAGCGCGCATTCCGTGGCCTTGAGCGTCGCCGCAGATGGGTCACAGGCCTTGATACAAATTGAGCGCCAAAGGCCTGATGTGGTGATTACCGACTTGATGATGAAGCCCTTTGACGGCTACCACTTGATACGCGCCCTGGCCAGCGAATCGGCTTACCAGTCGCTGGCGGTACTGGTGGTAACCGCCAAGACAACCGAGGAAGCGCATTTGGACGGCCTATTGCCCGAGTGGGTGACTCTGTACCAAAAGCCCGTATCGCCCGAGCGAATATTGGGCTATTTAGACGCGCTAAGCGGTCGAGTGGCGCGCAACAAGCAAAGCTAAACGCTAGCCCATGCAGGCCTAGACGGTGGCGCCAGCGTTCGGGTCGTTCGGGTCGTTGGAGTCTGTATCTTTTTTGACCTGAGCCTTAATCAGATCTTCGCGCGTGATACCTAGCCACATGGCAATGGCTGCAGCCACAAACACCGACGAATAAATACCAAACAAAATGCCGATGGTCAGCGCCAGCGCAAAATAATGCAACGTGGCGCCACCAAATAAAAGCATAGACAAAACCATGAGTTGCGTAGAGCCATGGGTAATGATGGTGCGGCTAATCGTCGAGGTGATTGCGTTATCAATAATCTCTACCGTATTCATCTTGCGGTAACGCCTAAAGTTCTCGCGGATCCGGTCAAAAATCACCACCGATTCATTAACCGAGTAACCCAGTACGGCTAATACCGCTGCCAGCACCGGCAATGAAAACTCCCACTGAAAAAACGCAAAAAATCCCAGAATAATGATCACATCATGCAAATTGGCGATGATGGCAGCGACGGCAAACTTCCACTCAAACCGCACCGCCAAATACAGCATGATGCCCACTACCACAAAGGCCAGCGCCTTGAGGCCATCGGTAGCCAATTCATCACCCACCTGCGGGCCGACAAACTCGGTGCGGCGCAAAGTGGCGGTAGGGTCAGCCGCCTTGAGCGCGGCCAATACTTTCTCGCTTTGCTGACCGGGCGTAGCGCCTTTTTGCGCCGGCATACGGATCAGTACCTCTTGCGCAGTACCGAAGTTTTGCACCTGCACATCTTTAATGCCCAGACCATCGACGGTGCTGCGGATAGCCGCCAGGTCGGCGCTTTGCAAATAGCCCACCTCCATCAGCGTGCCACCGGTAAATTCCACGGACAAATGCAACCCGCGAGAAAACAGAAAAAACACGGCTACCAGGAAAGTAATTAGCGAGATCCCATTGAGAACCAAAGCATGGCGCATAAACGGAATATCGCGGCGTATTTTGAAAAATTCCATATTTATTTCTCCCCATCCACGCCAAGCGCGGTGCCGCTGCTGCCATCAGGACGCCAGACGGTGCCGATGGAGACGGTTTTAAGTTTCTTCTGCCGGCCGTACCAAAGATTGACAACGCCGCGTGAGAAAAACACGCCGGAGAACATACTGGTCAAAATACCCAGGCAGTGCACCACCGCGAATCCGCGCACCGGACCCGAGCCGAAAGCCAGCAGGGCCAAACCGGCAATCAAGGTGGTGACGTTGGAATCCAGAATCGTGGCCCAGGCGCGGTCGTAACCCGCATGGATGGCCGCTTGCGGTGCCGCGCCGTTGCGCAACTCCTCGCGCACACGCTCATTGATCAGCACGTTGGCGTCAATCGCCATGCCCAGCACCAGCGCCATGGCCGCCATGCCCGGCAGCGTGAGCGTGGCTTGCAACATAGACAGCACCGCCACCAGCAGCAGCAAATTGACCGCTAAGGCGACACTGGAAATCACGCCGAATAACAAGTAGTAGGTGCACATAAACACCGCTACTGCGGCAAAGCCCCAGGTAACGCTGTTAAAGCCCTTGGCAATGTTTTCTGCGCCCAGCGAAGGGCCAATGGTGCGTTCTTCAATAATTTCCATGGGCGCAGCCAGCGAGCCGGCGCGCAAGAGCAGCGCGGTATCGGCTGCTTCTACCGTGGTCATGCGCCCGGAAATCTGCACCCGGCCGCCCCCGATTTCAGATCGGATGACTGGGGCAGTGACGACCTCGCCCTTGCCTTTTTCAAACAGCAAAATCGCCATGCGCTTGCCCACGCTTTCGCGCGTCACATCACGAAAGATACGGGCGCCTTTGGCGTCCAAGGTCAGGTGGACCGCCGCCTCCTGGGTCTGGCTGTCAAAGCCGGGCTGGGCATCGGTCAGGTTTTCGCCGGTCAGGATGACTTGTTTTTTCACAATCACCGGCGCGCCGTTGCGCTCCAAAAAGCGCTCCGTCCCCAAGGGCACCGGCCCGGTGCCGGTTTCGGCAGCACGCGCCTCGGCGCCGTCTTCGACCATGCGGATTTCCAGCGTGGCAGTACGGCCCAGAATGTCTTTGGCCTTGGCCGTGTCCTGCACGCCGGGCAATTGCACCACGATGCGGTCCAGGCCCTGCTGCTGAATCACCGGCTCGGCAACGCCCAGCTCGTTAATCCGGTTGTGCAAGGTGGTGATGTTTTGCTTGAGGGCCTGCTCCTGCACTTTGCGCGCAGCCACTTCCTGAATGCTGGCGACCAGCTTGGTTTCCCCCGCATCGACACTTTCGGCGACCACCAAGTCTGGGAATTGGTCTTGTATCAGGCGCTTGGCGGACTCCACCATGGCCGCGTCCCGAAAGCGTATTTCCACTTTTTGCCCGTTGCGGCTAACGCCACCGTGGCGTATGCTTTTTTCTCGCATCGCGCTGCGCAAATCGCCAGCTAAGGATTCCGCCTTTTTGCTCAAAGCCGCCTGCATATCGACTTGCAGCATAAAGTGCACGCCACCGCGCAAGTCCAGGCCCAGGTACATGGGCGAAGCATGCAGGCTACTGAGCCAGGTGGGCGAGCGTGATACGAGATTGAGCGCCACCACATACGAGGGATTGGCAGCGTCCGGGTTGAGCGACTGGGACATTGCGTCTTTGGCTTTGAGCTGCACATCGGTACTTGCAAAACGCGCCTTGATGGAGTTACCTTCCAAGGTCACCACTTCGGGGCTGATACCCGCCGTCTTGATCGCCTCTTGTACCTGCGTTACCGTGCCCAAGTCCAGCTTGAGCGAAGCTTTGGCAACGGAAACCTGCACCGCCGGCGATTCGCCAAATAGATTGGGCAGCGCGTACAAGCCGCCGATCAGCAGCGCGACCAGCAGAGTCGCGTATTTCCACAGGGGATAACGGTTCATAAGAACAAAGGCCGCCTAAGCTGCGCTGGAAAAGGAATTACTTGATGGTGCCTTTGGGCAGCACCTGGATGACGGCGCTGCGCTGCACCTGGATTTCCACGCCTGAGGAGACTTCCAAGCCGATAAAGGAATCGCCCATTTTGCTGACTTTGCCCAAGAGGCCACCGCCGGTAATCACTTCGTCGCCTTTGGCCAGCGCCGAGATCATGGCGGTGTGTTCTTTTTGCTTTTTCATTTGCGGGCGGATCATCACGAAATAAAGCACCACAAACATCAATGCCAAAGGCAGCATGCTCATAAGGGTCGATTGCATATCGCCACCCGCAGCGGGTGCGGTTTGGGCAAAGGCCGAAGAAATAAACATTGGATAACTCCCAGGGAAATGACTTGAAACCGGGTGCCGGAGAAGGCGGCAACCCGGGCTGACCGGCGCCCCAGCAGGGGCAAAGGTCAACCGCGCATTGTACGGGGCCGACTTTTAGCCACCAGCCGCAAAAGGGCTGGGTGCGCCCAACGACGGCTCAAGCGTCCAAAGCCGGCACGGGCGCCACCAGCCGGGCACGTACATGCAGCCACCACAGCATGAGGCCCGTGGCGCCCAGCGGTAGCAGAGAAAACGCATTGAGCCAGAACCAGCCGCTGGTGGTCACCAAGGCCCCAGAAGCAAAGGAGGTGAGCGCCATCACGGCGAACACCGCAAAGTTGATGACCGCTTGCGCCCGGTCTTTTTCATGCTGCGCGTAAGCCTGCATAGACAGGCTGGTGCCGCCGGTGAACAAAAAATTCCAGCCTACGCCCAATAAAAACAAGGCTACGCTGAACTGCAGCACATCCACCCCGCTGAGCGCCACCACAACACAGGCGGCATTGAGCAGCACCCCCACTCCCATGACCGGTAGCGCGCCCCAGCGCTTAATGAAATCGCCGGTAAAGAAACCAGGGGCAAACATGCCAATCACATGCCATTGCAAAACCATGGCAGTGGCGCCAAAGTCCAAGCCGCATTGCTGCATAGCCAATGGCGTAGCCGCCATCAATAGATTCATTACGCCGTAGCCCAGAGCGGCGGCCATGCAGGCGACAAAAAACACCGGCTCGCGCAATAGCTGCCAGACGCTACGGCCTGCACCCTGGGCCGCAGTACCTGTTTCCCGCACCGGCTCGGGGGCAAACTCGATGCGGCCCATGACCAGCAAAGACAGCAGCGCTACCGCTGCCAGCGCCAGATAAGCGCCGACAAAAGGCACCTGCCAAATTTGCTGCGAGTGCACCGCCAGATACGGCCCGACCACTGCGCCGAACAGGCCGGCGGCCAGCACCCAGGACACCGCACGCTCGCGCGCCTCGGGCAGCGCCAGCTCGGCAGCGGCAAAGCGGTAGAGCTGGCCATTGGCACTGTAGTAACCGGCGATAAAAGTGGCGCCCACCAGGCCCCAAAAGCTCTGACTGTCTATAGCCCAGGCGGCCAGCAGCGTGGACAGCAAGGCGACCAGCAAGCCGGTCTGAAAACCGATGCGCCTACCCCAACGGGCCTGCACCCACGCCACCACCGGCGTGGCAAAGGCCGAACCCAGCACATAGCCCATCACTGGCAGCGTGGCCATCCAGGCCACGGGCGCAAGGCGCAAGCCCACCAGGCCATTGATCGCCACAAACGCGATGTTGTTGGTGAGCAAAAACCCTTGGCACAGGGCCAGCAGCCATAAATTTCTATTCATGCGGGCAGTGTAAGGCCCGGCCCCCCGCTTCCCCCCCGCCCCTTCACCCCCGCCGGGGTGAAGGGGAG
>Ga0187844_10001688_pt1 | contig 16510 bp, 14 predicted proteins | sample SpaLakP09_SKY_50_FD_134517 | JGI IMG/M metagenome (GOLD analysis project Ga0187844, IMG submission 134517) | Oligotrophic lake water microbial communities from Sparkling Lake, Wisconsin, USA - SP09_SKY_50 | ecosystem: Environmental > Aquatic > Freshwater > Lake | place: USA: Sparkling Lake...
CATCGTGAAGGGAGCTTTCTCTTCGGCGGCACGGGCCTTAGCAAGCTTCTGGCAGAGAGTGCAGAGATGCTGGCCATCAAAGGTTTTCTCCACAGCCTGAGTAAGCGATCCGGTCTTGGAGAAATCATGGACCATGTTCACCCAGGCAACTCCCTGAAGAACAGCAAGCGGTCCCCCGATCGCCACGAAGAGCGCGAGGGCCATCATCATCGTCATGATGCGGTGCTTGATCTGCATGAGTGTATCAATAATCAAAATCTGGAATTTTGCTAATGAAAGTCGACGAATCGTTGAAAAACATCGACGAATCGCGGTCGTCGAGCAAAATGCCGTGATGGCCCTGAGGTTGGCCAACCGAGCCTGCCTACTCGAGCTTGGGGAGATCACCCTAAGCGGTACTGGTGCCGAGCTTCTGGAAAACCCCAAGATCCGCTCTGCCTATCTGGGGCATTGATCCTCCTCGCGGTTTTTAGGAGTTTTCACCTCAAGATCGAGGCGGCCTACGATTCGTCGACGATTTCATGCGATTCGTCGATTTTCAGTTGTTATTCTACTAACAAAGGTTAGATCGAAGGATTATGAAAAAGTTCATCTCGCGCGCAGTTCTTATCACCGTGGCTTTCGCCGCATCTCACGGGACGAGTTGGGCTCAGGCCACCAACGTCATCTTCCCGAATACCAATAATTATCCCTACACGCAGACCAATCTGCGGGCGATGGATATCATCAAGAGCAAGAATGGTGTGCTCGAGGCTACCGTGAAAATGTATTCCGCGGGAACAAACAGCGACCCGATGAAGTATGGTATGATAGATGCCTACAGCGGAACGGGTAGTAGCAATGTCACCAGCAGCGGTACCAATGACGGCATGTACGGTTTTGCCTACGAATGGTCTGCCTATGGAAGCAACTATCAGAAAGGATTTCCGGGAACGATGCTGCAGATTCAGCCAGGTGAAACGCTGAAGGTCACCCAGATCAACTACATGGGGACCAATTTTGATACAAATGATGCAGTCTTCACCACCAGCTTCCACTATCACGGATCACACGCCCCTGATCTCAGTACAGGTGATAACGTCTATATTCTGGATGCCCCGCTTTCGACGAATCTTGTGAATTTCCCGATCCTGAAATATCTGAACAGCGTTGGGCTGAATTGGTACCACACTCATCCCGATCACGTTACCAAAGATCAGGTTCAGGGGGGGCTTGCAGGCCTGATCATGGTAGGAGATCCCCTCGACGCATTTCCTGCGTACAAGGGGAAGTTCAAGCAGGTCAACATGGCCTTCTCGGAGGTCAACCTTCAGACCAATGCGGAGGGTAAGTTCCAGTTCTTCCAACTCCAAACTGGTGACATGTCCGGTACAAACTACACGCAGGGTTGGCAGAAGCTCGTCAACGGCCAGATGAATCCCATCATCACCATTGCCCCCGGGGAGACTCAGATCTGGAACTGGGCATGGGTTGGAGCCCGTGGAGCGATGATGCCTGTGATCGCCGATGCCAATCTGAGCAACGCCTGGTCGAACTGCACGATCCTTGCGAGAGATGGTAACAGTGCCTTTGTTCGCCCCCTTACTGGGCCGTTGGCGGCCTATCTCCCCGGGACCAACGCGTACACCCCACGGCTTCAGGACCTGAACAGCCCATCGCTACTCGGGACCGGGAGTCGCACCTCCTGGGCTATCACGGCACCTACCAATCCAGGCACCTACTACCTCATGGATGCCTTCGGAGGAGAGGAGTCCCCGAATAACTCAAATGAGACCCAATACTTCTATGTGCTGGCCACTATTAACGTCACGGGAAATACGGTGACGGGACCGCCAGTTTATTTTGCGCCTCAACCGGTAGATTTCCTCTGGGCTGCAAAACCCAATGTCTACAGGACGTTCGGTTTGGAGCAGCAATACTTCTCCACATTGAACCAAAATTATCTCGGCAGTGTTGATCATTTCTTCATCGATGGTTTGAAGTTTGGCGAAGGGGTTCTTCCCCAGTTGGAGATGGGATCGGTGGAGGAATGGACGATTGTGAATGGAGGTCCACTTAATCACCCGTTCCACATTCACCAAGGCAACTTCATCGTAACGCAGATAAGTGGTGTGATGATTGATCCAAACTTGCCACCCAATCCTGATTTTGCAGGACGCAACTATGTCTCTCCGATGGATGTGGCCTTTATTCCCTCATACGGGAGCATCACCATCCGGTTCGCAGTTCCGCCCTTCCCAGGCAAATATGTCTGGCACTGCCACATTCTCGAGCATGAGGACGAAGGGATGATGTCCCCGGTCTTTCAGTTCCCAGGTCGCGAAGGGATCCGTCTTGGACTAGGTGCAGCCTCACCCACACTCCCTGTCATCAATGGCCTTGGGAATGTGACCAATATTATCACCCCGTTCCCAGGCATTGGAGTCGTGGCCGCTTCGGGGGTTGGCACGAGTACAAACACTAACGGCATCTTAATGCCAAACCCGCCGCTGCCTTCAACATCCAGTCAGGTAAAGTCTTTCTTCAGTAAGACAACGGTGTTCGAGACCATGGCCGTTGGTACTCGATCGAAGCGTGCCGTCGTGAAAATCTACAATAATGGATCCAAAGCGCCCTCGGCACAATTCACTGCCTTCACAGGCAAGTTGGGAGCCTCCGGCGTAAGTCTTGCTGTGGGCGGCATCAGCAAAGATGGGGTCGCTATCATTGCCACTGGCTCAAGGGCATCCGGTCCCGCCACCGTCTATCTCTGGAGTCAGAAAGGAACGTTGATCCGTAAGCTCACAAATATCCTGCCGGGCAATTGCCCGACCGGTGTGAATGTGGCGATTGGAGATGTGAATGCCGACAACTTTGACGATCTCATCGTCTCGGCCGGTGCAGGGCGTGAAGCGATCGTCACGGCGATCAGCGGTAAAGATATCTCCTACAACGTGGATGTCCCCCAGAAGATCTTCACTACCGTCTTGAGCGATCCCGCAAGCAAGGATGGCGCTAAGGTAGCCGTCGGCTACGTGGCCCCCTCTACTACGGCCAGCTATTACCCCAACATCGTCACCACCCCTGAAAAGGGTCTCGATGCTGGTACCGTCTCGGTCTGGAATATTAACAACTTCTTTAGTGACGGCATGGCAGGCATGGGCGGCGAGTCCTCGCAGGGCGCAGACAAGCCTGCCTTGATGACTTCTTACCGACCCTATGGCTCGGCCTGTGCCATCGCCACCACCTACCAGGCTGTCCCCGGGGGGATTGCAAAGCCTGTCATCGCTGCATGGCAGACACCCACTTATGCGGCCTTCACGGGTATCGATTTTGATGATGAGCCGATCACCCAGTGGAGGGTGTTCTCCACCAAGAAATAGAGGTTCATTGCGTCTTATGGGTGTCCCATCGGGACACCTGTCTGATGCGTCTTCCCAATAAGTGTAAGAGGAACGACTTCTGTATTCCTCAAACTTCGGATACGATTCTGAAGGTGGGTAAAGTAACCCACACCGTACTAACCATCCCTTCTATGAAACTTATCAAGGTCATCCTTCCCCTGCTTGCTCTCTCGGTTTTTCCCATGGTAGCCCCAGCCGCCGATTCTTACCCTCTGAGTACCTGCGTGGTTTCCGGTGAGGCGCTGGGATCGATGGGGCAGCCCATCATTATTCATCATGAGGGGGCTGAGGTGCGACTCTGTTGCAAAGGCTGCGTGAAGAAGTTCAATGCTGATCCTGCCAAATATCTTGAGAAGCTGAGTTGCAAACAACCACAAGGCTGAAGGCTTGCGCTAAGAGTTCCTCCTTTGCTCAGCACCGGCAACCCTCCTGATGAAAAGAGAGCTCTTCATCGGTCAGTTGCTAGCGGCATGGATGGTTGTCTTCTGTCTCCCATTGCTGGACGGGTGCTCTCGATCTCCATCTCCATCTCCCAAAGAAACTTTAAAGGAGTCTCCACCCCCAGCCAAAGCACTCTGGACATGCTCCATGTGCCCCCAGATCCGTCAGAATCATCCGGGTGAGTGTCCGATGTGCGGAATGGATCTTGTGCCGCTTCGCTCTGTGACATCGAGCTCGGCGGTATTACCCAAGGAAGTCCAGGAGACTGTGATCCATTTGGATGCCGTCCAGAGTGCGTCAGGTAATATCAGGATCTCGCCTGTTGAGGAAAAGATGGTTCGCCGCAAGGTGGAGCTCTTTGGAGAGTTCTCCTATGTCGCTGACAAGCAGGTCGATTTCACCTGGTACTACGGGGGCCGCATCCAGAAAATCCTCCTCGACTACAATACGACGGAGATTAAAGAGGGAACCCCCCTCATGGAGGTCTATAGTGAGGAGGCTGTAGAGGATCAGCGTGATTGTCTTAAGATGCTCATGGAGTTGCGCTGGCATATTACGGATGAGCAAAAGATTTTCAAATTGCAGTACGGGACCAATGCAGAGCGGGTCTCCTTGATGGGAATGTCCTATGAGCACAAGAACATGAATGCCCGCCTCAATGCGATGAAGGATCGGTTGAGCCTTATAGGCATGACGGCAGGAGATTTCGAGGCGCTTGAATTGAGGGGCAAGATTCGCGACAGCTTCACCATCACCGCCCCTAGTAAAGGGACGCTCCTAGGAGCCCTCCCCCATGCGGGGGAACGATTCACGATGGACACGGTGCTTTTCCGTCTGGTGCCGTTGAATGAGGTCTGGTTCGTAGCCGATGTGTTCGAGCAGGATCTCTCGCTACTCAAACTCGGCCAGGAGATCACCATCCGATGCCGCGCGTATCAGAATCAGCCCTTCAAAGGAAAACTGGTCTTCATCGGACGTGAGGTTGATTCTCAAAAGCGGACGGTGAAGGTGCGCTTCCTCGTTCCCAACCCGGACGGCCTCCTTCTTCCCAAACTCTCTGCCAGCGGGAGCCTCGAGGTCGGTAATCAGAAACCGCAACTCGCCATGCCTGCCTCAGCCTTAATCGATACAGGGAGCAGGCAACTTGTCTACGTAGAGACATCTCCAGGTACCTATGCCATGCGAGTCGTGAAGGTCGGCCCTGAAGGTGAAGTGGGTGAAGTGGGGGGGGATGGTTCCGCGCGCTGGGTACCTGTCATCAAGGGGTTGACCGCGGGTGAAAAAGTGGTGACCTCCGGTTCGTTCCTTATCGATGCCGAGGCTCAACTGAGCGGCTTGCCGGGATCCAGTTCCGATCCGGCGCCCATCAAGCCGTAGGATAGCAAAACGATTCCAAGGGCCATGATCGATCGCCTTGTCAGTTGGTGCTTAGGAAATCGGGCCATCGTCCTGACGGCGACACTTCTCCTGACCATTGCTGGCATCGATGCGATCTATAAGACTCCGATCGATGCGATCCCCGACTTGAGTGAGAATCAGGTCATCGTGCTGAGCGATTGGGCGGGGCGCTCCGCCCAGGAGGTAGAGGATCAGGTTGCCTTCCCTCTCTCCACGGCCTTGGAAGGGTTGGCGGGTGTCCGCGAGGTCAGGGCTCAGTCCGCCTTTGGCTTTTCGATGCTGACGGTGATTTTCAGAGATAATGTCGATATCTACTTCGCGCGGACGAGGGTTCTGGAAAAATTGAGCGCGCTTCCCTTCCGCCTGCCCGAGGGAGTTATTCCCAGACTGGGGCCTGATGCTACGAGCATCGGTTGGATCTACGAATACTATCTGGACGACTCGGCCGCGCCCAAGATGGGCGATGCGCTCGACCTGAGCCAACTTCGTTCCCTTCAAGATTGGTTTGTCAGACTGCAACTCAGCGCGGTCCCCGGTGTGGCAGAAGTCGCGAGTATCGGTGGCTTCGTCCGTCAGTATCAGGTCGATGTGAACCCCAACCAACTCCGCGCCTACGGACTCCCCTTGTCTGGTGTTATCGAGAAGATTCGAGGATCAAGTCGGAATGTCGGTGGAGGGAATATTGAGGTCAACGGGCGTGATATTACGATCCGAGGAGTTGCGCTTGTTCATTCACCCGAGGATCTAAAGTCCATACCCATCGGTTATTCTGAAGGTCGCCCTATTCTGCTCGGACAGGTTGCATCCGTGGGGATGGGACCTGAACCGAGGAGAGGTGCTCTCGATGTCGGTGGCAAGGAGGTCGTTGGGGGAGTCGTGGTCATGCGCTACGGAGAGAACACCCGAAAGGTTATCGAGGGGGTAAAGCAGAAGATCGCGGAAATCTCCAAAGCCCTTCCTCCCGGCGTCACAATTAAGCCCTTTTACGACCGAAGCCAACTGATAGAACGTGCTGTCGGCACCCTGCGTATCACTCTAATCGAGGAGATCATCCTAGTGACCCTCGCCCACCTCCTCTTTCTGGGACATTTACGAAGCGTGCTGATCGTTACGCTGCCACTGCCTCTCTCAATCCTGTTCGCCTTTATCCTTATGAAGTGGACTGGCATCACTTCCAACATTATGTCGCTGAGCGGACTGGCCATCGCAATCGGTGTACTCGTGGACGCGGCCGTGGTGATCACCGAGGCGGTGATCCGTGAGGCACATGCCGTGCAGGAGGGGAGAGTGCCGGGGCTTTCCTATCCCAAGGATATCGTGGAGATCGTGAGGAGAGCCACCCGCATGGTGATTCGGCCGATTTTCTTTGCCATGGTGATCATCCTGCTGGCCTTTATTCCTGTCTTTGCGCTGCAAGGGGAGGCAGGAAAATTGTTTCACCCGCTTGCCTTCACCAAGAGTTATGCGATGGCCGGGGCGATGCTCTTAGCCCTTACTGTGGTTCCTGTGCTTGCTTCCCTTCTTGTCCGCGGCAGGCTCCGCAACGAGGGGGAGAATCCCGTCATGAGGTTCCTACTTCGGCTCTACAGGCCTGTTCTGGAATGGTCACTCGATCATCGCAGAGGGGTCATTGTAGCGGCAGCCATGATTCTCTTGGCTGCATTGACTCTTGGAAGCAGGATCGGATGGGACTTCATGCCTCCGCTAAACGAAAGGGCATTGCTCTTCATGCCGACCACGTTGCCCAGTGCCTCCGTACCGGAAATCAAGCGCGTCATGTCTGCCCAGGACAAAATCCTCTCCTCCTTACCTGAGGTGGAGAGCGTGGTCGGGAAGCTGGGACGTGCCGATACTGCCACCGATCCTGCGCCGGTTTCCATGATCGAGACCACCATCATGCTCAAGCCGTTATCCGCATGGCGTCCGGGGATGACAATGGAAAAACTACGATCCGAGATGTTGCAGAAGATGCAGCAGTTTCCCGGTTTCGTTCCGGCCTTTCTGCAACCCATCGAAAGTCGGATACTGATGCTCAATACCGGCATCAGAGGGCAAGTTGCGGTGAAGATCTTCGGGTCCGATCTCAAGGAGTTGGAGAGACTGGCCCTTGAGGTGGAGGGAATCCTGAAAAAGATCCCCGGTGCGACAGATGTCTATGCCGAGCGTGTTGTGGGAACACCCTACCTGGACATCGCCGTGCGCCGTGATGACGCGGCCCGCTACGGTGTCCCCATTACCGAGATCAATAACGCCATCGAAACAGCCATTGGTGGAGGCACTCTTGAGACTATCATCGACGGAAGGCAACGCATCCCGATCAGGGTCCGCTACCCGAGGGAGTTGCGCGGCGATATTCCCGCACTTGAGCAAGTGCTTGTCACTACGATGCAGGGGGAGAACATCCCTCTCTCCAAGGTTGCCGATTTTCATCTCACGACCGGCCCCTCGATGATCTCGAGCGAGAACGGGAACATCCGTGTCTTTGTCCAAGCTAATGTCCACGACCGGGCACTGGCAGAATTTGTGAGCGATGGACAGCGCAAGGTCTCCGAGCAGCTCAATCTCCCTCCCGGCTATTACATCACTTGGGGAGGGCAATATCAGAAGCTAATCGCTGCCTCCCACACGCTGCTCGTGATCTGTCCGCTGGTGATACTCATCATCTTCGTACTCCTCTATCTAACCTATCGCTCATGGAAGGAGGCAGCCAATGTTCTGCTTGCCGTGCCATTTGCACTGTCGGGGGGCCTCTACCTTCAATGGATCCTTGGCTACAATTTCAGCGTCGCGGTGGCAGTGGGCTACATCGCTCTCTTCGGAACAGCCGTTCAGACTGCTATCATCATGGTGATCTACCTCAAGGAGGCATTGACCTCAAAAGTCGCGGAGAAAGGGGCAGATCTTACTCCGAAGGAGCTTCGTGACGTAGTCGTTGAGGGGGCGCTACTGCGCCTCAGGCCCAAGGTAATGACAGTCTCAACCATCGTGGTCAGCCTACTGGTGATGATGCTTCCCGCATTTTCAGGTGAGAGAACAGGAATTGAAATCATGCGACCGATCGCCGTGCCGGTGATTGGTGGGATGATCAGTAGCCTGCTACTCATCCTCATCGTGACCCCTGTGCTCTTCCTCTCGATGAGGCAGTATGAATGGAGAAAAAACGTGTCTGCCTTCAAAGGCAACCAAGAGCCCTAGCCACCAAGGGAAACCGCGATTAAAGTCTCACGCATGAAGAGGATTCCCGTCATCCCTGTCGTTCTGGCACTTATCGGGTCTGGATTCATCGTGGCTGCTCTCAGTGGATTCAGCGGATCTTCGCAGCACGCCATACTCGAGGCGTCCTCCCAGGTTATGGCTGACACTGCTGCGGCTTTCTATCCTTCATCTTATCCCCTAACGACCTGCGTGGTCTCCGGAGAAAAGCTGGGGGAAATGGGCAAGCCGGTCGTGATTAATTATCAGGGAATCGAGGTGCGATTCTGCTGCGACATGTGTGGGGATAGCTTCAAAAAAGATCCTGCCAAGTATCTAGCCAAGTTGCCCTCAACTCCCAAGTCGTGATCTTTGGAGTTTGTAGGATTCCTTCTATACCCTATTGCCTAACAGGCTAGAGCCTATACACCTATTTCTATGTCCGATTCCCGTTATGATTCTCTAGCCCGAGTGCTCACCGCCCACTCCACGAAGTTGAAGGCTGGGGAGCGTGTCCTGATCGACGTCTCTGACACGCCGGAGGAGTTCGTGATCGCCCTGATCCGCGCCGCCCGCGCTGCCAAGGCCGAGCCATATGTCGTGATGCACTCCGGTCGCATCAGCCGTGAGCTGGCAATGGGGGTCACGGGGCCTCAGGCCGAAACCATGGCGTCGATCGATCTCGCTCGTCTTAAGAAGATGCAGGCCTATATTGCCGTGCGCGGTTCCCAGAACATCTCGGAGATGGCTGACGTGCCCCAGTCACAGCTAGCTCTGCTCTCCGCGAAGCTCCGCCCGGCTCTTGACTACCGGATCAATAAGACCCGCTGGGTGGTCCTCCGCTGGCCGACTCCCTCGATGGCTCAGCAGGCCCAGATGAGTACGGAAGCCTTCGCCGAATTTTTCTTCCGCGTCTGCACACTGGACTACGCTGCGATGATGCCCGGCATGAAGGCGCTCAAAGCACTCATGGACAAGACCGACCGTGTCGAGATAAAGGGTCCTGGAACCGATCTGCGCTTTAGCATCAAGGGGATAGGCTCGGTTATCTGCGGCGGCGAGCACAATATCCCGGATGGTGAGGTCTTCTCCTGTCCAGTGAAGGACTCCGTGGAGGGTCATGTCACCTTCAATGCCCCAACGCTGAACCGGGGCATCGCCTTCGATAACGTGCGCCTCGAGTTCTCAAAGGGGAAGATCATCAAGGCAACGGCCAACCATACCAAGGCGCTAAACGAAATCCTCGATACGGATGCAGGAGCCCGCTTCATCGGAGAGTTCTCGCTCGGGTTCAATCCTCACATCCTTCACCCGATGCGCGATATCCTATTCGACGAGAAGATTGCCGGATCGTTCCACTTCACGCCAGGTCAGGCCTACGATGTCGCCGGTAATGGCAACAAGAGCGCCGTGCACTGGGACATGGTCTGCATTCAGCGCAAGGACTATGGCGGCGGCGAGGTCTGGTTTGACGGGAAACTGATCCGCAAGGACGGCCTCTTCGTGCCACCTGCACTTCAGGCCTTGAATCCCGAGAGACTCCTAGGCAAGAAGGCCTCTCTCGCCAAGAAGCGGTGATAGCAGTAGGTCGGGACCCGCAAACACATCAATGATACTCTGGCGCTATATCCTTGAGACGGTCCGGAAGTTTCATGAACTTCTCGATGCCAAGGATGCCCCGCATGCGGTGGCGGGGGGAACGGCGATCGGGATCTTCTTCGGATTCTTGCCCATCTTCGGACTCAAGACCCTCAGTGCCATGGGTGTTTCTTGGGTCACCCGCTGCAGCATGGTCGCGTCGGTGATCGGGGTTTCCGTGCATGACCTGCTTTTTCCCTTCTGGCCGCTGATTCTACGGTGGCAGTTCCAGATTGGCTTCTGGCTTATGAGTCATCCCCATCATTTCGCGCCAAAGCTTACGCGGGGAGATTTCAAGTTTTCCGAAATCTTTCAATGGGACAATTTTGTCAATATTGGACTTCCCCTGGTGATTGGAGGAGCAGTGATTGCAATCCCAATCTCAATAATCTTCTACCTCGGAGTGTTGGCCATCATGCGTTTTCGTCAGGCAAAAAAAACGCAAAGGGAATCCGAAATGGGAAACGATAAAGATGTTAAAGAAGCGGAGGAGGAAGCCGCTTCCGAGAGCGTGGAAAAGGCCTGAGAGTAGCTGTAACTTTCTCGCTGAGACCATGAATTTCCAATGATTAATATGAAACTCAGGAACTCAGGAAAAAATGAAGGGGAATTGGAAGCTTAAAGATAATGAAGGAGCAAGAGTCATGCTGCGTATGGATGATACCAATCATGACATCTGTTTTTTCTCCTATCCTTTCCTGAGTTCCTGAGTTCCATATTAAAAATCCTCTAATCCGACTCATGCTTGATCCAGTCGGTTGACTTCACGACTAAGTAGTCGCGGTGCCAGATGCAGGATTGGAAACGTATAAGAACTTATTCCCGTGGGAATGTGTGACGGGGTGAAAGCGGCGAGAGCATAAAACAGGCCCTAAAGGGTGTCATCTGATTCGACGCTTCCCAATACCAATAGGAAAAGCCTATATTTCCCCCCCAAATCTCAATCTTTATGGCGGATCCTATTCTCACTTTTGGTCTTCCTTCCGGCAGCCTCATGGAAGCGACCCTCTCGCTATTCAAGCGGGCGGGCTTTTCCATTTCCGGAACCAGCCGCTCTTACCGACCGCTTGTGGATGATCCGGAACTGCGTCTCCGCATGCTGCGCGCTCAGGAGATCAGCCGCTATGTGGAGGGGGGATTCCTAGATTGCGGCATCACCGGACGCGATTGGGTCGAGGAGAACGGCTCCGATGTCGAGGTGCTCGCAGAACTTCCCTACAGCAAGGCGACTGCCAATCCCACCCGCTGGGTGATCGCCGTTCCCGAGGACTCTTCCTATAAATCGGTCAAGGATCTGGAGGGCAAGCGCATCGCCACTGAGGCAATTGGCCTCACCCGCCGCTACTTCGAAAACCATGGTGTGAAGGCGGAGTTCGAATTCTCCTGGGGCGCCACCGAGGTGAAGGTCCCCGATCTGGTCGATGCGATCGTTGACATCACGGAGACTGGATCCTCGCTTCGTGCGAACAACCTCCGGATCCTCGAGACGATCATCGAGTCCTATCCGGTCTTCGTGTCCGGGAAAGCAGCCTTCAAGGATAAATGGAAGCGGGAGAAAATGGAGAAGATCGCACTCCTCCTGGTCGGCGCCCTTACTGCACGCGACAAGGTCGGCCTCAAGATGAACCTCCCCAGCATAAAGTTGCAGAATCTCCTCGACGCACTACCCGCTCTCCGCAATCCTACTGTTTCGCCTCTGGCCCAAAACGACTGGGTGGCTGTGGAGACTGTCATTGACGAAAAAATCGTCCGGGAGATCATACCGCAACTGAAGTCACTCGGTGCCGAAGGCATCATCGAATACCCTCTGAACAAGGTCGTCTACTAAAGCGACTCAAACCAAAAATTCTACGCAAGTAGTCCTGAACCGAAAATAGCCCGATGGGATCAATTAAAAAGAAACGCAAAGCCAAGATCGCAAAGCACAAGCGCCGTAAGCGCATGAAGCTGAACCGCCACAAGAAGCGGTTGCGTTACAAGTCCTAGTAAAGCTGGGCCCCTATTTAGGGCAATGCTTCGCCGGAAAATAGGCGGAGAAAATTTCAAGAGAAGGCTTCCGAAGAATACTTACGGAAGCCTTTTTCGTTTTGAAGAGACTCTATGGTATTATCGAAACGAAGTGACGGCTGAATGATCTCGCGCAGAGGAGATTTAAAAAATGTGGTGGCCTCAGGGCATGCTTCCAATATGCCCCTTTTAATCCCTTTTATCCCTGCATCCTTATAAAATCATCCATTCTATCTCTGCGTCTCTATGCCTCTGCGGGATAAATTTGTAACCGGATCTGATCCCGTTATGGATTGGAGTCGTTTGTTTTATGCGCCGATGTCGCGGCGGAGTTGCTTCCCCTCGAAGGCAATCTTGTCGGCCGCCGCGTAGGCTTTCTTTCTGGCCTCCTCCAGCGTGGCCCCAAGTGCCGTGATACCGAGCACCCGGCCTCCACTCGTGACAACCTGACCATCTTTCACGGTAGTCCCGGCATGGAAGACAACAACATCCGGATCGGTGGAGGCCTCTTCGATGCCAGTGATCACCTTGCCCTTCTCGATCGGCCCGGGATAGCCGCCGGAAGCCAGTACAATACAGACTGCAACACGCTCGTCCCAGACGGGTGTAGTTTCGTGTAGCTTCCCATCGATGGTGGCCTCGATCAGATCGAGAAGATCGCTTTTAAGTCGGCGCATCAGAGACTGCGTTTCCGGATCGCCAAATCGGCAGTTGAACTCCAGGACCTTTGGTCCGCTAGGTGTCATCATCAGTCCGGGGAAGAGCATCCCCTGGAAGGGAAGGTTATCGGCCGCGAGCCCCTTCACGAAGGGCTCCAGAACTTCTCGTTTGAGACGCTCCTGCATCGCAGTACCGACGACGCCAGAGGGACTGATCGTCCCCATCCCGCCGGTATTCAGTCCCTGATCTCCCTCGAGGGCTCGCTTGTGATCCTTGGCATCGGGAAAGAGGAGATAGTTTTTCCCATCGATCAGCGCATGAAGAGAGCACTCTGGGCCGGTCAGAAACTCCTCGATGACCACAGTATTTCCAGCCTCCCCGAAGACCTTTTCAATCATGATCTCACGGATAGCTGCCTCAGCCTCTCCCTGAGTCTGGGCGATCACCACCCCCTTGCCCAGAGCCAGTCCATCGGCCTTCACGACCAGCGGATAACTTGCGTTAGCGCAATGAGCTAGAGCGGTATCCGGGTTGGAGAAGGTGGCCGAGGTCGCCGTCGGAATCTCGTGACGGATCATGAATTCTTTGGCAAACGACTTCGAGGATTCGAGTCGGGCGGCAGCTACCACGGGCCCAAAGACACGAAGGCCCTCTTTTTGAAAAAGATCGACGATCCCTGCGGCGAGCGGGTCATCGGGACCGACAAGAGTCAGATCGACCTGTTCCGACTTGGCCAGTGCCAGCAGGCCGGGAAGATCGCCCGCCCCGACCGGATGATTAATAGCGAGTGCCGCCGTCCCTGCATTCCCTGGGGCACAGATAAGCTCTTTCACACGCGAGCTCATAGCCAGCTTCCAAAGAAGGGCATGCTCACGGCCACCCGATCCGATCACGAGAATTTTCATCGGGAAAAGATGAACCGCCCAGGCTTGTTCTGTCGAGAACGCGGAACTCTTACTTCTGCTCGAGCGGATGTCGTACATCAGGGAGGATGGCAGTGGTGGAAACCTCGATCTCCCGTTCCTGACCGAGCATGTTCAGCAGGATAGCCACACGTTCACGCGCTGGCAGGATCCGAGTGACCAGGGCGCGGACTCCCTGGAATGGGCCCTCAATCACCCTGATTTCCTCTCCCTCCTTGATTTCGCAGGCGATCTCCACAGTCTCATTGTCGGCCACATGACGTCGCAGGTCGGTGATGATCGAGTCGTCCAACACGGCGGGCCTGTTGCCGAATGAGAGCGTCTTGGCGACACCGCTGGTCGCGGCGATGCGACGGTAAAGCTCCGGATAGACAAATCGAACGAAGATGTAGCCGGGAAACATCGCCTCGTTCACCCAAGCCACACCAGTAGACCGGGCCCGCTTAAAGCGGATCTTGGGACAGAAGACCTCAAGCCCCAACTCTCCACGGAGCAGTCGCGTGGCCATGCCTTCCTGCTTGGGCCTGGATTTCACGCAGTACCAGAGCAACTCATCAGAGAATTGGGGAGCAGATGTTTCTGGGGCCAGCATTCCGGTATCCTGCCACGATCAATCACATGCCGCAATGCACTCTCAATTGTGGCGAAATCGTGACATAGTGGATCTTGGAGAAAGAGAAGTTAAGTTTTACACAACCTGTTGTGTCCGATGAAGAACTCTACCACTACAGGAGCGTTTGGATCTCCGATGTCCATCTAGGCACTCGCGGATCCCAGGCGACGGCATTGCTGGGGTTTCTCCGGACGTTCGAGTGCGACACCCTGTATGTCGTGGGCGACCTGATAGATATCTGGGCGATGAAGCGCGGTGTCTACTGGACTCAGGAGCACAGCGACGTGATCCAAAAAATCCTGCGGAAAGGTCGCAAGGGCTCCAAGATTATCTACATCCCGGGCAATCATGACGAGCGGATCGCTGATTTCACCGGTGAGTATGCCAATGTCCACATCCAGTCGCGTGCCTTCCACACAACGGTCGATGGCAGGAAGCTTCTCGTGGCACATGGCCATGAGCTCGATACTGTTGTCCAGAATCTCGGATGGTTGGCCCATGTAGGCGATATCGGCTACACCATACTCCTGCAACTCAACGGTCCGGTGAATTTTTTTAGAAGGTTACTCGGTCAGGGTCACTGGTCGCTTAGCGCCTACGTGAAAAGCAGCGTGAAGAACGTGGTGAACTTCATCGGCGGTTTCGAAGAGTCGATGGTGCACTTCGCCTCTGATGCGGAGGCCGACGGGATCATTTGCGGTCATATCCACACGGCCGCCATGCGCAAGATCAAGGAACTCGATTACTACAACACCGGGGACTGGGTGGAAAGCCTCACAGCCCTTGTGGAAGAGGATGATGGCAAACTCAAGCTGCTCAAGTTCTCCTCCTCCGGGGAGGTCATCAAGACACTAGCCGTCTGCGGAGCCACGGAAGGGATTGTAGTGAATACAGAGCCTTTGATTCCCAATTTTCCAAGCGAACCGCTTGCGGTCTGAAAAAACTGGCGGGACTCCCCGTCACAGCTTATTTAGAAAGGCTGTTCGATGACCATCTGCCTGCTCAAATCCAAGATTCACCGCGCCGCAGTCACAGGTGCCTCCATCGACTATGAGGGAAGCCTCACCATTGCCTCCGATCTGGCGGAACGTGTCGGCCTACTACCCTACGAGAAGATTCTGGTTGGGAATATGGGGAACGGGGAGCGCTTCGAGACCTATGTGATCTATGGTCCTCATGGATCTGGAGCAATCGAGCTCAATGGAGCCACCGCCCATCTCGGAAAAATCGGCGACAGGCTTACTATCATGTCTTATGCATGGCTCTCCGAGCAGGAGGTTGCCCGTCATAAGCCCTTGGTGATCCTACTCGACGAGAAGAACGCCGTGATCAGGGCCTAGCGTATTTCGTATTTCGTATTTCATTAGGGAGCGGCCCCGACCGGCACCCGTTTTGTCAGGGGGAACCACGGCATCAAGAATATCCCGCAAGCGCAGAGAATACCGCAGAGGGGAATCGAGAAGTCGATGCCCATCCGATCAGCCACCCAGCCGGCAATCCAGCTTCCGATGGCAAGCGATCCCTGGAATGTCATGAGATAGAAGGAAATCGTTCGGCCCCGCACCCAATCCGGCGAGCAGAGTTGCACGGAGACATTGTGATTCACTGCGACCACGATCCAGCAGAGGCCGCCGCCGAACATAGCCATGGCGACAAGTGTCGGGCTTCTTCCCAAACCCACAACAACCACGCAGGCAGAAAAAATACCCAGACAGACGCCCACCATCGTATCGATCGGGAAGCGCCTCCTCATCACAGGGATAAAGATGGCCCCGAGGACTGATCCGACGCCGAAGGCACTCAGGAGAATTCCATAACCCGTGGCACCGGTTCCCAAATGGTCGCGAGCCACGACGGGGAGTAGCGCCAGAACTCCAGATCCGGTAAGCATGAAGAAGCAGGTGCGCAGCAGGATGCCCCTGATAAGTGGCGTTTCCTTCAGGAATTTCCAGCCCTCCTCCAACGAGTGGAGCACGACTCGAGGGGTTGCTTTTCCTTTTGATTGGGGAACGAGATGAGAGGGAACGCGCCAGAGTCCTGCGAGCACGGCCAAAAAAGAGAAGGCATTGATGGCAAAGACCCAAGCTGCTCCCAAGGCACCCACAAGGAAACCTCCCAGCGCCGGACCGATCGATCGGGCGAGATTGAAGCTGATGCTATTCAGCGAGACGGCGGCGGCGACCTTATCCCGGGTCACCAGATCCTGGAGGAGAGTCTGCCAACCCGGCAGATGAATCGCCGAACCCATACCTAAA
>Ga0187844_10001689_pt1 | contig 16510 bp, 11 predicted proteins | sample SpaLakP09_SKY_50_FD_134517 | JGI IMG/M metagenome (GOLD analysis project Ga0187844, IMG submission 134517) | Oligotrophic lake water microbial communities from Sparkling Lake, Wisconsin, USA - SP09_SKY_50 | ecosystem: Environmental > Aquatic > Freshwater > Lake | place: USA: Sparkling Lake...
ATGTCACCGATTGCGAAATTGCTAGAAGATTCGCTTAAGGTGAACGTAATGGTCGCAGTTTGCGAAGCAGAAAGACTCGTTGCGCTTGAAGTGATTGCAATGGTGGGGGGCGTCGTGTCAACCACCGAAACAGTACCGCTGTCAATTTTGTAAATAACCGATCCAGAGGAAAAAGTCAAATACTCAACGTCACTAGAAATTGAATCGGTGCCTTCAGAGCCAATCAAGTCAGACACAGTAAAACCCGAGAAGGAACTGTTCTTTCCTTCATAAAGGGCAGTTAGCTTAAAGTTTCCATAAGCACCGGAATAACTAACAGTGTCAGTTCCCTTACCACCATAAATCACATCATTTCCAGATCCCCCGGTGATGGTGTCATTACCATCTCCGCCATATATTTCATCGGCAGCGGCTGTGCCTGTAATGCTGTCGTTGCCTGCTGAGCCTGTGATTGTGTTCATTGAATTTGCGTGTAAAAGTAAAAAACCGTAGACCAATAATCAAGGACTATCTAGATTTACGAACTAGTTTCAATTAAAAGGTCATGGTACTTTATCAAAGTTTCAAATACACAGCTTGCTTCATTTTTTGAGTAATCTTTGAGCCAAGCGTTGATTAGCCTGAGAAAAAGCACGGCTCCTGTTCAGTCCCAATTGAATTACATCAACGAAACGGCCAATCTCAGGGTCCAAGTTATGCTCCAACAATTCTCCTTCCAACTTAAAACCCAAATGAAGCGTACTTTTAAGTGAATTAGGGTTATCTTTATAAATAAAAGAAATTAATTTATTGAATTTCATGAACTTAAAATAAAATTCATAAAGGATTAACATTGCTGAGGCGGAAAGACCCGTGGGCGCATGGGGTAACATTCCCATCAACACTTCCGAACGCTTATGAGTCAAGGACACTTCACACAAGCTTAGTAAACCCCAGGCTTTTCTGCTGGTATCACGTATGACCCAGTGCAAAGCCCGCGTTTCGGATAAGATACAAGTCATTTCTTCGTCTAGAATTTTTTGAAGTTTTAATGTGTCATCCGGCAATGCGTTAGTATTTCTATGAAAACTGCGCCCAAAACCAGGTTCGCTGAATATTTCTCTTAAAAAAGCATGATCACCTGAATTCCTTCGCGTCAACACGCATGAGCCGGCTGAAATGTCACTCCAAAAAATGGGGTTATGCTGCCAGATCACAGATGCATTTGGCGAATCTGGATCAATCTCACTTGACACATAATCAAATGCTTGCTGAAAATTTTTCTCTCTGCGAAGAAGCAAAGATTGCTCTAATATCGTTTGAATTTTCATTTCATCTCAATTTAACTCAGGTCGAACTGTACTTGCAATCATGATTAAAAAACTCCTCATTTCTTTGATCTTGCTTGCGGGGATGGCATGCAACGCTGCGGACAGCTACGACACTTCCACCAGCAAGCTGACCATTTCACAGGTTAAAGTTGGTGACACTTTTTATAAAAATGTCGTGGTCACCCTAGGCAGTGTAATCAGTGTGGGCACTTTATTGGTTCCCGATACTTATGACACCTACAACTCGGCCATCAATCAATTAACTATTCCCCAAGTTACGGTGGGATCAAGCACCTATTTCAACGTAGTTATAAGCGTAGGCAAAGTACTCAGTGTGGGAAGTTTATGTACCATCAGTACGACATGCAAGAAAGTGGAAACTCCAGAGATAAAGGGTGTCATGCCTGGCGATGGCAGGATCAGCGTCATGTTTAACTACATGGGTGGCAAAATCACCGGCATGCTCGCTTCAAGCAGCACCTTTTCAGCCTCATCTAGCTTCGAAGCCGTATGCACATCTTCAGACAGATTACACGCCGCATCAAGCAAGTTAAGTTCAGAGTTCGGCTTGCAACATGCTAACTATACGAATCCATTGGTGGTCAGTGGATTGCTGAATGGAAAGAGCTATACATGCAGTGTTACAGCTTCGGGGGATGACGCTCTCTCGGCCACCTCCACTGCCTCATATAGTGTGATACCCAATTTCGGCACTGCCAATTCAAGCGGGGTACTCGCAAGTACAGTCAACACAGTACACGAAGCCGCCTATCCTAGCTACAACGCTTACTGCAACTATGTCAATCAAAGCGCAATCGGCTTACAAACTCCTGCCACACTCACTTACTACAATACTTCTGGCATGCTGACCTCTGGTACAAGTCAATCAAGCATAACTTGTTCGACATCTACCAGAACAGTGGCTGGCAACGCACTTCCCGATCACATTGCGTCCAAATTCTTCACCAATGGGCTGACTGGCTACAGCAGTTCACCCTACAACTCGGGCAACCCGAATAGCATTGGCGAGAAATCAGTCAATAAATCCGTGCCCCTCACTGGCACTATCTCAACGCTCTACTCAAAAGGAAGTGCAGGGTTTGACACATCTGCTTGTTATAACTACACCAGCACCGCTGAACCCAGTGCATCTTCAAACAACAAATGGACCAGCGGCGCTGCTGTGTGGAGCAACGGCGCAGTGAGATGCTACTGGGTGGCTTACTTCTCCTATCTCAATAACAGCATCAAAGTTGAGGTAGGCACGGCAGAAACTTATACCGGCAGTCGAATCACCTACAAAATAGTAGCCAAAAATGTCTACCAAGATGTGGGGCTTGATCCAAGCAACGCACACAACCAACCTACAGGGCTACCTGGATCAGCTTCTTCAAAAATGTATGGTTATTACCATCTTCACGGCATGCCCGAAGGACAAATCTCAAGGCTAGGCAAAGGCAACAGCTCCATGACCCTTGTTGGCTTTGCAGTCGACGGGTTCCCCATCTATGCCCGTTATGGCTACAAAGATCCTACCAATAAATCTTCTGGCGTGACCGTCATGAAGTCAAACTACAGAGTTCGAACAGCTGCAGAGTTGCAAGCCGCTGGCTACACTGATAGGCCCGCTGTGAGCTTAGCACCTTATGGCACGTTTGAGCAAGACTGGGTTTTTGATGCAACCAGTTCGCTTAGCAATGCTGGACATTTAGACGCCTGCAATGGTCGATACGGCTACACCCCAGAATCTCCAAGCACAGCGGTATATCACTACTTCATCACTGACTCCTATCCGTTTATTCCAAGATGTGTTTTTGGTGCGCCAGCTTCTTGGGCCAATGACGGTTCCGTCAATTGAGTTACAGCGGTAGCTTATGACCTTGCTAAGAGCTCATTTTTGCAGGCTTAATCTTCTTTGGATCAGTATCTTTTTGTTTGGGTCATGTCAAATGGCTAATGCACACCTGATATCGGCTGGCAATGCTGCAATCACAGTCAACTCTGATCGCGGCGTCCTTCTTGTTGGGGTCCCTGTGTCGTTTTTTAAAGACATCGACCAAAATCAAGATGGCCTGCTTCAACCCATTGAAATCAAGGAAAATCGCCTGCAAATGATTGATCAACTGGAAAGAGCTTTTCAGTTGAAAATTGGTGGCGCAACGGTTGAGGCGGTCGATGATCAATTAATCACCTCCATCAAAGCAGATCATCAAGATGGCGCCCCGCAAATTGATTGGCTCAGAGTGCTTAAGATTCCCCCTGAGGCCATCATTCTTCCCATTGAAGTCAATTTGAACAAAGCTTTTGTAGCTTCTGAGTATGTCTTTCAAGTCAAACGCATGGGCAGTGAAGAAATGGCTTTTCTGAGCCCGTCTCGCCCATCCCACACTTTTTTCAAAAACAACTGGGGCACGCTTCAGTCCTTCTTCGTTGAGGGCTGGGCGCACATTGTGACAGGTTACGACCACCTGATTTTTATCATGGCAATGCTGGTTGCTGCCATCAATTTAAAACGTTGGCTTTTGGTCTTATCTTCCTTCACCGTAGCTCATGGCGTCACATATTCACTGGCAACATTTGGCATGGTTCAAGTCAAGCCTGAATGGATAGAGCCTATCATTGCGCTTACCATCGTAGCGACAGCTGCATTTGGTCTATTTAAAGTTCAATTACTTATTCGAACTGAAATGCTCGTGGTGTTTGCCTTAGGCCTTTTTCATGGATTAGGCTTTGCAAGTGCTATGGCAAGTCAGCTCAACACGCTTCAATTTCCCATTACTTCTGTAATAGGTTTCAATCTGGGTGTGGAGGCTGGACAAATTGCCATAGCACTAGTTGTTTGGCTGTTTTTCAACTTTATTAAGAGCAGCACAGAATGGACTGAAAGAGCGAAGTCCGTTACGCTATGGATCAGTTTTGTATTAGGTGGACATTGGTTGTTTGAAAGAATCTCATGAACATGAACATCACTAAATTCAGCGCAAACAAAAAAAAATTAGCCTTTTCCATGGCTGGCATTTTGTTTTTGTTGTGGCTTACCCAACCCTATATCTCAAAGCGCACTGACTCAACTGAAACCCTATCTGGCGCAGAATCAATTAAGCCAGTTACCAATTCAGTTAGCGTCTCTCCAACAGATAATGGTGTAGCCGATCCATTTAGAGAACACATCCAACAAAATGGCTTATCAGATAAGGGCAGCAGTTCACCAGACTTAGGGAGACCCGCCACTACCGGAGTAGACCCCTTCAAGGCTTTCTTAGAAAATCAAAAGAAACAGGCTCAGACTTCGGGCATTTCACCTTTTGGTAAGTAAATTATTTCAGGACTAACCTAGTCTATGTCCATCACTTTACAGTACCACCCAAATACTTATTGTTAGAGAAACTGCTGTTTTGTCGGAAGAAAGGAATGCTGTTGGTTTTACCAATATAAGCCCCCTTCATCAGCACGTTAAGGGTTGAGGTGTAGTTCAATAGCTCAGGCTTGTGGTTAGTAACTACGTGTGCGTGGTAATGGTATCCAAGGCCGTCGTGGTTGTGGGCACCAAATTCGTCCAATGCTGTGGTGTAACCCAGCATGCTGGTGTCGCTGCTTCGGTATTTTCCAAAAAGGGCAATGCCGTCGTAGCCAAAGCCAATTAAGGGTGGGTGAGACTTGTTCAAATAATCGGCGTCACTGTAAACGCCTAAGCTAAAGCCAGTCTGATAGCCATCGAAATGACAGTGTGGCCCACCGCCGCCTTGTCCTACGTGACAACCGCTTGCAGTCAATTCTCCAAACAAATGAGAAGGCACCAAGTTGTTGTTGTACGCGGGAAACATGACCGAGCCATCAATTAAAAGGCCATTGTCGGCAGAGTCGGCATAAGTATAGACATCTGCTTTCAAAGTAGACAAGGTTCTATCGGTCCATAAGTTCTTGGTGAAGGTGTTTTCTGTGACGCTGCTCACCACGCCATAGTCTTTCATTGGAATCAGGGTAACGTAGTTTTCCAAATTAGAAAAACGCGTGACTTTGGAGGTGGCGTAACCACCCGACCCATCGCCTGGTGGGTGCGGTACATCCTTCAAGCCATTGGGAGAAGCTTGGTTGCCATAGTTCACAACCACCATGAACGGGTGGTACTTGCCCGACGTATCTTTCTCGTTGGTAAAGTAAACGTAGGGAACCAAGTTTTGTCCGGGGGTACCATCTGCAATAGAGTCGCTCACGAGTTTGTTGGTAAGAGCTGCATCTCGAAAGGCTGTGTAAAGCGCCGTGGGGTACCTTAACTTTTCGCCAGATGCTTCTACTGTGGTTTTGATGGAAGCCAGCATAGCGTCGGCAGCGGTTTTGGTGTTGGTATCGGGGCCTGCCGTTGTCACTTGACTTCGGTAAGTTGAATTGACTTGTCTGTAAATACTGCCAGAGGTGCCTTCTGTGGCCGCTACAGAATTCTTTGACAAGAACGGCGCGGGATCGTTGGTGACAAAGGCAACCTTTTGCGGATTCAAAAACTCAGGAACTCCCAAATCAAGTGGCGAGCTGTACAAGTAAATAGGCGTGGCAGAAGAAGCTGCTTCCACCAATTTATAAACCCCAGCCGTTAGGTTCACGTAGTAGTCAGCAGCCGAAAACGCGGCGTCTTCTGTGTAACTGACCGAATGCGAGGAGGCACCGGTGGTTGTAGTTGCTGAGGTGTAAGAATACTTGTAGCGCTTTTTAGCCTTGAGTAATTTGGTGGTGCTGTCGTAGGAAAACGTGACATAGCCGTAAAGTGATGAGGCCTTGCCAAAGTTATTTCTAAACTTGAGCTTATTGCCATCTGTGCTATCAAAGTCAATTGAATTGTTCGGATGAAGGTGTGAGTCCAGTCGGAAGTAACCCGAGCTGTCTGTGACGACCTGGATAATTTTTTGCAAGTAAGCGTTGTAAGTTGAACTCGACGTCAGGGTGCCTGTTTCAACAGCATAGCCAGTGGTGGCACTGTAAGTGGAGCCCACCTGCAGATAGTTTGAGCTTGCGCTTTGAGTTGCCGAGTTAGACAAAAGATACCGGCTTCGATTGGTCAGAGCTGAGGCTGAGCTCAAGGTGCCAGGCGAGTAGCTGGTTTGAATTGCGGTAGCGTAGGTGGCAGGTCCGTAATAAATAGAATCTGTTGACGTGCTAGAAGAATTACACGCCGCCAAACTGGCGCAAGTGCCGCCAACACTCAGCACCTTTCCCACTGTGATAACTACATTGTAGTAAGTGGTGCCTCCCGACGTGACTTGAGGTATAGCAAGCTGATTTGTGCTAGAAGTGTAGGTGTCGTAGGACAAGTAACTTGAGCTGGTAGAGCCCACGCTTACGACATTTCCAAGCGTAATGATGACATTGCTGTAATAAGTTTCACCCACCTTAACCACTGGGATAGTTAATGTGCTTTTGGTAGCATCATAAGAATCGGCAGCCCATACTTTCATGGGTAAGAAAAATACAAATAAAATTACAAAAAATTTTTTACGAAGACTTGATAATGTTTTCATAAAGTACACCTAATTTAATATACATTGCAACTGTCGATGGCGGTGTTTATACTAACAAGCAGCAGTTTTACTTTTGGTATGAGTCCAATCCATTTTCAAACGAAATCTATATGCAGTGTAGATGCAAAAATTTAAAACTTTACACCGCCGCTGTAATTTTTTTCTTCGCCTTCCGTGCCTACGCAGCTGACAGCTATGACCCCAGCACTAGCGTCCTCAGTATTTCTAATGTTGCAGTTGGAGACATCCTTTATTCCAATGTCAGAATCACACTGAAAGATGTCGTCAGCGTGGGCTCTCAAACTGTTGCTGAGTCATACGATACATACAATCCTGACACCAGCCAACTCAGTATTCCTGTGGTTAAAGTGGATAAAACCACTTACTACAGTGTGGTCATTACGGTTGGCGCGATTATCAGCGTTGGCAATTCCTGCACAGGCTTGTTTGCTTGTTACAACGCAACTTTGCCTTCCTTGGCTGAGGTGTACGCTGATAAGTTTTTATTTGGGTTTGGTGGTGTTCATGATGCGCTAGTGCGAACCAAATTACTGCAAACCAATTCAGTGATGCAGCAAATTGTTGTGAAGCAGAGCAATATTATCAACATCAATTGTTTTTATGCAGGCTCTGTTCACCCTTCGAGTAACGTATGGAAATGGGACAATTGCGACAAGCTTTTGGCCTTTGCCGACATCAATCCAACATGGAAAAAGAGAGCACATGTTGCATTTTGGCCTTTCAATTCTAGTGCATCACTCAATTTACAGTGGTTGCTGACGGGCTCTGATGGCAAAACAGTTAGTCGAGAACAAGCCATTGTTCTGTTGCGCGATCACATCACAACCATGATGACGAAATACAAAGGACGTTTTCATTACTGGGATGTGGTCAATGAAGCGGTTGACTACACCCAATCTGATGGCATTCGTGTAGGACTTTGGAAAGATGTCATCGGTTCAGATTTGGTTGAGGTAGCCTTCACCATTGCAAGAGAAGCTGATCCAAGTGCCAAACTTTTTTACAACGACTTCAATGAATGGGTACCTGCCAAACGTGAAGCAATTTACACACTTGTGAAGAAATTGAAAGACAAAGGTTTGATTGACGGCATTGGTCTTCAGCAGCACGTGGGTATGACATCTCCCACAATAGCATTGCTTGATACAGCCATCAGCCGCTATGCTGAATTGGGTTTGGAAATTCATGTTACAGAATTGGATGTCGAGGTCAATCCCGGTGGCACTTATACAGAATTAACACCTGAGTTGGCCATTGCTTTGTCAAATCGATATAAGGAGCTATTTTCGGTTTACGCAAAATACTCCGGCTCCATTACAGCAGTCATGAATTGGAATGTCATTGACACAAGTAGTTGGCTACTCGCATTTCCAACTGCTCATACTACTTGGCCATTGTTATTTGATGCAGATGGCAATCCTAAGCTTGCGTTTTGGAATTTAGCAAAATAGATGAATACGTAACTTCTATCGCTAAAAATCGTAAAGCGCCATTGGGATATGCGCAGTGAGCCAAAGCACATCTTGCTCATAGCGCACCTGAATGGGAAAAACAGATGCAGAAATAAATAATTGACCCCGCTGTAGGGGAGTTCTGGTTTTTATGGATGCCCTTAACACGATAGGCTCAAGATGGGCCTGAAAGTTACCAGGCAAATCCAAAATAAGAAGATTTTGTTGCAGCATTTTCTTCAATTCAGAAGCCGCTGGAATTTCAGTCAGTTTCATGACATTCTTAGTCCCGGACGTCTGAATCACAAAGCTACCCGACTCGAATTTCTTGATGGCTTTTGTAATTTCTTTTTGAAACGTGTCATCAGTCAAGGCAACAAACTTTTGCAGAAAAATATCAAAAGGTATAGCAGGCGCCAACCACTGATGAAGCATCTGACTGGGGTTAACCGTGAATTCAAGTCGAAGTGCTTGCGGCTGCTCCTTTTGAATCACCAATTGATTGTTGTGAACTAAGCTACCCCAAGATAAGTGGGAGAACAATGCCAATGCAAATAACAGCAAGACTTTCAAAAACTGATTTTGATTCAAGTCCAACTCTCCTTATCTATCAATGAACAATCAGAGGCTATATTACAGGGTTAATTAAAATGAATGACCTTTGTCATTAGTGACAAAAATAAACGATTTACACAGAAAGCTTAAAGTACAAAGCAATAAACACTTTTGGCTCAAGACAAATAAATGACACTGGTTGAGTTTTTCCTAAGAATTATTTTCCATAAATATATTTATCGGATGTAGCAGAGCTACAAGCCGTTGTAGCCCAATCGAAACAAGGCACACTATTGGTTTTACCAATAAATGCACCTTTGGTAAGAACATGAAGTGTATGGGGTGTTGAAGTTCCAGAGTCCACATAGTTTTCAACAGTATGAGCATGCATATGGTAGGCAATATCGCCATGACTATGCCCCCCAAAACCATCTAATGTTGTACCGTATCCAAGCAATGCAGCGTCAGTCGTTTTTCTATATTTCCCAAATAGCGCTAAACCGTCGTACGTAAAACCAATGAGGGGTGGGTGAGTCTTTCCAATGTAGTCTTGTGCGTTGTACAGATAAGTTCCTGGACTGGTTTCGAAACCATCCGCATGACAGTGAGGGCCGCCTCCACCGGAGCCCGAGCCGATATGACAGCCCCATGGTGAAAGCTCAGCCAGGGACTGCGATGCAACAAGATTATTGTTATAAACAGGGAATAGTATGGTGCTGTCAATTAGAACGCCAGTTTCTCCACCACTGGCATAGTTATAGACAGTTGCAGTAGCCGTTGGCGTCCTGGACCCACTTAATAAGGTCGATTTCATTGTGTTTTCTGTGACAGAAGATACGATGCCGTAGTCTTTCATTGGAAATTTTTTAACACCTACGCCGATACTTGGAAATCTGCCGACTGGGTCCGTTGCTCTGTTAAGCCCAACAGTCGGAGGATAAACGATATCAATAAGGTTATGTGGGAATGGATGATTGCCATAAGTCACAACCACCATAAACGGGTGGTAATTTCCACTGGAATCTTGCTCATTTGAAAACCAGACGTATGGAACCAAATTTTTTCCAGGATTTAAATCGGCTACTGAGTCAGTTGCCAGAACAGTCGCAAGCAAGCCATCTCTAAAGGCTGAATAAACCGCTGTATCGTATCGAAGTGTTTCACCCTTGGTTGCTAAAGCTGTTTTAATATTTGCAAGCATGGCGTCTGCAGCTGTCTTTGTGTCGGCATTTGTTCCAACTGATGCAACTTGAGCTTGCATTTTGCTAGCCATTTTTCGATAAACAAACCCGCTTACGCCTTCGTAATCTGTGGTCGAAAAATTGACCCCAAAAGCTGCAGCAGGATTGGTTGCATAAGCAACTTTACTTGGATTGAAATCAGTTGGTATTCCCAATGAAATTGGGGAACTGTACAAATAGATTTTTGTAGCAGAAGATGAATTGGCAACAAGTTGAAAAGAGCCATTAACTTCTTTAAAGTAATAGCCGGCAGCACCGAACAAAGTATCTTCAGTGTAAGTGGCAGCATAGGAAGCTTTGTCATAGGCATATTTGTACCTCTTTTTGGTCTGAACTAAATTGGTTTGAGAATCGTAAGAAAAAGTAACATAGCCGTAAGTAACAGATGCTTTGCCAAAGTTATTTCGAAACTTAAGCTTATTCGAATCACTTGTGTCGCAGTCCAGAGAGTTGTTTGGGTGGAGGTACGAATCAAAACGAAAATTTCCGTTTGCATCTGAAACAGCTTGAAATAATTTACTCAGGTACGTGTTGTAAGTTGAACTACTGCTGATAAGGCCGGATTCAGCGGTAAAGCCTGTGGTCGCATCAAAGGTCGATCCGATAGAAAGAAATTTAGCTGAAGTACTGAAGCTTGAAGAATCAGAAAGCATGTACCTGCTTCGGTTTGAAAGTGAACTTGCCCTCACAAGACTGCTTGCACTGTAACTTCTGTTGAGTACGGTTGTAAAAGTGGCTGCAGGATAGTATTGATTGCTCGTTGAACTTGCCGTTAGTGCTGAGTAGCAGGTAGAGACACCAGAACAAGATCCCCCTACACTCAGAACCTTTCCTAAAGTTACCACCACGTTGTAGTAAACACTTGCTCCTACGCTAACCACTGGAATGGTCAGTTGGTTCTTTAAGGTGTTGTAGGTATCGTAAGATTCAGTTACTGAAGAGGTTCCAACTGATTCCACGCTTCTAACAATTGCTTTGACATTTGCGTAGAGAATGTCTCCAACGGCTACGCTTGAAATTGTGAGAATGCTAGTTGATGAGTCGTATGTATCAGCGGCCCAAGCTTTAAAGGGACCAAAACATACAATTAAGCTCAATAATATTGCACGAAAATTTACTGGGAATTTAATAAAGTTCATAATTTACTTTAATTATCTTCAAAGAAAAAATCTTTGATTATTTAACTGTTCGATATGCCTATAGTTAATTTACCATATATCTTTATTCACATATTCTGACTGTTGCCTCAAATTGACGGCACTACGTACACTAATTCAAACAACCGGTATGTACTCAATGCCAGTTTGCGCTAAACCCACAAGATTGATGTTAGAAGTGTTGAATGCTGTATCCGCAGCAAGAGCTACCAAGTCACCGGCTTTCATGCCATCGACTAACATTCTAATAAAAGGCGCCTTGTCCAAAGCAGAGGCAGGTGATCCGATGACGTTGAGCCATAAAGTAGAGACAATGGCGTCATTTGTAGCTGCACTAACCGCATTCAAAGCTAATGCTCCAAGATCAGAATAACTCATGCCTTTATCAAGGTAGCTAAGGCCAATTCCGACGTACGCAGGGTTCTTAAGAGCTGTTTTTCCAAGCACTGCACCGATAATCTTTGCAGAATTACCTGCGTTACCACCCAAATCAAGAGCAAAGCTTTTATCAGTAAATTTAATTCTCTCTACATACGTTAGTGTGTCACTGCCGTCTGTCGGTGGAGGAGGAAATATTGCAATAATTGGTCCAATGTATGAAACTGTCCATGAGCCGTTACTTAATTTTTGAATTGAATAATTCGCAAGATTTCCGTTTCCAAACGGACCAGAAAATTTAACTGTGTCGATGCCAGTTCCACCATCAATTACGTCGCTACCCAACCCTCCGGTGATTGTGTCATTGCCGGCGTATCCTAATATGTTGTCTTCAGAAGCCGTTCCGTTAAGAATTTCGCCCGCCGCTGTTCCGATTATTGAGCTAACTGTTGTGAAGTTGTAAGTTGAATTGTCAGCTAAATCATTTCCAAATAAATCCTTTAAAGCATCAGAGGCGATTTCAATTTTGTAGCTGGTATCAAATGACAGGTTAGAAGTGGGGTTGATTGTTAAGGTTGTATCTGTGAGTGTTAGGTTGTTTTTAGAGGCAACTTCGTATGTCGCAATCGTTAGTCCCGCGCTTGTTTTCAGTACAAAATTGCCTGTACCTTTTTGAATCTTTTCACTAAAAGTCAAAACGATATTCGAGGCTACACCTACTTTTGTTGCAGAGTTTTCTGGTGAATAGGTTGTAATAACTGGGGCCTGAGTGTCTATCGCAATAGATAGATTATTGTTAATTTCTGCTCCATCTTCATTTGTATTACCTGCGCTGTCAGTAAACTTGTCGCTTGCAACTTTGATTGAAGCTGTACCTGTGAAATTTAATGAAGGAGTAAAGGTGGCTGCATAAGCTGATCCACCGCCTGTGAAATTGGATAGTGTTCCGCCAGTAACTGCAACATCTACAAGCAAGAAGTCGCTTACGCTTTCGCTAATCGTAAAACTTATGGTTGAGGTCTTACCTATGCCAATACTAGTCAAATTACTGGAAATAGCGATAGTTGGTGGTGTTAGATCAATACTTTGAATAGCTAGTGTTTTGTCGGAAAATTTAAGAAACTCAATAGTTTTGAAAGTGTCTTTACCTTCTGTACCTGACTTGGCTTCAATCGAGTAACTTTGAGTAATGATGTCAAAGCGGATTGTGTAGTTTGTCGCAAGCCCATTGACAACCAAGGTGTCGTTGCCGTCTCCGCCATCAATGCTGTCGTTTCCAGAGCCACCAGTCAGATGGTCATTACCTGCTCCACCGAATAAGGTGTCATCACCATCCCAACCTTCAATCGAGTCGCTACCAGTGCCGCCTTCAATCTTGTTTCCGACTTCATTGCCATATAAATGGTCATCGTAATTTGAGCCAATTAAGTTTTCAATAACACTCCCAAAGTTAACTGTTATTTGACCTGCTGTAGTTATTTTCTCTGCTTTAATTGTGCCTAGGAAACCTTGATACCCGGGAGCCAAATAAATTGTTGCAGGTTGGGTTAAGGCCCCAGCATCAATTACATCTAACCCTGCGCCATCCCATACAAAATTAGGTTCGGTTGATGAAATTTTATAAATGTCATTTCCTGCTCTAGCCGTCTTACTGGGGCCGTATAAATATTGAAAAGCTGCAATGTCTAATGGGCTGAATTGAAGATAGTATTGAGCGGAAGAATCTGTATAGGACATTACAGTCCATGCAGTTGTATCTTCACTGCCTGTTAAAAAAGGTGCTACTGCTGAAGTCCCTGTGCTTCCAACGGTGCTGAATGGGTGTTCTAATCCAAGTGCATGTCCTAGCTCATGAATCAGTGTAAGAGTTTGGTACTGTCCGTTGCGAAGAGTAAAAGTGCCATCAGTTGATTTATTTAAAAAAACATCACTTCCAGAATAGTAATTTGAATCAGGATAACGTGCATAACCTGAACTATCTGATTGCAAGTTCTTGGCAAAGGCAATGGTGTTGTCTTGAGCAGAATTAGTTGTTTCGGTAAACTCCAAATTTACGATACTTGAGATGTAACTTAGGGCTTCTCTGGATTTTGTAATTTGTATTTGAGTGAAACTTGTGTAGCCTTTGGCATCTTCTATATTTGTATTGTAAGTTGGGATAGAGGTTGGAAAACTGTACTTGATTACTACTGAGCTACCTAATTTTGATTTAAAAAATAATCCAGCCGCTTCATCTGGCAGCAAAGCATCTATCCAATAGGGTAGTGCTTGAGCTTCATTTACATAGTTAACTTTTTCAATGCTACTGGGGATTTTCACAAAACTAGTCGATACATAAGCTGTGTCAATACCACCAGTGTCGTAAATATAGTCAAAAGTGCTGTCGATGAAATAGATGTCATTACCGCCCCCTCCATAAAGGGTATCGTTACCTAACCCACCGTCCAGGGTGTCATTGCCAGTTCCTTTCAAAAGTTCATCATTTCCTACACCTCCATCAATGGAGTCATTACCATCTCCACCAGATAACGTATCGTCACCATCACCGCCTAACAGTGAGTCATTACCAGTCCACCCGGTTATTGAATCATTTCCATTACCGCCAGTTACTGTGTCATTTCCAGAGTCTCCATACACAGTGTCATTGCCGTTACCCGCATCGAAGTAGTTATTTCCGCCACTATCTGATAAGTAGTCATTTCCATCTCCACCTGTGAGTGAATCATTCCCAGTACCGCCAAATAACTCGTCGTTACCCTCTCCTCCAATCAGTTTGTCATTACCGTCTTCCCCATAAAGGGTATCGTTTCCATCTCCGCCGTCGAGGGTGTCATTGCCTTCATCGCCGTTTAAATTATCGTTACCACTTCCACCTGAGATGGAGTCGTTGCCAGCATAACCCTGTAGCCAAGAATCGTTACCGTCACCTCCAATTATCGTATCGTTGTCAGTACCGCCCCAAATCGTGTCATCTCCAATTCCACCATCCAAGTAAGAACTTCCAGAGGCTAAGTACTTATGAAGAGTGTCATTTCCCGACCCGCCAGAAATAGTATCTGTGCCATCATTTCCCTCAATGTAGTCATCACCATCATTTCCACTTACGAAGTCGTTCCCAGAACCTCCATAGAGCGTGTCATTACCAGTTCCACCGTCTAGTGTGTCGTTACCTTCATCTCCGGATAAATTATCGTTACTAATCCCACCCGTAATTGAGTCATTACCCGAAGAGCCATTTATTGTGTCCTCACCAGTTCCACCGATTAGTGAGTCATTTCCGGATCCGCCGTATAACTTGTCGTTACCAGACTCACCATCAATATATTTATTTCCAGTTCCTGTGTAGGCATTGATGTCATCATTTCCCAGGCCTCCTAAAAGAGTGTCATTGCCACCACTCTGCGATGAAAAGTAATCGTCGCCATCGCCACCTTCCTCATAATCACTTCCATCGCCCCCATATAGAGAGTCGTTTCCCAGGCCTCCAGAGATTGAATCATTACCATTTCCGCCACTCAAAAAATCATCGCCTACAAGGCCTTCTATAGAATCGTTACCTAGTGAACCATAAACGGTGTCATTTCCATCTCCCCCAGAAATAGAGTCGGCGCCATCTGCGCCATAAATAAAGTCAACTCCATTCCCGCCATTAATAGTTTTAGCCCCGGAATATGTCCAAAAAGAATATGCGCCGCCGGTAGTTGGGTAGCCATTTATTTGATCGTTCCCATCGCCACCGTCAATTAAGTCGGCTCCATCACCAGAGAGGATTCGATCGTTACCTGTTCCGCCATTTATAGTGTCATTACCACTGCTGCCAGTTAATGTATCTCCACCGTTTTTTAAAATAAATACTGGCATGTAGGTCCGATAAAATTAGTAATTAAATCTTGCAGGGCTTTGGTAGCCCATTCTAATTAGCGTCAACTGCATCCCGCACAGCTTCTGATCGTCTTCACCCACTTTAGCCAGTTTGGCTCTAGCCTTCAAGGGTTGACCCATTTCGCGGTATAGCTCTCCAAGCTCAAGTTCATCGACCATGTCATGGTCCTCAAGCAATCCAGCAAGCTGATCCATGTTGTCCATCTGTGCCGCGCTGGGTGCGTATGCTGGGAAGCTTTCTTTGTGTATATCGCGGTGCCCGTCTTCAAATGGTTTGAGACAGATGGGCTAATTTCTTAAAGGTGAGATTGGCTCATTGGTTTTAAAGTTTAAACGGTTTCACATCTGTGTTGTAGTCTTCTGTTTTGACCGATGTAGGGGATCACGTCTTTTTCAAGCCACGTTGATATTTTTCGTTGAGTTGACTCAACCCTCTGCGACGATGTTTTTGCTAGCCATTCACGTGCTACATATTCAAAAGTGTTGGTTGCTAAATCAAGCTTTGCCTGCATATCTTCTTGTTTTGCTTTGCTTGGGTCTATGTCATCAGCCAGCAACTCACGAGCTTTATCTCGGCGCTCCCTAGCCTTGGCTAAAGAAACAGCCGGATAAACGCCAAGAGCCAGCGTTTTACGCTTGCCTGCAAATCGGTAGTCCATGCGCCAATACTTACCTCCAGCACTTACCAGCAAATACATTCCTCCGCCATCCCTGTATTTGTCCGCTGCGGAAGTCCCAGAATGTTTAACGTTCTTTACGAAGGTATCAGTCAGTGCCATGCCTACTCCTTGGCGGTATGTAATGGCTACCTTGTGAAACCCAATGAGGCAATAAAAAACCCGCAACCTTAGTGGGTATGCGGGTTATGAGACGTCGTGAGGATCTGTGAGGTGAACTCTTGGTGCCTCCGACAGGAATCGAACCTGTATCTAGCGCTTAGGAGGCACTCGTTCTATCCATTGAACTACGGCGGCGGAAGCTGGATTTTAGCCCTCAAACCCATCG
>Ga0187844_10001690_pt1 | contig 16504 bp, 15 predicted proteins | sample SpaLakP09_SKY_50_FD_134517 | JGI IMG/M metagenome (GOLD analysis project Ga0187844, IMG submission 134517) | Oligotrophic lake water microbial communities from Sparkling Lake, Wisconsin, USA - SP09_SKY_50 | ecosystem: Environmental > Aquatic > Freshwater > Lake | place: USA: Sparkling Lake...
AGTTCTTCCTGGTACTTTGCCAAGCTTTGCTGGGTCAGGTGCTGCGCGATCTGGGGTTTGACCTCATCGAACTTGGGCATATTGGCCTCGCGCACGTCATCGAGGCGGATGATGTGAAAACCGAATTGGCTTTTCACCGGTGATTCGGTGGTTTTGCCTTTGCCCAGGGCCCCTAGCGCATCCGAAAACTCTTTGACGTAGCTCGCAGGGCTAGCCCAGTCCAGTTCGCCACCCTTGACCGCAGAACCGGGGTCTTTGGAGGACTTTTTTGCCAAGTCTTCAAATTTGGCGCCCTTTTTTAGTTGCGCCAGCAAGGCTTTGGCTTGGCCTTCTTTTTCCACCAGAATGTGGCGGGCTTTGTATTCTTTGCCGGCATTCGTTGCCACATAGCGGTCGTACTCGGCTTTTAGCTCAGCGTCGCCGACCGGATTTTTGGCCTGGTAGGCGGCAAACAGTTCGCGGATCAGGATGGATTGTTTGACTTGTTCCATCTGCGCCTTGAAGTCGTCGGTGGCATCTAGACCCATGGCTTGAGCGGCCTGGCTGAAGACTTCGCGGGCGATGACCTCTTCTTTTAACTGGCCTTGCATATCTGGCGTGACGGGGCGGCCAGATCGGGCTACTTGCTGTGCCAAGGCTTCCACACGGGCGGTGGGCACGGGTTTGCCGTTGACAATGGCAATGTTTTGCGCCAGGGCGGGGGCTGCATACAGGGCCAGGAGGGTTGCCGCCGTAGCGGTCCAAGCTTGAAATTTCATTCGAGATCCTTGAGGGCTGGAGAGAGACACAATGCGTATTGTCGCTGGTTCTAGGGGGTGTTTTGTCCAGTGCGCGGGTGTTAGCGGGCTGGGCTCAGCTTTCGGTATCGATTTCAATGGCCAGGGCGTGCAGCCCCTGGTCGATAAAATCCTGTGCGGCATCGTACACAAGGCGGTGGCAGGCGACCCGTGTCTTGCCAGCAAAAAGAGGTGAAGCGATGCGCACCCGAAAATGCGTGCCAAAGCCGCTGTCGTTGGCTCCGACGTGGCCCGCGTGCTGGTGGCTTTCGTCAATAACGGTTATTCGCAGAGGCTGCAAGCGCTCGCGCATCCGGGCCTCTAGGCTGTGCGCGGTGATCGGCAATGCTTGGCTCATGGGTTTTTTCCTGCATCATCGGGCGAAAGTGGCGCCTGCTCGGGTTCGTTGGATAATTTCATGTGCGGCGCAATGTACAAGCCCTGGCCGATGATGAATACCAGGGGAAAGACATAGCCCCACAGCTTGAAGTTGACCCATTCCTCGGTGCTGTAGTTGAGCACAACATAGGCGTTGATTGCCGCCATAAAGGCGCAATAGGCAATCCAGGCCACGTTCAGCCGCTGCCACAGGGCATCAGGGAGTTCAAGCTGACCGCCTAGCACTGCGCGCAAAAAATTCTTACGCAAAACCCACACGGCGACCGCTAGGCCCACCGCCAGGCAGGCGTAAAACACCGTGGGCTTCCATTTGATAAAGCGCTCGTCATGCAGCCCCAAAGTCACTGCGCCAAAACCCAGCACCATGATCAGGGTGACTTTTTGCATCAAGGGCAGGCTGCGCTCACGCAGATAGGTGTAGGCCGATTGCAGCACGGTAGCCACCATCATCACGCCGGTAGCGACGTAAATATCAAAGAGTTTGTAGGCGCCGAAAAATAGCAGCACCGGGAACAGGTCAAAGAGGGCTTTCATTCGGGTTTGAAATCCAGAGAAGCCGAGTTCATGCAGTAGCGCAAACCGGTGGGGGCCGGGCCGTCGTTAAACACATGACCCAGGTGGGCGTGGCAATCTGCGCAATGCACTTCGGTACGTTTCATCCACAACATACCGTCTTCTTTGGTGCCTACTGCGTCAGGTGCCAAGGGCTGGAAGTAGCTAGGCCAGCCGCTGCCTGATTCGTATTTGGTTTCCGAAGAAAAAAGCGCTTTGCCGCAGCAAATGCAGCTGTAAATGCCTTTTTGGTGGTTGTCGGCCCAGCGGCCGGTAAAAGCGCGTTCGGTGGATTCCTGACGCGTCACGGCAAAAGCCATGGGCTCTGCGCCTTTGGCGTTCAACAGGGCTTGCCATTCTTGATCTGTTTTGTGAATCATAAAAATGCCTTGGTAATGCTTGTGAATGGCCGCCGCCTCAGGAGCTGCAGCTAACCGAGATAGCGTTGGCCCAGTCCGGTGCAAAGCCAGCCCAGCGCTCATGCGCTGGATGTTCGTCGAACGGATTTTCCAGCACGGTTTGTAATTGGGCCAGCACCGAAAAGTCTTTGACCTGGGCCGCAGCAATCGCCTCTTGTGCCATGTAGTTACGCAATACAAATTTGGGGTTTGCGCGCAGCATCGTTGCCGACACATCGGTCGTCCCCATGCCTTTATGCATGGACTCAAACGCGTACTGCCAGGTTTGCATTTGCTGGCGGTTGACAAACAAGTCCATGACCGAAAAATCTTCGTCGTCCATGCGTGCAGCCCAGTGGCTCAGGCGGCGCCAGAAGATGGTGTAGTCCACCTGGTCTGCCGCCAGCATAGGTAGCAGCATGTCGGTCAGTGCTTTTTGCCGGGGGTCGGCAAGGCTTAGGCCCATTTTTTTCGCCAGGCACAGTTGGCTGGCTGCTTGGAAATGGGAGCGGTAGCTGTCCACGGCCTCGGTTGCGGCGTCCTCGTCCCCGATCAGCGGCATCAAGGCGTCAGTCAGGCAATACAGATTCCAGTAGGCCATATTGGGCTGCTCGGAAAAAGCGTAGCGCCCTTGGCTGTCCGAGTGGTTACAAATATGGCCGGGTGCAAAAGCGTCCAAAAACTGGAAAGGACCATAGTCAAGGGTGAGACCTAAGATGCTCATGTTGTCGCTGTTCATGACGCCATGGCAAAAGCCTACCGACTGCCATTGGGCCAGCAGCTGCGCAGTCTTGCGGCTGACTTCGCCCAGCAAAGCCAAGTAAGGGTTGCCGCTGGCATCGTCGCGGCACTGCGGGTAATAGTGGTCAATCACAAAATCGGCCAGGGTTCGCAATTGGGGAATTTGTTGACCTTGGCTGAAGTGCTCGAAATGCCCAAAGCGGATAAAGCTGGGCGCCACCCGCGCGACTACCGCCGCGGTTTCTGCGGTTTCGCGCCAAATGGTGGCATCCGAGCCGGTCACACACAAAGCGCGCGTGGTGGGGATGCCCAGTCCGTGCATGGCTTCGCTGCATAAAACCTCGCGAATGGCGCTGCGCAGCACGGCACGTCCATCGCCCCGCCGAGAAAATGGCGTGGGGCCTGCGCCTTTGAGTTGAATCTCCTGCCCGGCCAATTCTCCGAGCAAGCAGGCGCGCCCGTCGCCCAATTGGCCCGCCCAAACGCCAAATTGGTGACCGCTGTATACCCCGGCATGCATGGCGCTGCCTTGGAGCAGCAGGTTGCCAGTCATGGCCTGTAGCGCTGAATCGGTGGCGGCCCATTGGGCGGGTAGGCCCAGCGATTGGGCCAGGGCAACGCTTTGGCCGACCCAATAAGGATCGGGCAATGGAGCCGGGGCGATGGGCGCTACAAAATCCGGCCCCAAATTCGCAAATCGCTGTTGCCAGGGTAATGTGGCAAGCGCCGAATCGACGGGTGCCGGGGGGGCAACTGCCGCAGGGGTGTGAGGGTCGGTCATTAGCGCATTTTCCGCGAAAGTCGCTACCCGCTTTGCGGGGGGGACATTTCGGGCCTGCGGCGCGGTGCAGTTAATATGTAATGCCGCCCGTCTGAGGCGCATTTTTTTGGAGATATGTCGATGCTCGGATTGATGCAAAGCCAGCAATTGCTGATTTCTTCCATGATTGATTTTGCGGAGCGGCACCATGGCGAAGGCGAAATAGTCTCCCGCCGCGTAGAGGGGGATATCCACCGTTGCACCTACAGAGACATTGCCCGGCGCTCTCGCCAAGTGGCCAATGCCCTGGACGGTATGCAACTGGACTTTGGCGACCGGATTGCCACCCTGGCTTGGAATGGCTACCGCCATTTAGAGCTTTATTTTGGCGTCAGCGGCTCGGGGCGGGTGCTGCACACGCTCAATCCGCGTCTGCATCCGGACCAGATCGTGTGGATTGCCAATCATTCGGAGGATCAGGTTTTGTGCTTTGACATGAGCTTCCTGCCCATTGTCAAAGCGGTGCACGCACGTTGCACCACCATCAAACATTTCATCGCATTATGCGATGCGGCCAACCTGCCCACAGACAGCGGCATTCCAGGCTTGCAAAGCTACGAAGCCTGGATGGGCAATCAAGTGGCGAAATACGTCTGGCCCGAGTTTGACGAAAACAGTGCATCAAGCATGTGCTACACCAGCGGCACCACAGGCAACCCCAAGGCCGCGCTCTACAGTCACCGCTCTACCATCTTGCACGCCTGGGCTGGCGCCATGCCCGATGCATTGAACATGAGCGCGCGCGACAGCGTGCTGCCCGTGGTCCCTATGTTCCACGTCAATGCCTGGGGCCTGCCGTATTCGGCAGCTATGACCGGTGCCAAGATGGTTTTCCCGGGCCCGGCCATGGACGGAAAGTCGATCTTTGATTTGATCGAATCCGAAAAAGTGACTTTCGCTGCCGGCGTGCCCACCGTATGGCAGATGATGCTGGGCCATATGCAGCAGGGCGGTTTGCGCTTTTCCACGCTGAAGCGAACCGTGATTGGTGGCTCGGCCTGCCCGCCCGCCATGATCTCTGCATTCAATGACGACTACGGCGTGGAGGTGCTGCACGCCTGGGGCATGACAGAGATGTCGCCCTTGGGGACTGTCTGCACCCTGAAAAACAAACACCTGAACTTGGATACCAGTCAGAAAATGGCGGTGCGTATCAAGCAAGGGCGCGGCATTTATGGCGTGGATATGAAGATCGTCGACGAGCAAGGCGACGAATTGCCCTGGGATGGCAAGGCCTACGGCGATTTGCTGGTCAAAGGCCCTTGGGTTATCCGGGAATACTTCAAGGGCGAGGGTGGTTCCCCGCTGATCAATGGTTGGTTCCCCACAGGGGACGTGGCCACCATCGATGTCGACGGCTACCTTCAAATTACCGACCGCAGCAAGGATGTGATCAAGTCTGGCGGCGAGTGGATTAGCTCGATTGACGTAGAAAACATCGCCATGGCGCACCCAGCAGTAGCCATGGCCGCCTGCATTGGCATGAAGCACCCCAAATGGGACGAGCGCCCGGTGGTGGTGGTGGTGAAAAAACCCGGTGCCGACGTTGGGCGTGAGGAGTTGCTTGGTTTTTTTGAAGGCAAAACCGCTAAGTGGCAGATCCCGGATGACGTGATATTTATCGACGCTATTCCGCTGGGCGCGACGGGCAAGATGCAAAAAGTCAAATTGCGCGAGACCTTGAAGGATTACCAACTGCCAACGGCCTGAGGCCTGATTTACTGCTTGGTGGGCGGCACCTAGGGTTTATCCAGCGATTCACCCCATAGAAGTGGTAGCTTGTGGCGGCGCCCCGTTTGCGGGCTGGGTGTTTATCACTTTGGTGACTAATCTAGGGTCAAACCCTTGGGATGTGCCCGGTGGAAGTCTTGTACCCTCGGGACCTTAGATTTAACAGGAGAACGAATAGTGTCTATCCAATTCAAAATCATAACTTCGGCGATTGCCCTGGTTTGCGCAGGCGGCGCCATGGCGCAAAAAGGGGAGGTTGTCAAAATGGTGCGCATTGATGCGCAGTCTGGCCTGCTGGGCCCCGTCGGCGTGAACCAGCTCAAAAGCTACCAATTTTTTGCCGAGAAATTCAGCGGCAAAGGCAACCCGGCTGGGGTGATATTTGAAGTGACCGGCATTGATAACAAACTCAGCCCGGCAGAAAGCCTAAACGCTCTCAAATCCGCCATCGACCAGGGCGTGCGCTACATCATTCAGGGTAATGGTTCTTCAGTCGCGTTGGCGCTCTCTGACGCAGTGACCAAACATAATGAACGCAACCCCGGCAAAGAAGTGATTTACCTGAACGACGCTGCCGTGGACCCAGACCTGACCAATAGCAAGTGCAGCTACTGGCATTTCCGCTTCGATGCGGACACCTCCATGAAGATGGAAGCCATGTCCAGCTTTATGGTGGACCAAAAAGATATCAAAAAGGTTTATATCCTGGGCCAAAACTATTCCCATGGTGTGCAAGTGGCCAAGTACGCCAAAGAGACTTTGGGTCGCAAGCGCCCGGATATCCAAATAGTGGGTGAAGACCTGCATCCCTTGGCCCAGGTGCGTGACTTCGCGCCCTATATCGCCAAGATCAAAGCATCGGGCGCTGACACGGTGATTACCGCAATTGGGGCTCGGACTTGTCGCTGCTCGTGAAGGCGGCGATGGAAGGCGGCTATACCGGTAATTTCTACACCTATTACGCGGGCGTCACCGGCACGCCGACCGCTCTGGGTACCAATGGCGCGGGTAAGGTTTATCAAATCGCGTATAGCCACTACAACATGGGTGGCCAGATGGATAAGTGGATGGCCGAATTCAAGACCAAGTACAACGACGACTTCTACACCGGCTCGGTCATTCGCGTGTACCAGATGTTGGGTGGCGCCATGGCCAAGGCCAAGTCCACCGACCCGGTTAAAGTCGCTGCTGCGTTGGACGGTTTGCGGGTCGATAGCTTTAATGGCGAAGTGGAAATGCGCAAGCTGGACCACCAGTTACAGCAACCGCTCTACATGACGGTATGGCAAAAAGCGGATAAAAAATACCCCTACAGTCCTGAGAACACCGGCATGACCTTGGTACCCCTTAAAGAGTACCCCAACTACGTTTCCAGCACGCCCACCAGCTGCCAGATGAAGCGGCCGTCCTAAGCAGTAGTTTGAACTTCCGGTAAGCGATAGGCGTCCTGCATCGGGACGCTTCGCTTGCCCTAGAAAACCTGCGTTTTTTCATGGAATTTTTTCTTATCTCCAGCCTCAACGGCCTGAGCTATGGCTTGTTGCTATTCATGCTCAGTTCAGGCCTGACCTTGATTTTCAGCATGATGGGTGTGTTGAACTTTGCGCATGCCAGTTTTTATATGCTAGGGGCCTATATCGGCTACAGCGTTTCGCAAGTGCTCGGGTTTTGGCCGGCGATGCTGATTGCGCCACTGCTGGTAGGCGCACTGGGGGCCCTGTTCGAGCGCCACTGCCTGCGCCGCGTACACAAGTTCGGACACGTACCGGAGTTGCTGATTACATTTGGTTTGACGTATGTCGTGCTCGAGGTGGTGCAATTGGTCTGGGGCCGTATCGCCGTGGACTTTGCGCCACCCGCGCTCTTACAAGGTCCGGCTTTTACGCTGGTAAACCATTCTGTGGCAGGTCTGAGTTTACATTGGGGCGCTCTGGCTCCCGAGCTTTGCATTTCCGCCGATGCTGCGCTGCGTATTGTGTGCTCGCCGTTTCCGGCGACGCGTGGTTTCATGATGTTGGTGGCTATGATCATGCTGGCATCTATTTGGCTTTTGCTGACGCGCACCCGTGTCGGCTTGGTTATCCAGGCAGCGTTGACGCATCCTGATGCGGTGGAGGCCTTGGGCCATAACGTGCCGCGCGTTTTCATGCTGGTGTTCGGCGCCGGTGCCGCTTTGGCCGGTTTGGCGGGTGTGATCGGCGGCAGCACGTTTTTGACCGAACCGGCGATGGCCGCGACGGTAGGCTCGATTGTGTTTGTGGTGGTGGTGGTGGGCGGTCTGGGTTCCCTGTCCGGCGCGTTTATCGCTTCGCTCTTGATAGGCGTCGTTCAAACCTTTGCCGTATCGCTAGATTACTCGGTGGGCAGCGTGCTGGCCTCTATCGGCGTCGCACTGGCGCCTTCCTGGCAGGGCACCACACTGGCGCGGCTGACGATTGCCCAGGTGGCGCCGATATTGCCGTATTTGTTACTGGTCTTGATTCTGATTTTCCGCCCGCGCGGCCTATTAGGAAGCCGCGAAGGATGAGCGCCGCAAGCTTTGTCGGTACGCGTTGGGGCTCCATGGGTTTGTGGCTGGCCTTTGCCTTGGTCATGTTGGTCATGCCCCGAATATTTGACAGCGGCTTGTCCATCACCATGCTGTCGCAAATGGGCATCGCCATCATTGCCTGTTTGTCTTACAACATGCTGCTGGGGCAGGGTGGCATGCTGAGTTTTGGACATGCGGTTTACACCGGTCTGGGTGCTTTTGTCGCCATCCATGCGCTGAACGCCTGGTGCGGTGCCAGCCCGGCGCTGCCGGTGTCGCTCGTGCCACTGGTGGGCGGATTCGCGGGTATGGGTTTTGCGGTGCTATTTGGCTATGTGACAACGCGCAAATCCGGCACGACCTTTGCCATGATTACCTTAGGCCTGGCCGAATTGGTATTTGCCATGTCGCTGATGGTGCCGGAGTTTTTCGGCGGCGAGGGCGGGGTGTCGGGCAACCGGGTGGTCGGCTCACCGATACTGGGCATTAGCTACGGGCCGGCCGAGCAGGTGTATTACTTGATCGCCGTTTACACCTTGGTTTGCGTGGTCTTGATGTACGCCTTCACACAAACCCCCTTGGGTCGCTTGCTCAACGCGGTACGCGATAACCCGGAACGGGTGGAATTTATCGGCTACAACCCCCAGCGCATTCGCTACACCGCTTTCATCATTGCCGGATTTTTCGCTGGGATATCAGGCGGCCTGGGGGCCTTGAACTTTGAGATTGTGAACGCCGAAGTCGTGGGTGCAGCCCGTTCCGGGGCCTACCTCCTGTTTACGTTTTTAGGCGGTGCTACTTTCTTTTTCGGTCCCATCATTGGAGCAGTATTGATGGTGCTGGCTTTTGTCATGCTGAGTGAACTGACTAAGGCTTGGTTGCTCTATCTGGGTGCGGTGTTTATGCTGATGGTGATGTATGCCCCGGGCGGCCTGGCCAGCCTCATCATGCTGAATCTGCGGGTTGCCCGGCAGGGCAAGATGCGCCCATTACTACCCGCCTATGCTTTGCTTGCCTTGAGCGTCTTTGTGTGTGCGCTGGGCCTTTCTGCGCTAGTTGAAATGGTGTACCACCGCCAGCTCGACGCCGCAATGGGCCCGGTGCTGCGCTTTTTAGGTCTGGCCTTGGACACCTCTTCTGCCCTGCATTGGTCTGGCTTGCTGGTGTATTTGGGCGTCGCAATAGCGAGTTTTGAGTGGACGCGCCGCCGCTTTGCGCTGCAATGGAATGTGCAGCACCAACACATGGAGGACGAGCGCCTGCGCGCCGCCATGCAGCCATGACGGATTCGAACCTGGTACCCGCTTTGCAATTGCGCAATGTGCGCAAGAGTTTTGGAAAAACCGAGATTATTCGCGGTACCGACCTGGTGGTGCAGTCGGGTGAGCGGGTGGCCATCATCGGACCCAACGGAGCGGGTAAGTCCACACTGTTTAATCTCATAAGCGGGCGTATCCCGCTAAGCGGCGGCGACATCCTGTTGCACGGCCAATCGATACAAGGTAAAAAACCTTTTGAGATCAACCGACTGGGCTTGTCGCGCAGTTTTCAGATCACCAATATCTTTCCCAAGCTCAGTGTTTTTGAAAACCTTCGCTGCAGCGTACTGTGGAGCATGGGCTACGGCTACAGCTTCTGGCGTTTTTTGGCTGATTTGCATGATGCCAATGCCGCGGCTCTGGCATTGATGGCGCGTATTGGGCTGGCACGCAAGCGCGACGTCCTGGCCATGGACCTCACCTATGCCGAGCAGCGCGCCCTCGAAGTGGGTATCACCATTGGCGGTGGTGCCAATGTGATTTTGCTCGATGAGCCCACGGCCGGGATGAGCGCCAGCGAAACCGGCCATTTTGTGGCGCTGATCCGGGAGGCTGCCCAGGGCAAGACATTGCTTACCGTAGAGCACGACATGGGAGTGGTCTTTGGCCTGGCTGACAAAATCGCTGTCCTGGTCTATGGCGAAGTGATTGCATTTGACTCGCCTGAGGCGGTGCGCGCCGACCCCCGCGTGCAAGAGGCTTATCTGGGTTCGGCTGTGGCCGATGCCCAGGCCGACGCAGTTAAGCGGGGGGGCTAGGCATGTTGCATGTACAAGGCCTGAACGCGTTCTACGGCAAAAGCCATGTGTTACACGGCGTGGATTTTCAGGTGGGCGACGGTAAAATTTTGGCGCTGCTCGGTCGTAACGGCTCGGGCCGCTCCACCACTGCCAAAGCCATCATGGGATTGGTCGATGCTCAAGGTTCAGTGCAGTGGAGAGGCCAAGAGCTGCTCGGCAAAAAGCCTTTTCAAATCGCCCAGTTAGGCATTGGTTATGTACCCGAAAACCGCGATGTTTTTCCTCGCCTGACGGTACACCAGAACCTGATGTTGGGTGAAAAATCAGGCTGTAAAAATCCACGCTGGACCTTTGAGGACATGTACACCTTGTTCCCGCGCCTGCGCGAACGCGCGCAGGTGGAGGCGGGTTTGTTGTCTGGCGGGGAGCAGCAGATGCTAACGCTGTGTCGCACTTTGATGGGAGACCCGGATCTGGTCATCATCGACGAGCCCACGGAAGGTCTGGCGCCCAAGATTGTGGAACTGGTTGCCGCGTTTTTGCAAGCCCTGCGCGCGCGGGGTTTGTCGGTGCTGCTCATCGAGCAAAAGCTGACAATTGCCATGCAAATTTCCGACAGTTGCTTGGTCATGGGGCATGGCAGCGTGGTATTTCAGGGCACACCCTCTGCATTGCAAGCCAATGTAGGGGTGCGCAAAGAGTGGTTGGAGGTGTGACCCAGCGTTTGTCCCAGTTGGGACAAAAGCCCTCGTCCCAAAAGCAAAAAGCCCTACAATTTCAAAAAAAGAACGGTCGTTCTATTTTGCTTCCCCGTCTCCCCGTCTTCCCATTGCCGCATCTCTAGAAGGAAAGCCAGCATGACAGCGCATTACAAGGTTCAGGGCGATATCGCCCTCATCACACTCGACAACCCACCGGTCAACGGCCTGGGGCACGCCACCCGGGTCGGCATTGCCGAGGGCATGGCTAGGGCACTGGCCGATGCGGCTGTCCAAGCGATCATCATCACCGGCGCGGGCAAAGCCTTCTCCGGCGGCGCAGACATCCGTGAATTCGGCTCTGCCAAGGCCATGATGGAGCCCAACCTCAATAGCGTTATCTTGCTTCTGGAAAAATCTACTAAGCCGGTTATCGCGGCGATCCATTCGGTGGCCATGGGCGGCGGATTGGAATTGGCCCTGGGTTGCCACTACCGCATTGCAGCGCCTGGCGCCAGCATTGCATTGCCAGAAGTTAAGTTGGGGCTGCTACCCGGCGCCGGTGGCACACAGCGCCTGCCGCGCGTGCTTGGCGTCGAAGCGGGTCTCAACATGGTGGTGTCCGGCGAGGCGATCAAGAGCGAAATGCTGGCCATGTTGCCGGGTCAAAAATTGTTTGACAAGCTATCCAAGTCTGCAGAAAGCCTGGCCGAGGAGGCTTTGGCATTTGCCCGATCGGTGGCTGCAACCCGTCCGCTGCCCCTGGTGCGTGACCTGCCATGCAAGCACCCTCTGGGAGATGCCTATTTCCAGTTCGCCCGCAATATGGTGGGCGCCATGTCAAAAAACTACCCAGCACCCCTCAAGTGCATTGAAGCGGTGGAGGCAGCGGCGACCCAGAAGTTTGAGGAGGGTATGGCCACCGAACGCCAAATTTTCATTAACCTGATGATGAGCTCCGAAAGTCGCGCCTTACGCCATCTGTTCCTGGGCGAGCGTGCGGCCTCCAAGATTCCGGACATCGACTCCAGCATCCAAGCGCGTGACATCAAGAGCGTTGCCATCATCGGCGCGGGCACCATGGGTGGTGGCATTGCGATGAACTTCATGAATGCCGGCATCAGCGTCAAGATGCTGGAAATGAAACAGGAAGCCCTTGAAAAAGGTGTTGCCACCATCCGCGGTAACTATGAAGCCCAGGTGAAAAAGGGCAAGCTCAAGCAAGACAAATATGAGCAGCGCATGGCGCTGTTGTCTACGACGCTGAGTTACGACGAGCTCAGTGGCACCGATATGGCGATTGAAGCCGTGTTTGAAGAAATCGGCGTCAAAGAAAAAGTGTTCAAAGAGCTGGACCGTGTGATGAAGCCCGGCGCCATTTTGGCCTCCAATACCTCCACCTTGGATGTGAACCAGATTGCTGCCTTTACTCAGCGTCCGCAAGATGTGGTGGGCCTACATTTCTTCAGTCCCGCTAACGTGATGAAGTTGCTAGAAGTGGTGCGCGGTGCCAAAACCGCCAAAGACGTGATGGCCACTTCCATGGCAGTAGCCAAGAAGATCCGCAAAACGGCAGTGGTCTCTGGCGTGTGTGACGGCTTTATCGGTAACCGCATGATCGAGCAATATGGCCGCCAAGGTGGCTTTTTGCTCGATGAAGGATGCACACCGCAGCAAGTGGACAAAGCCATGGAGAAATTCGGCATGGCTATGGGTCCCTTCCGCATGGGCGATCTGGCGGGTAACGACATCGGCTGGGCCATCCGCAAACGCCGCTCTGTGGAGCGCGCCACCATGAAGTACAGCAAAACCGCAGACTTGTTGTGTGAAAAAGGCCGCTTTGGTCAAAAAACCGGTGCGGGTTGGTATGACTACAAACCGGGCAAGCGCGATGCGATTCCAAACGCTGAAGTTGTCCAGATGATCGAGGATTACCGCGCATCCAATGGCATCACACCGCGCAAAATAAGCGACGAGGAAATCGTACAGCGCCTGGTCTTCGCCCTGGTGAACGAGGCAGCGCACATTTTGGAAGAGGGCATTGCCAACAAGGCCAGCGATATCGACATCGCCTATATTTTTGGTTATGGTTTCCCTCCCTACCGTGGTGGCCCGATGTTGTACGCCGACGAAGTAGGCCTGTTCAACGTAGTGCAAGCCATGCACCGCTTTGCCCAAAATCCGCTGGACGACGCCAATTTCTGGAAGCCTGCGCCCTTGTTGGCGCGCCTGGCTGCCGAAGGTAAGACATTTAATTAAGGAACCGCCATGACTTCTGCAGTAATTGTTTCCACCGCCCGCACGCCTTTGACCAAAAGCTGGAAAGGCGCTTTCAATATGACCCATGGCGCCACCATGGGCGGCCATGTGGTCGAGCACGCGATCAAGCGCGCCGGTATCGAGGCCGGTGAGGTCGATGACGTCATCATGGGCTGCGGTACGCCCGAGGGTGCGACAGGTGCCAATATCGCGCGTCAGATTGCGCTGCGTGCCGGTTGTCCGGTCAGTGTTTCGGGCATGACCATCAACCGTTTTTGCTCTTCAGGCTTGCAAACCATTGCCACCGCGGCGCAGCGCATTTTGGCGAACGAAGGCGACATTTATGTGGCTGGTGGCGTGGAAGCCATCTCCTGCACAGTGCAGGAAATGAACAAGCATATGCTGGCCGACCCTTGGCTGCAGAAAAACAAGCCCGAGGTCTACTGGGCTATGTTGCAAACCGCCGAGCAGGTGGCCAAGCGCTACAACGTCAGCCGCGAAGCCATGGACCAGTATGGCGCGTCCAGCCAGCAAAAAGCTTCTGCAGCTTTAGAAAACGGCCTGTTTAAAGACGAAATCGCTCCGATCAAAGTCACCATGGGAGTGGCTGACAAAGTCATGGGCATGATGACCAAACAAGTGACGGTGAGTGATGACGAAGGCATTCGCGCTGGCACCACCTACGAAGGCATCAAAGATCTGCGATCTGCATTACCCGGCGGGGTGGTGTCGGCGGGTAATGCTAGCCAGCTGTCCGACGGCGCGGGTGCCGTGGTGGTGATGCACGAGAAAATAGCCGAACAAAAAGGTCTGAAACCCTTGGGCCGTTTCCTGGGCTTTGCGGTAGCCGGTTGCGAACCGGACGAAATGGGCATTGGCCCCGTGTACGCCGTGCCCAAAGTGCTCAAGCGTCTGGGCCTGACCGTGGCCGATATCGACCTGTGGGAGCTGAACGAAGCCTTTGCCGTACAAGTTTTGTATTGCCGCGACAAGCTGGGCATTCCGGCGGACAAACTCAATGTCAATGGCGGAGCGATTGCGGTCGGTCATCCCTTTGGCATGAGTGGCCAACGCCTGACCGGCCATGCCTTGATCGAAGGCAAGCGCCGTGGCGCCAAGCGAGTTTGCGTCACCATGTGTATCGGTGGTGGCATGGGCGCGGCGGGTATTTTCGAAGTCTTGTAAGGGACGCTTGTTATGAAGCTGCGCGCAACCATCGACTTTTTATTGCATGATTGGTTGCGCACTGAGCAGCTCAGTGGCCGCGCACGCTTTGCCGACCATTCGCGCGAAACCTTTGACGCGGTGCTCGATACCTGCGAGCGCATTGCGCGCGAAAAATACGCGCCTTTCAATCGCCTGGTTGATATCGAGGAGCCGCGTTTTGACGGCGAGCGCGTCATCCTGCCCCAGGCCAGCAAAGACGCTGCCGATGCGTATGCGGCCTCGGGCATGCTCAGCGCAGCGCAGGACTACGACATCGGCGGCATGCAACTGCCCTATAGCGTAGAGGCCGCCGCCAATGCGTTTTTTGCCTGCGCCTCGATCGGCATTGGTACCAGCATGCTCACCACAGGCAATGCTAATTTGCTGATGGTGCATGGCACTGAGACGCAAAAAAAGGTATTTGCCCTGCAAGAGTTTTCGGGCCGTTTTTCCGGCACTATGTGCTTGAGCGAGCCGCAAGCGGGCTCCAGCCTCTCGGACATCGTAACCCGTGCTGTGCCCGATGGCGCGGATTATGCAGGTGACCTCTTAGGTCCGCGTTACCGCCTCAAGGGCAACAAGATGTGGATCTCCAGCGGTGAGCATGAGCTTAGCGAGAACATCATTCATTTGGTATTAGCCAAAATCCCCGATGCGTCCGGAAAATTGGTGCCTGGCACACGCGGCATCTCGCTCTTTATCGTGCCCAAGAAGCTGGTCGATGCCCATGGCGAATTGACCGGCGTGCGCAACGATGTAGCCTTGGCCGGGCTTAACCATAAGCTGGGCTGGCGCGGCACCACCAATACCTTGCTCAATTTCGGTGAGGGCAAGTTCCCGGTGGGCAGCAATGCGGGTCTGGATGGCCAAGGCGCCGGCGCGATCGGCTACTTGGTGGGCCAACCTGGAGATGGTTTGCGCTGCATGTTCCACATGATGAACGAAGCGCGCATCGGTGTCGGCATTGCCGCCACCATGCTGGGTCTGGCCGGTTATTACGCTGCGCTGGACTATGCGAAAAATCGGCCCCAGGGCCGGCCCATGGGGGCCGGTGGCAAAGACGCGGCGCAGCCGCAGGTGCGCATCATCGAACACACCGACGTCAAACGGATGTTATTGGCCCAAAAAACCTATGGTGAGGGCGGTTTGGCGCTGGCTTTGTACTGCGCCCGCTTGGTCGATGAGCAGCATACGGCCGAACTCGCCGCTGCCGACGATGCACGGCTGCTGCTTGAGGTGCTGACGCCCATTGCCAAGAGCTGGCCTAGCGAATGGTGTTTAGAAGCCAATTCGCTGGCTATCCAGGTGCACGGCGGCTACGGCTACACGCGAGATTTCCCCGTGGAGCAATACTGGCGCGATAACCGCCTCAATATGATTCATGAAGGGACCCATGGAATCCAGGCCTTGGACCTACTGGGCCGCAAAGTGTTGATGGAGAACGGCAAAGGCATGCAATTGCTAGCCGCGCGCATGCAGGTCACGATGGCCCGCGCAGACAAGTATGTTTCGCTTGGCGCCCACGCGGCAGCGCTAGGTCAGGCGCTGGGTCAAGTGGGTGCGGCCACGCGCGCTGCATGGGCCACTGGTGCGCCCGGCGAGGCCTTGGCCAATGCCGTTCCCTATATGCAGGCTTTTGGTCACACAGTGCTTGCATGGGTCTGGCTGGATGTGGCCTGTGCCGCGCTGGAGACCGACCCGTCAGCGCAGAGCGCAGCGACACAGGGGCGCTTGGGCGCAGCCCAATTCTTCTTCCACTATGAGCTGCCCAAAATCGGAGCCTGGTTGTCTGTGGTTCAATCCAGAGATATGACCTGTGCGACATTTCCCGAGGAGGCTTTCTAATGGCATTTTTAAAGAAGTACAACGGTACGACCGATGTGCGATTGCTGCGCCTGGAGCGCCTGATCTGGATACTGATTTACGGCGGTTTGATCTCCGCTGTGCTCTCCGGCTTTGCCCGAGACGCCGGTGCCCAGGGCCATGTGTCGCTGATGGTCTGCGGCTGGTTTGCAGTAGCGGCAGGCGTGGTGCTGATTTTGGTGCGTTCGCGATTGCGCGAAGGCGACAGAAAAGCCTGATTGCCCAGACTGCGATGTGCCAGCCTATCGCTGGTGTGACACAGCGGACCTGCCCGCAGGGCGACAATTTCGGTAGCGGCGCTCTGGCTGCCGCCTTCAACTCTTCAATCGGAACACGCTATGACACGTACTATTCAACAATTGTTCGACCTGACCGGGAAAAATGCGCTGGTAACTGGCGGTTCGCGTGGCCTGGGACTGCAAATGGCCCATGCGCTGGGAGAAGCCGGTGCCAAGATCATGCTCAGCTCCCG
>Ga0187844_10001691_pt1 | contig 16494 bp, 15 predicted proteins | sample SpaLakP09_SKY_50_FD_134517 | JGI IMG/M metagenome (GOLD analysis project Ga0187844, IMG submission 134517) | Oligotrophic lake water microbial communities from Sparkling Lake, Wisconsin, USA - SP09_SKY_50 | ecosystem: Environmental > Aquatic > Freshwater > Lake | place: USA: Sparkling Lake...
ATAGGACAAATCGGACACTGTCCTTGATTAGTACCTTAACTATACCAAAGTGGGCCCTGTCGGGATCGAACCGACGACCCACAGATTAAAAGTCTGTTGCTCTACCGACTGAGCTAAAGGCCCCAAATGCAAAGGATATGAAAAACCTATTTCTAGGCCTAAGTCATAGGCTGCATCGAGTGCGCATCATATCGGAGTTTAGGTGTGGGTATTACGAGGAATGATTGGATCGTATCTGAGTAGATAAGTACGATAAAGAATGTAAAGCAGAGCGCAAATTCTAATGTAGGAATAATAGAACTAAATTTTAGTTACCTAAATCTTGTTCTAGGAAGGAAAATGGTTGTAGTGGAGATTTTTTAGGGTTAGATTTATCCATGCTCTCAGACCTTTCCTTATCTGTAATTTCCTAGGATTAACTAGCGCACCCTGTTCAACGCCTTGGATCTCACCTTGACAGCACATTTGTGGGTCGCGGAATTAATCAACGTTTTGACACACGCAACTTCACACTTCCATTACAAAATGGTCACTACCTAGAAGTTGTATGTCCTCTAGATCATCCATCATCAGATTTAACTCCTTTTGGTAAAGCTGTTTCACAACGCGCAGCAGAAGGTGGCGGTTGGCTTACATGGGTTGTAGCCGTCGATGATGTTTCAAAGATTGAAAAGCGCCTAGGTTGCGCAGCAGTTGATGGTCACTTTACAAAGCCATGGTAATAATTTATCGATACAGCTAAAGCTGTGAAAAAAATACAAAGAAAAAAAAGGTAAAACCAGAAATAATGTGGAACACGCTTGAAATATGTATTTATCGTATCTCCAGATTGAAAAACACGTTACATGCTCTCGTATTATACAGAATGAAGGATATAATTTATGTGTGCTAATTGATATTCTGTTCTTTTTTGTTCAATTAGTTTTTTACACAAGCATTGGATTCTCAATCCTGGGTAACTTTAAAGTCAATTACCTTTTCTTACCAAAGTGGATTATTTGGACTTTGGTAGGGATAGCTGTCTTTGTGTGGGGAAGCTCGGTGTTTATTCACTTTAGCATACCGATAAAATACCTACCCTTATCAATCGCAGTCCCTAGCCTATTGTTAATGATTAATAAGAAACAAGTTTTAACAGCCACAATCAAAACCTTTAACTACAAGAATCACCTTTATAGTTTTCGCAATTATATGTTTGTGACCGCAATTGTAGGGGTGAGTTTTTTACTAAATCCAAGCATTAGGCAGGGGGCAATATCGCTCAGAACCGGTCCAGACACCATCGGGTGGGTGAGTAGCGCAAAATTACTAAAAGATGAAAATGTCTTAACTAATCTTTTCAACAGATTACAAGCATCTTTAAATTCAAGTGATGTTCTGCTCGGGTTTCATCACGATTCAAACTCAACTGTACCGAGTATTTATACAATTCCATCTTTTCAAGATCAAGCCAACGCTGAATTTTTAATTGGCGCGCATAGGACCGGAATCCCCGGCATTGTTGCTTCATTCAGTTACTGGTTTGGTGAAGAATCCCTCTACCATCTTACAAACAGCCTTATTTTGCTTGCAAATTTCCTAATAATTTACATCGGCTATTCTTATCTCAAAATGAAGAATGTCAGTGAATCCAACGCAATCCTTGTTGCCATACTTTTGGCGTTCAACGCAAACTTTTTTAGCGTGTTTATGCAAGGAGGCATTGGCCAAGGCATTCTCACACCGTATCTGCTTGTAATTATCTTGCAATTAACGACACGTGATAAGTCAAAATTCCTTTGGAAATTGAGTGTGTTTATCTTCATGGTGGCATCATTGTCAACGTATTTTGACATTGCATTATTTTTGGTGCTATTCATGGCAGTTTATTCATTCATTGGTACCCCAAAAAGGGCCTTGGCAATCATTAAAGAGTATGCCAGCAAAAGTTTTTTTCCAGTGGCGATTGCTTTGGTGGCCAGCTTTCCTATTCTAAGTTCTTTGCCAAGATTACTGATGGATCGATTGACCAGCGGAGCTTATGGTGGTTGGCCACAAGGCCGCATCCCTTTGCCAAGCGACTTTTTTGGAGTAACTAGTTGGCTGCCACCCGATGGATTTAACAATAAACCAAGGGGACTAGTTTTCGCCCTTGTAGTCATTCTGCTTTCCGTCGCATTAATTGCTGTTGCGTCACAGAAGCGTAAACTCGAGGAAATGAAAGCAGTTATATCAATCCTAGGAATCTATTTTATTTTCATGCTCAACACCTATGCATCGCTACACCGATCTGCGAACAATTATGTTCTGTATAAAGCGTCTGCATACTCTATGTTCTCGATTGTGCTCCTGGCTGGTATTTTTCTAGCTGAAACAAATGTAAAACGAAATACAAAGAAGCAATTTGAGAAGCTGTTTATGCCAGTTTTTGTAGCACTTACGTTTTTTACCAGCATTGGTGCGGTAAATGATTGGCTCGTGTTTCGAAGCAAAACAATTTCATTGCAAACTAAGGACATCATGTCCGGCAAGGTTTCCAAATATGATTTTTACGTCATTGGATTTAAAGGAGCAGATACAACAAAGTTTGCCATGCTAGGTGATGTGCATTATCTTTATAGCACGCGCGGCTTCAATCTTGTCACACAAAGAAGTGTTCCACCACGCCCACTACTTTACGTAGTTCCACCTTATAGTTGTAAATCTGTTGAATGCGTAATGGTGCAACAGAAATTCAGTGATCAAAGTAAGTTTGAAAGAATAGTTAAAGTTCCTGAATTTAATGCGTATATTGAAGTTGAGAATCAAATAAGGCTAGACAATGAAAGATAGAACTAAAGCTAATGCAATCCTTTTGGCAATCGTAGCAACATTAGTGATTCAGCTTATAGATTTTTCAAAGAATCCAATTGATCACTTAATCACCACCAAAGATGAAGTAATGGATTTTTCAATCACGGTTAAGGTAAATTCCCTAGATAGGAGCCCAAAGGTTTCTGACATTAAGACCAAAATAAATGAAATAAATTTTGTATCAGAGTCCACGGATTCGCTTAATGTCTATATTCCTATTCGAGAGGGCTCAGTCCCACTAATGGGATATCGATTTTTGGATGTAAAGAAAAACGATGAGATTAAGTTAGTTATTCGTTCAAGCAGAGAAGTTTACTTTTTTAAAAATGACTCGATTGCATACACGCATAGATATGAAACACCTATATTTTACACAAAAAATTCAAATGCTAATCTGATAAGTAAAGGGAGTACTGAATTAATTCAACTAAACGCTAAATATCAAGTCAGCCAAGATGAAAATCGCTTAAATGGCAGAGCTTTCTTAACGATTTTTCTGATTGCTTTTTGCTCATTAGGGCTGGGAGTATTTGCTAGAAGAAAAAGTGAGTTGGGTATAAATGCATCTTTAGCCATGACTTTTAAAACTAAAATTCTATTTTTTCTAATTTCAATTAGCTGGTATGCAATTCTCCTGTTGAAATGGTATTTGAACAAAAAAGATCCGGTTGGCAATGACAATTTAACCCCTTTTGGTCCCAGCGGTCCCATCTTTTCAGACTTCTACCAAATTGCGACCCTTGCAAGTTTTAACAGTGTTTACGAATCTTCAGTAACTAACTATCCTCCATTAGGAATACTTCTATTAAAACTCTTGAGCAATTTCACATACCTCGGTGCGTTCTTATTGATTGTATTCTTTTGTGCCGGAGTTCTTATAGGAAATTTTAGGTTCTTTAATAAAAATGAAGTTTTAAACATTCTAATTACTCTAATTTCGTTCCCATTCTTATTCGCTATTGCTCGGGGAAATCTAGACTTACTTGCATGCGCATTTGTTTTTCTGGCCATCGCATCCTTTAGGAATGATAAAAACTTGTGGGCCATCATATTTCTATCAATAGCTGTGGCTCTGAAGTTATGGCCCATAGTATTTGTATTGATTTTCCTTAAAAAGGGTTTCAAGGACGCTTTACTTGTGGGTATTTCATCTTTTGTTTTGTCAATTTCGTCATTCTTTATTCTTGGGCATCAATCATTTACGCTTTTCTTAAAAGTGATTTTCTCAGCACTTTTTAGTGGAAACGCGGGTACTACAATGGAATTTCAAAATACTTACTCGATAAAAACACTCTTTGTGCTTTTTCATATGCTTTTTAATTCAAATTCTCCAATGTCGCCAGATGAAGTTGATTTTGCCAATGCCCTAAGTTTTGCTAATGGACCATACGGTGCAATCATTTTGATTTTTTTATTGTTTTTCCTAGTATTTCTTGTTATAAAGGTAAATGAATTCAAATATAAATATTTCTTCACATCTACAATTGTGCTTTTGGTTAGCAGTCCTTCATATGTTTACCGAGGTATAATACTGATTTACGCTTTCCAGTTACTTTACATGGAAACAGTTTTGAATCCACATCGTCTAAACTTCAAAGCCTTTTCGCTTAATTCATCGAAAATAAAAATATTTTTATGGCTATTGCTTTTTGCTCCTACTTCTTTTTTTTATTTTTCTGAGAGTGCGGTATCGACATCCTCACTTATCGTTCCCCTATCCTTGATCTCTTTATTATTCTTATATGCCAGTGAATCAGGCGGAATACGTGAATTTCGTTTATTCGTTGCTAAGTCAAAAGAATCGCTAACAAACTATTTAGCAAAATAGAGCGCTCACGGGGTTTCTGGGAGAGGATTTTCAAGTATTATTCACACATGAAAGTTGTTCTTCTAGCAGGAGGCTTAGGCACGCGATTACGCGAAGAGACAGAATTTCGTCCCAAACCTATGGTTCCCATTGGGGAAAAACCGATTCTTTGGCACATCATGAAGAATTTTGCTTCATTTGATCATAAGGAATTTATTGTCTGCGCCGGCTACAGAGGCGAAGTTATTCGACAGTACTTTAGAGATTTTGAAACCATGAATTCAGATTTCACAGTACGAATTGGTTCCAAAACTGAGATAAAAAGTTATGGAAAATTGGAAGAATCTGGTTGGGTCGTAACCATTGCTGATACTGGTCAAGACACGATGACCGGTGGCCGACTATTTAAAGTTAAAGACTATGTGGGCGATGAAACCTTTATTTGCACCTATGGTGACGGACTAGCCGATATAAATATTTCAGAACTACTCAAATTCCACAAATCGCACGGAAAGATCGCAACTGTCACAACAGTTCGCCCCATTTCTCGTTTTGGTGTTTTAGATTTAAAGGAAGATGGAACTGTTGAAAGATTTCGTGAAAAGCCGCAGGCCGATGGATGGATTAATGCTGGATTCTTCGTTTTTGAACCAGCTATTTTTAATTACCTAAATCAAAATTCAGTTTTAGAAACAGATCCGTTGTCCACCCTTGCAGCCGAAGGCCAACTAGTTGCTTTTAAACATGAAGGTTTCTGGCAGCCCATGGACACATTTAGAGAATTAAATATTTTGAATGAGATGTGGGAAACAAATTCAGCGCCTTGGAAAGTCTGGAAATGAGTTTCTGGTCAGGTAAAAAAGTTCTTGTAACAGGTGCAACAGGACTAGTCGGTTCATGGTTAGTACAACAATTACTTTTGCAGAGAGCAAACGTTTCTTGTTTGATTTGGGACGCAGATCCAACCTCTGAGCTAATTTCAAGTAAATTGATTGATCAAACATTCGTTATCAACGGCGACCTAGCTGATGTTTCTACGTGTGACAAAGCAATCAGCACAAGTAATTGTGAGTATGTTTTCCACCTGGGTGCACAAACAATTGTTGGCGAAGCAATTAAGGATCCAGTCAGAACTTTTCGATCTAACATTCAAGGTACGTGGAATTTGCTGGAAGCAATCCGAAATTCGAAATCATCTATCAAAAGTGTTGTTGTTGCCTCTAGTGACAAAGCTTATGGGACAGCAAATTCTCTTCCTTACAAAGAAGATTTTCCTCTTCACGGTGATGGTCCTTACGATGTTTCAAAAACTTGCACAGATTTGCTTGCTCAATCGTATGCAAACACTTACGGGCTTCCAATATCCGTTGCCCGCTGCGGCAATATTTACGGTGGAGGAGATTTGAACTGGAGCAGAATTGTTCCAGGAACAATAAAGAGTCTCTTAATGGAAGAAACACCAATACTAAGAAGTGATGGCACTTTCATTCGCGACTATGTACACGTAGATGACATCGTCGGAGCCTATTTGTTTCTCGCAGAGCAAACGGAGACAAGAAATATTCAAGGAGAAGCCTATAATTTCTCAAGGGATGAACCTCTTAGTGTTTTAGACATTTATCGAGAAGTTTGCAGTGTGGTTGTCGGAAAATATATAGAACCCAAAATACTTTCAACAACTAAGGCTGAGATCAAAGACCAGCATCTAGATAGCTCAAAAGCTCGCAAAGAATTAGGCTGGGAATCAACCGTTACTTTAGAAAAAGGAATAACAAAAACCTATGACTGGTATTTGAACTACTTCAAGGACAAAAAATGACCAAAAAACTTATTAGCATCATCATTCCAGCTTATAACGAAGAAGAATGCGTCGATGAGTTATACATACGACTTTCTTTAGTTTTCGAGGCAGAGACTGCATACAAATTTGAAGTGTTCATCATTGAGAATGGATCTGTGGATCGCACTTGGGAAAAATTGATTGAAATATCAAAAAAAGATGAAAGATTTAAAGTAATTAAACTCTCTAGAAACTTCAGGATGGACGGTGGGCTCACAGCCGGTCTCGATTATGTAACCGGAGATGCCTGCGTGCTAATGACTGCAGATCTACAAGACCCACCCGAGATGATTTCAGTATTCCTTAGATCATGGGAAGCGGGCTGGGAAAATGTTTTTGGTCTGATCACGAAACGCGAAGGAACAGGATTCATTCGCAAACTAAACTCACAATTGTTTTATTGGCTCGCAAATAAGTTAACTGATGGACGCTTACCAAGAAATGCCTCCGATTTTAGGCTTGTAGACAAAAAAGTATATGAAGCAGTTAAGGCAATGACTGAACGAAATAGATTTATGCGCGGACTTTTTGCGTGGGTTGGATTTAAATCCATAGGAATACCGATGGAAAGACCACCGCGATTTGGTGGCGTTTCAAATGCACACACTTTAAAAGTTTTGGACCTTGCATTTAAAGGCATTTTTTCACACTCATATAAACCTTTACGACTGATTACCGTTAGCGGAATCACGCTTTCCCTCATCTCATTCTTAGCGGTAATTCCACTAGCCCTAATTTGGGTAATTGCTGGAGTACCCTTTGCTGGGTTTGGCACTTTAGTAACACTTGTTCTGTTGGTTGTCGGAATTCTTGCATTTATGATCGGAATTCTGAGTGAATATGTTGGATTAATTTACGAGGAAGTAAAAGCGCGACCAAATTACTTGGTATCAGAAGAATTGAACATCCCATGAACATTCTGATTTTTGGTGGAACAGGTTCCCTAGGACAGGAAACTGTAGAAAATTTAAGGAACAAAGGACATAACGTTCTAGTTGCGTCTCGACAAAAATCAAATGCAGAGCAAATTCAAATATCTGAATCTTTTGAGGAACTTAAGGAAATCAAATTCAAGATTGATGCCGTTGCTTGGTTTCAAGGAGCGAACATTAACGATAGCTTAAGCACATCCTCAGAATTTATGGAAATTTTTGAGGCAAATGTAAATTTCATAATTCGCTCGCTCAACATGCTAATGAAACTAGATTTGCTTGCAAAAACTTCACGACTACTTATAATAAGTAGCGTTTGGCAGCGTCTTTCCCGAAAAAATAAATTTTCCTACTCTGTCTCCAAATCTGCCATCGCAGGAATAATTAAATCGGTCACAGTGGACTACGGCCGAAAGGGAATAACAATAAATGCAATTTTGCCGGGCGTCATAAAAAATGAAATGACCTTAAAAAACTTAAGTCAAGATCAAATTGAAAAAATTGAATCTACAACACCTCTTGGAAAACTTGTGACTCCACAAGAAGTAGCTTTAATCGCAAGCTGGCTTCTTTCACCTGATTCATCTGGCATTGCGGGCCAGAGCATAACAATTGACAATGGTTGGTCAGATATACGTGACATTTAACTTAGAAATAACTAGCCAATCAGGTAAGTATAAAATAACAACAGAACAGAAGATTTCGGGTAATGGTGGTAACACCTTTGTTCTATATGACGATTTTTTTCCGGAGAATTTAATCCATGATTTATTGCCAGAATCACAGAAAATTGCAATCGAAATAAACGAAAAAAATAAATCTCTTTCAATGGCTGAACAAATAATTGAAAAAATGGTTATAGCGAAATGCAATAAAGATACTCATTTAATTGCCATAGGTGGCGGAGCTATACAAGACTTGGCAACTGTTGTGGCCTCACTGTATATGCGAGGCATTAAGTGGTCATACGTTCCAACGACACTTATGTCAATGCTGGACTCGTGTATTGGCGGTAAAAGCTCCATTAATGTTGGAAATTATAAAAACATTGTTGGCAATATTTATCCACCCGAACACATATATATAACTTCTAAATTCACAAATACATTATCTAAAGTGGAAATAGCTTCAGGCTTAGCTGAGGCTGGAAAAATATGCTTTGCAAAATCTGAAGATACATTCAATGAATTCCTGTTTTTATTCAGATCAAAAGTTGAGAGTGATTTAATCTATGAAAAATTGGCAGAGGTTTCTCTCAGTGCAAAAAAATGGTTCATTGAAGTTGATGAGTTCGATAAGAAAGAAAGAAGATTACTGAATTTTGGTCATACTTTTGGGCACGCTTTGGAAGCTGCATCAGCTTTCAAAGTTCCACACGGAATAGCGATTCTGATAGGCATGAAAACCGCCTTGAACTTCGCCAATTCACAGACTGCGAATTTAGAAAAGTTTGTTTTCGAAACCTTTGATCCCGTTAGATCGGAGATAGGTAAAGTATCACTCAACAAAAATCTTTTTGAACGCGCAATTTCCAGCGACAAAAAACACAACTCTGCTCAGATGTTCTTTATTTTGCCTGATGAAGGCGGTCAGTTGTCATTAATTGGCTTCGATAGATCAAATGAATTGCTTGAGAAATGTTGGCAATCCTTAATTGATTCGCTAGAAGATTTGAGGGCAGACTATGAAGTACTCTGACTATTTCATTGAATCTCTTGTTGAGTTAGGCTATACATACTGTTTTTTTGTGGGTGGTGGCAACATTATGCATCTACTTGAATCAGCCCGAACCCGAATCGAATGTATAGCTGTTGTAAATGAGGTTTCTGCAGGAATTGCCGCTGAGTATTTTAATGTTGCAAACAGAGAAAATGGACGAAGAGCTTTTGCGCTAGTCACCGCTGGACCTGGTTTAACAAATATTGTTACCGCCGTAGCAGGGGCGTGGCTTGAAAGCCGTGAGTTACTAGTTATTGGGGGGCAGGCTCGAACTAATCTATTATCCGCTGGAACCATAAGACAAGTGGGTCACCAGGAAGTTGCTGGATCAAAAATTCTCCAACCAATTACAAAGATTTCAACAACCGTAGTTGAACCTATGTCGAAAAAGTTAATCAAAGATTTTGTTGAAACGAGTCAAAAACCTCGCAAGGGTCCAGTATTTCTTGAAATATGTTTGGACGTTACCGCAATGGAGATCAATCCTGAGAATCTAGAAAGCAAAAATGATCAACAAATACCAGATATGGCCGCGACATCCGAACTCGAATTAGAGAACATAATGAACTTATTGCTAAAGAGTGAAAGACCCGTGTTCCTGGTGGGCGGTGGGCTAAGTTACTTGGACTTTCAGAAAAACTTGAAGTTTCTAGAAAAATGGAAAATACCAGTAGCAACTACATGGAATGCAGCAGATTATTTAGATTTTACAAACAGTATTTATGCAGGGAGGCCGAATACGTATGGAATGCGATGGGCAAATGCTGTAATTCAACAAGCGGATTTAGTTGTCGCATTTGGAGCACGTCTGGGACTACAACAAACAGGATTCGCATGGGAGGATTTCATTCCTGTTGGAGACGTAATTCGAATCGACATAGACCAAGATGAGCTTGATCGAGAGAATCCAAAATCTGAACTACTTATTCAGGCAGATGCAGGAGAAGTACTGAGTCGAATGATTCAGAAGTTTGACATTTTGCAGGTCAATCAATTTGCAAGTTGGAATGAAAAAATAAAGCTGATCCGGGAAGCTCTGCCGGTTGTAGAAGAAGCAACGTACCAATTTGAAGGCTACGCAAATCCTTTTGAGTTGGTACATGAACTTGGTGAACTTTTGACAAAAGAAGATCAAGTTATTCCATGCAGCAGTGGGGGCTCATACACATCAATGATGCAAGCTTTTCCGCAACATCAGGGACAATTGCTCACAAACAATAAAGGCCTTGCAAGTATGGGTTATGGACTGGCTGGAGCAATAGGAAGTGCCATCGCATTCAAAGACAAACGCACAATTTTAGTGGAAGGTGATGGCGGCTTCGCGCAGAATCTTTCAGAGATTGGCACGGTCGCAAATAGGAAACTAAATTTAAAAATGTTTATTTTTTCCAACCTAGGCTACGCCTCAATCAGAGTTTCACAAAAAGCCTATTTTGAGGGAAATTATGTTGGATGCGACGGACCAACTGGCGTAGGACTTCCAAACTGGATTTCAGTGTTTGCCTCCTATGGAATTCCAGCAATTGAAGTGAATGAGTCAGTAAAAAACAACAAGAATTTTTTAACGTTACTCAGCAATTCAGGACCTGCGGCATTCATTATAAATATTCACCCTGATCAATCTTTTCTTCCTAAAGTAACGAGCAGAATTTTCAGTGATGGAAAAATGAAGTCAAATCCAATTCATCTTATGGACCCTCAACTAGATCATGATTTAGCTCAAGAATGTTTTTCTTTGTTACCTGAAAATCTTCGGACTGTGTAACGTGGGGAAGATATTAGTCACTGGGGCAACTGGGTGGCTGGGCAAATCTTCAATTAATTTTTTACTTGAGAAAAACTTTGCAATCAAAAATATAGTAGCCGCCGCTTCAGCAAATAAAACAATGGATTTAGATGAATTAACCACAATTCCCGTAGAGGACTTTCTCAGCCTAAATCCAAATGCAGAAATTGATGGAATAATTCATCTGGCATTTCTAACACGTGACAAAGTGGACTCTCTCACATTTGAAAAATACGTAAAAATGAATAACAAAATAACAAGCAAAGCAGTCGATTTGATCAAAACATTAAAGCCAAAATGGGTTGTAAATGTCTCCTCAGGTGCTGTTTTTGCTTCAGAAACAAAAGAACTTGAACAAAATCTAGAAAAAAATCCCTACGGGTTTCTAAAATTAATTGAAGAAAGAGAACTTAAGTTGGCTGCTCATGCTGTGGGTGCCAACTTGGTAATTGGCAGATTGTGGGGTGCTTCTGGAAGGTTCATGCAATTAAACCGAGCGTACGCTTTGAGTGATTTTATTTTTCAAGCCTATAAAGAAAATAGAATAGTCATTAACTCAAATAAAACTATTTTGCGCAGGTACGTGGATTCTGAAGTATTCATGGGGGTTTTAATTGAATCTGCCTTAACAGGAAGGGATCTTGTGATTGACTCAGGGGGCCCATTAGTAGAAATCGGTGAACTTGCTTCCGTTGTGGGAGAAGCATTTGAAGTGGAAGAAATTTTGCGTCCAAAAATTCTCAGTGCCGAAATAGATGATTATTACCCTCGTGGAGAGCAATTTTCCACTTTTGCCCGTGAATTTAACCTACCGATTACCGATATTCGTCAACAGGTTGCGGATACAATTACGGGGCACCGGCCGTTAATGTGAAAAAGCTATCGATAACGAGGCGATTATGAATAAAACCGAAAGACTGATGTCAGAGATTTTGGCGCGCGGTAAAGAAGAATATGGCATCGTAAGTGTCAAAGCTGAATTTGAAGCAGAAGGCACCCGTATTGAAGAATTATTACGCCTTGTCGATATTGCTAGAACAGCAGGCTTACCGCTAACAGTTAAAATCGGCGGCTGTGAGGCAATCAGAGACTTACTGGAAGCTAAACAAATCGGAGTTAAATACATTGTTGCTCCCATGGTTGAAACAGCTTATGCAGCTTCTAAGTATGTTGCTGCTAAAAATATTGTTTTCAACAAAGATGAGCAAGAAGACACCGAATTTCTATTTAACATGGAAACCATAACAGGATTCGAAAATAGAGAATCAATGCTTAAGGAGATTGAAGTTGATGGTGGCGCTGACGGTGTCGTTTTTGGACGAGTTGATTTTGTTGGATCACTAGGATGGCCAAGAGAGAGTATCAATTTACAAAAAACCACTGATTATGCCTTAGAAATTGCAAAACTCTGCAAAAAAACTAGGAAACAACTTGTAATGGGTGGCGGTGTATCAATTGAATCAATTGAAGCCCTAAGGCAAGTGCATGAAATACGCTTAGATAGATTTGAAACTCGAAAAGTTGTTTTTGACGCAAATCGAGCACTTAATGTAGATATCGAAAGCGGACTAGTCGACGCTGTTCAATTTGAATTGCTCTGGCTGCAAAACAAAAGAGATTACTACACGGGAATTTCTATTGAAGATGCAAAGAGAATAGAGATGTTATCTCCGAGATGGGAAGAGCTTAAATCCTGGAAGTTAAATGGTAGGAAAAAATAAGAATTTCATTTGGGATCAAAGAGCCTGTCCGCTCTGTAGTTCAAACCATATTTCCTCAAAAGCTGAGGTGCGAGCCAAATTCCCTGCAGAAGAAGGTTCTTGGGAGCAAGTAAAGGACGCATTCGTAGGTATCAGAAATGATCAAATCTTCTTTTCATTCTACAGATGTTTGGATTGCGGACTCCTGTATTGCCCTTGGTACTTCACAAAAGAACAGTTGGATGCGCTTTATTCTGAAATGCCAGCTAACGCAATGGGTGAAGATAAGCGGACCGCTTCTAAAACTCAATCCCGATATGCAAGAAAAATTGTAAAAATTTCTGGAAAGATCAGCAGCTTTCTCGAAATTGGACCAGACATAGGCTTAGTTGCAAAAGAAGTTGTAACCCTGGCTAATGCACAAAAGGTATTTATGGTTGAACCAAATGCAGCTGTTCATCAAGAGTTAAGTCAGAACTTAGGAAAATCTAAGCACCAGGAAATTTGTACAGACGTAGAGAATTTAACAGAAAACAAATTTGATCTTGTTGTTGGTATACATGTTCTAGATCATCTTTTGTCTCCAATGAGTGATTTAGCCGCGGTTTCCGGAATTTCGGACACCAGACAAACCGCATCTTTTGTTGTTCATAATGAAAAATCACTGTTGAGAAGAATATTGAGAGAAAAATGGCCTCCTTTTTGTTTGCAACATCCCCAACTCTATAATCGCAAGACAGCTCGAAAAATGCTAGAAACTTCAGATTTTAGTGACTATAAAATTACACGAACAATCAATTTCTATCATTTAAACAACCTGTCATCTATGTTATTTAGGATTCTCGGACTTCCATCATGGTTAACTAAGTTAGTACCACATCTAGAGTTGCCCTTTATTCTTGGAAATATCATGATCACTGCTCGTAAGAAATAAGATGAATTCAAACCCCATATATGTTTATGCGCCACCATTTGTTACATGGTCAGCGGGAATTAGAGTCCTGCACCAGATCTGTGATCAACTAAATCACAATGGAATTCCTACTTGGCTAGCACTACATGGACCAGCATCTCAAAATGAAGTTTCCTTGGAATTAGATACCCCTTTACTAAACAAAGAAGTACTACGGTCGCACATTCAAAATGGGTTTAAGGCCATAGCTATTTATCCAGAAACAATCTTGGGCAATCCATTAAATGCTGCTGTATCAGTTACTTGGATTTTAAATTTCCCAAAATTATTAGGTGGCACAGAGACTTTTAAGTCCGATTTTGTTTATGGATTTACAGAAGCGCTTGTAAAGGATTATGAAACGGTTCGAAATGTTAAGGCAACCGGCACCATTTTTCTCCCACCTCTCGATGTTGATGAGGTTGCAAAAGTAGTTAGAAAAGAGGATAAAACCGATCCTTTCAAACTTCTGTATTGTCAAAAATTTCGGGCTCTTGGCGGAATTCCTGATTCTTTTGAGGGAAAAGTGATTGAGGTAGAGCGCTTTACTTCGATCGCGCCCAATCGCACGGAGTTACTTGAGTTGATTTCAAGGTCTGAAGAAGTGATTGTTTATGAAAATTCAACCATTATTACGGAGGCAGAAATCATTGGAACGCCAGTTCGGTGTGTTAGCAATGAGTGGTTCACTTCATTGCTAGCTGAAAAAGAACTGGGAAGCGAAGGTGTGGTTTGGGGAAAGAACACACCAAAAGCTGATGCCAGTAAATCTAGAGAAAAAACACTTAAGGCTATCGAGCTAGCCATGGAGAAGTTATCTACTCAATTGGTTTTAGAAAACTCAAAGTGGCAGACATTGGCAAAGACAAAAGGAATGAAGAAACCGCGATTGCCAAAGCGTTCGTTAATTTCAAGACATTCACTAATCCGGATTCGATTAGTGTTTAAGAGCTTAGGACTTCTCGGCGTAATCCGATTCGGATATCGATACCTATATCGATGGATTAAACGTTAACGAGGTCGTCTACGACGCTGACTTGAACTCGGTCTTGGGCGTTTTCCGCCGCTGCGCGTGGGTCCGCGAGATTCAGTAATTGGGGCGACGTAAGGGATTCCACATGGTTCTTGGGCGCCAGTGATTGTCATTAATTCTGCGTCATTTGGTTTTACGCCGACGAATTTAGGTGTGACACCTGCGCGAGAAGTTAATCCCTTTACAGATGTTTGTTGTTTCGTAGTAGCAAAGACGACTACTCCACCAGCTTCGCCGGCACGTGCTGTGCGACCAGAGCGGTGTAGATAATCTTTGTGATCTGTTGGTGCATCTACGTGGACAACAAGTGAGATGCCATCTACGTGGATCCGCGGGCTGCAACGTCGGTTGCGACGAGGGCTGCGTTTTCTTGTTCTTTAAAGAGTTTGAGTGTGCGAGTACGCACTGCTTGTGACTTTCCACCGTGTAGGGCACCGACTGGTACGCCGGCTTTTGCAAGGTTGTCGGCAAGTCGATTGGCTCCGCGCTGGGTTTTAACAAGGAGAATTTTCTTTCCATTGTGTGCTGCGATTTGCGCAGTGATTAAATCTTTATCCCTTGGGTGCATGACAAGAACGTGTTAATCCATAGTCGATACAGATGCACGGTCGTTTTGCAGTAAGTGTGTCTTTGGGTTCTTTAGGTATAACTTAACGAGCGAGTCGACAGCACGGTCAAGTGGTGATGAGAAAACTAGACGCTATCAGCCCATTTTCTCTTATTCAAGAATTTATTCTGAAGCTTTTTGAAGCCGATCGCAGATTGCAACTGAAATATCATCCCCGATTGGTGGAATTACAAATACGTTATTCAGATTTTTACTATCGGCAAGACGGAGCCCCTTATACAAATTCCTTGCATACTCCTCATTTGTTGCAGGAGATGTCAATCTAACGACACCGGCTGGGGTTGGAAATTTACTTAGAGCAATAAAACCATCACCAGAGGATGGTGTGCCAGAAAGATAAACCTTGGCTTTTGGTGAGTAATGTGATTCAAATAGTCCAGGTACTTTTATTTGATTAGTAGCTACTTCTGTATTTACCTCAATTTGTACTCCTAGTAAATCGCTGATCATGTCAGCTGTAATAGCACCTGGCCTTAGGATTGTAGGAGAGCTTTTAGTGCAATTAATAATGGTAGATTCAACGCCAACTGAGGATGGACCACCATCTAAAACTAAATCATTCTCGCTTAAGTAATCAGATAACTCCTCGTTAACATCTTCCGCGCAGGTAGGTGATACTTTGCCAAATCTATTTGCACTAGGAGCGGCTATTCCATAGCCACCTTGAGATTCGAAATCCTTAAGTAGTGATAAGGCGATAGTGTGTGCTGGCACTCTGATACCAACATTATCTTGGCCGCCGGTAATAAAATCTTTGGCTAAATCTGTTCTAGGTAAAATTAATGTCATTGGCCCTGGCCAAAAGCTTCTTGCAAGTTTTATTGCATACTCAGGTATATCTTTTGCCCACTTATCTAACTGCTCTATTGATGAGATATGCACAATTAGTGGATGATTAGAAGGTCTGCCTTTGACCTCATAGATTCTGGCCACTGCTTTTTCATTACAAGCATCTGCTCCTAACCCATAGACGGTCTCAGTTGGAAATGCCACAAGATTTCCAGCCATAAGGGATGCAGCAGCATCTTTTATGGCCGAAGCTGTGCAGTTGGAGATAATGGTCATGATGGCCAATTGTCGCACTATCAACCTAAGAGAAGATATTGCGCCTATTTGTTTATTAGTTTTGCCCTACTTAATTCACCCGATACCCTTACCTCTCCACTGTCCCCATCGTCTAGTGGCCTAGGACGTCGCCCTTTCACGGCGTTAACACGGGTTCAAATCCCGTTGGGGACGCAAAAGGAAAGGAAGAGATTCCTTTC
>Ga0187844_10001692_pt1 | contig 16487 bp, 15 predicted proteins | sample SpaLakP09_SKY_50_FD_134517 | JGI IMG/M metagenome (GOLD analysis project Ga0187844, IMG submission 134517) | Oligotrophic lake water microbial communities from Sparkling Lake, Wisconsin, USA - SP09_SKY_50 | ecosystem: Environmental > Aquatic > Freshwater > Lake | place: USA: Sparkling Lake...
AAGAAAATACTAATTAAAGATAATCTTGATATTATAAATATTTGCAAAACTACATTGGCAGTCAAATATCAAAAATTAAATATTGATCTCAATCATCATTACAAAGAATTAAAACCAATTATTATTAATTGTTTGGGTTCATACTATTCGGCGATCAACCAAATTAACAAGCATAAACCAGATGAAATATATATTTTTAACGGAAGAGATTGTTATTTTCAGCCGGCAATGAGGGCGGCTCAAAACCTTATGAACAAAGACAAAATATTCATATATGAATTTCCAGATTTTGGGGGATTTGAAGGCTTGAAAATTACAAAAGGGACTTATTCTCACGATATTGAAAAAACATCAATGCAAGCTCATGAAAAATATCAAACTATAAAGGTAAATTTGGATAAAAGTATTATTTTTAGCAGAGCAAAGAATATGCTTCAAGATCGATACACGCAAAAATTTGATAGTTTTGTTCCGTGGAGGCCAAATCAAAAAAAAAAATTACCAGAAAAATTTGATAATAAAAAAAAACATATCAATATTTACAGCAAGTGAATATGAAATTCGCTACATACCGAAAAATGAAAATTTATTAAGTTTTAAAAATCAATTAGAACTTATAAAGGAAATTTTAGATGAATTTATAAATATAAAAGATATCCAGTTTTATTTACGTCTACATCCTAATCAAAAAAATGAAAATAAACAGTATTTCGATAATCTTAAAGATTATAATAACGTTGTAGTAATAAGATCTAACTCCAAAATAAATAGTTATGATATAGGAATAAATTCCGACTTTAATATAGTCATTAATAGCACCATTGGGTTAGAATTTATTGCAATGGGAAAACAAACAATTATTGTAGGACCCACTTTATATCAACACTTTAATGGCGCCTCAATATTCTTTGTCAAAAAAATTATTAAAGAAAAAATTAAAGATTATATAAGTAATGAAAAAAAAAATGTAAAATTTGTAGATCAAGAAAAAGCCTTGGAAGCTTTATACGCTCTAGAAGCATTTATTTATAAAACTAAGTATGTTGAAAAAAAAAATTTTACGACTGCCTTAATGCATAAAAACAAAATCTACAAGTCGATTGATTCTAACTTCTTTCTTAAATCTAAAGTAAATATGATCTATATTTTTAGAAAATTCTTAAGGTATTTTAAAATTATTCTTTAAAAATATTAATAATAAAAATTACAAAAATAATTTTTTTTTGTTTATATATATATAATAAAATTTTCAACAATCTGTAAATTTAATTAAAATAGATTATTAGCATACTCAAGGGCAATCTAAAAAAATCATTAAAGTGTTTTTTTAGGAGACTTGCTTATATATTAATAATATTTTTTTTACTTCTTCAATATCAACAGCAAATTCTTGCTTATTAATTTCAACTCCGGTTACTGAAAAATAATTTACATTCGTTATTTTAGCAATACCTTCGTATATTGGCGCATAATCTCTTGGTGACAGAATTTCAATTATCGTTTTTAAATTTTCTGAAAAAAAAATATTACCTAATGCAGCCCCATGAACTCCGATAATTTCCTTTGCGTAGATAAAATAGCCAATCTGATCAATAAAAGATAAATTGGAACAGTCAACTAACTTATAACCAAAACTATTTGCAAGTATATCTATTTCGCTTTGATTTTTTAATATTCTTCTTTTTGCGTTATTACGAACTACAAAAATTTTATCAGGATATGATTTATTTAATGGTAGATTAAGTGTTTTTGTAAATTTTTTAAAAAGTTTTAAACTTTCTTCTGTTACAGTAATATCTAATTTAATTAAATGATCAACTAATAAAGCGTTTTTACAAAAAATTATTTTATTTAAAGGAAAATAAGTATTTAAAGCTACTATATATTCTTTTTTTTTTTCGATCTCTTCTGGGATTAATAATACATAATTTTTATATTTAAGATTAATTAAAGGAGCGGTAAAAATAATATGTTGAAGAAAATGATAGTAGTTATTCATAAAAGGCCCGAGATAAGATATCGCTTTTGCTATTCTAACTTTAAATTTTAAACTACTAGGTCTAAATTTATTAGAATGGTGGGAATATGGAGCCTTATCCAATACATAAAATCCATTTCTACCAAATGCTAGACCTGTTTTTGGACAAATAACTGCATCAAAACACTCATAATAATTACCTATTAAATTAGGAATTTTAGTAATAGTAACAAACTCAGGATAATTTAAAACATTTAAACCTTCTCCAAATACTGTTTTATCTGCCACTCTGGTTGGAACAAAAAAAAAAAATACTGTTCGAATTTTAGAAATTATTGGAACTATTATTTTTTTTACAAACATATCCTCTATAAATTTTTCTAAGTACAATCTTTATAATTAATCATTATATAAAAAAAAATTGTTATAAACTTTCATTCATTATTGTTTTTAATTTTTATTATTTTATTTTTTAAATATTTAATGTGTCTCTAAAAAATTTCTAAATATAATTTTTTATACAGATAATTTACAATAATTTTTTATTTAAAAATAAAAAAATTAAACTATAGTATTTAAAACACAGTTATAAAACAACATCAAATCTTAAGCTTAAACAAAGGAATCTAGATGCAAAAAAGAATTCTAATTAATCTTTCACCGAGTGTTTGGCCGATGTTAGAATATGAGCTTGATATAATACAAAGAAAACTTGATGAGGGTTTTAAAGTTAAAATTCTAGTTTGCAAATCAAATACAAATTTTTGTGCTGCAAATAATTATTATTTTTTAAAAAATAAAAAAATATCATTAGTTTGTAGTATTTGTAAATCTAGATTCAGAAGTGGAATAAAATGGCTAAAAAATAATGAAAATTTAATTATAGATGAATTTGATACTCTAAATATAAATCAAAGATTACAGATAAATAAAATAAATAATATATTAGAAAAAAATAATTATGTTAACGCCCTTAAGAAAGTTTCTAAATTTGTAAGTGCTTATAAAATAAATATTTTAGAGATAGTAAAAACGAGCTTTATAACCGAAACTATTAGTACTCAATTAGATTATGTGAAAAATTATGAATTGTACAAAAAGCTTCTTTTAAAAACTTGTTCATCATATTTTTCCTCCCTGAACCATATCGCGAATTGGAAGCCAGATGAGATTTACACATTTAATGGGAGAGAAACAAAGTACGGTGCCTTTTTAAGGACTGGACAGCTATTAATTAATAAAAATAATATTTATGTATATGAATATCCATATAATGGACATAAAAATTATTTATTAGTCAAAAAAAATTTTCCTCATGACCAAAAAAATATAGCCTCTCATTTACATAATAAATATAAAATAATTAAAAAAAATACCATTAATAAATTATATGAAAAAAAAATAGCAAAAAAAATTATAAGCCAACGAGAAAAATATTCATATAATCAATTTATACCTTGGACGAAAAAACCAAAAAAAATGTTTACAAATTTTTTTTCTAAAAAATTTATTATTAGTTTTTTACTTTCGAGCGATTTTGAGTTTATCGGAATTAAAGAAATTGAAAGTTTAATTCCTTATAATAATCAAGTAGATGCAATCAATAAAATAACTAATTTTTTTTTAAATTATAATCATGTTCAATTTATTATAAGAATGCATCCTTGGTCTGGATCTAACAAAGAAAGAAAATATAATAAAACAAAATTACTTGAATTAATTAGTAATAAAAAAAATATTACTCTTATTGATTACAATTCTGAAGTAAGCACATATTCTCTTATAAAACAATCTAGCCTTGTAATAACATTTATGTCATTTGCTGGACTTGAAGCATCTTACTTTCAAATACCAGTTTTAAATATAGGACCTAATATCTATGAAAAATTTAGGTGTTCTTTAACTTTATATGATCACAATAAGATTTTAACAGTTATTAAAAGAGCAATTAAAAATGATTTTTCTGATTTTCCCTCTAAAATAAATAGATATTTAAATGCCTGCAAAGCTATATTTGCATATTACAATATTGATGAAAGAACAAAATATGTAAACGCTAAAAATTATAATGAGAAAGTAATGGTCAGAAATGATATTGCTTACAAGGTGCAATCTACTATGTTTTTAAATTTTCTTTTTTTTCCTATAAAAGCTATAAGAAAAATTTTTTTTATCCTGGGAAAAAAAATTTAATTAATAGGATTTTTCAAAAAATTTATCTTAAAACAAAGAAATCTAAATAAAAATTAACTATTCTAAGTTAGACCTAAATATATTAACTATTTTAAAATAATTGATTATATTTGGAATTTAGTTGAGAAAGAATATAAAAAAATACAAATTTATAAGAAACAGTAATTTTTTAATATAAATGAAAAATTTTTACTTGAGGCAAATTTTCTAATATCAAAGATAAATTTTTAAAAAATAATAATATTAAATATAAAACTATTTTAAAATTTTAATAAAACTAATATAAAATTTAATATTTCTCAGCAAAAATATTTTGATCAATTATTATTGGCCAAATTTTTTTTGGACAAGAGAGTTTGTTCTTATTAAAAGGCTCTGTAAAAATAACATATCTTTTTTTAACTAAAAAATTATTTTGTAATAAAAGATGTCCAAGATTATCCCTGGGCCAGCCCCCCGGAAACTTCTCAAATAGATCTTCTATGTAAATACCTTTTTTTACAATCTTTTTTAAATTGGTTAATAATTTTAACAAATTTTTATCATTTAAAATTTCAAAAACACCTACACACAAACAATAATTAAAAAAATTATTTTTAATTGTTAGCTTATCGTTAATAAGATCTTTTGCTATAAAATTTACTTTAATATTTGAAGCAGAAGAGTAAACAAATTTTTTTGCATTTTCAATTCTGGATTTATTAATGTCAACTCCGATTATGTTAATTTTCTTTTTTATTTTATTTTTTTTTTGGTATTTTATTATAAAATCAATTAAATTTTGTGTTATATCGCCGTCACCACAACCAAAATCTAAAACATTTCCGCCGTTCTTTGCGATTTTATCCCAACCAAGTGGCATTACATAATATGACTTTCTAAGTCTCAAATAATCCCAAGTTTTTCTATCAATAGGTTTCTGGGCGTATTTATAATATTTTATAAAATTAATATTATTCGTCCATTTATACCTTCTGTTGAAATATTTTTTATAAACTTCTATATGATCTTTGTTAAGCCACCTTAACTCAGTTTTTAAAAAAGAAAAATCATTTATGGCAACAAAAGGGTTTTTATTCATACCCCATTTTTTTATCTTATAAATATCTTTGGGGGAGTAATTAATCATTATTTTCCATGTTAAATTATTTTAGTAATTTATACAATTTTTTTAAGTCTGCATGTGTATCTATGTCGATGGATCTTTTTTTGGGCATCAAGAAATACCCTGTATTAGATCCGTAAAAACTTTTATTTTTTTTAAAATAATTAATTTTAGCAATATATATTGCTCCATTAATACATAAATAAGTTGCAAGCTTTTGACTACTATCTTGTTTGTAAATAATTAATTTTTTTTTTGTCTTTACGGCAAAACGACTATTTCTTGATTTAGATATTGAAATTAGCGCATCATTATTATTTCTTAGAAAAACTCTTAGTGAATTATCTATATCGGATCGCGATCTAAGGGGTGATGTTGGCTGCAACAAAATAAAATAATCAAACTTTTCTTTTATACTACTTAAGGCATGCAAGATAACGTCTTCGCTCTTGGCTTTGTCTGTAGATAAATACCTAGGTCTTAAAATAATATTTTTAAAACCAATTGATTTACAGTAGTTAGTAATTTTTTTACTTTCTGTAGTTAATAAAATTTTATCAATATACTTAGATTTTATTGCCTGAAGATAAGTCAGGTCCAACAATGTCTTGTTATTTTTAATTATTAATAAATTTTTATTTTTAATTCTTTTGCTTCCGTATCTGGCTGGAATTATGGCTATTATTTTTTTTTTTAACATTATATATATAAGTTATTTCAAACAAAACTATTTCAATCATCAGTTCCGTCTTTATTGCAAGTATGTCTTAATTTCCAGGTATTATTAACTTTTTTCCATAAGTGAGGCGATCGGAATTTGTCACAGAGTTTAAAAAAATTTTCTTCTTTAATTTCTAAATAATTTATAATATCTTTAAAATATATATCAGGAAATTCCCCGTCATATTTTTTTATAAGCTTTTTACCCTCATCGACATTCAAATGATCATTCCTAATCTCTTGTGAAACATCATAAGTTGCTCTTCCTATGCCAAATTTAATATAAGTTGTGTAATAATGAAGATCATCTATTTTGTCATCAATGCTATTATATTTGCTATAAGTGCCCTGGGTTCTAAATGGACGAGGCCTAAATCCGCAATTCTCAACTGCATAATAAAAGGTTTCTTGCGGAATCCATCGTAGATAATAACCCAAGTAATGAACTTCAATATTATCGCTGCTTGCAAAGTCTGAAGTTACTGGTAAAAAATCCTGCAGATCTTTTTTATTAATCCTATATTTCTGAATCAAATCATTTAATTTTAGGCCTGATAAATATATCTTGTTAAAATTTTTTTCAAAAAAATATGATTTGTCTCTTAGTGATTTATAATTATCTGCTATAGGATTGCCGTGCTCAGCTTCGTTTTCTCCATAAAAAATGAGCGGTATTTTATGTTTTAAAGCAATTTTTATTGGGAATATTTTTTGTCCTAACATAAAGGTTTGGAATGGGTGAAAAAGATTTATTATAGAAAGTCGAGTTAGAATTCTCATAACTCTCTCATTTCTGCTGCTGGAAATGTTGGAATGTTTTCCATATTTTAACCAATTTTTGTAATTTTTATAACCATAGTCTGTATAAAGTATAGGTTTCCAAGTTACCGTAAGTGGGTTCATCCCATATTTATACTTAAGAATATGAGAAGCATAACAGCTATCTTTTCCGCCACTTCCTGGCACTATACAGTCAAATTCTCCGTATTTACCTCTATGTTTGTCTAATAATTTAAGTAATTTTTTTTCTCTGTCGTAAAAATTAATTTTTTTTTTTATTCTAGAAAATTTCCAAGAATCACTTATTCCTTTGCTGTCTATATTTAATGTTTTTTTTTTTGTATTAATTTTATGCTTAAATTCAATTGTTGAATTAGGTCTTTGATTAGAAATTAAAGTTTTTTTACAAAATAGCACTTTCTTGGGTAATCCATATAAATTTTTTAGTTTTTTCATATAAATTTTTTTAATGATTTTAACAACACAATTCCCTTTTCTCCACTTTTTTCTGGATGAAACTGACATCCTAAAATATTTTTATATTTTACAATTGAACAAAAAGAAAATTTATTGATAACAGTCGTTGCAACAATATTATTTTTGTCTACTGGTTTGCAATATAAACTATGGACGAAGTAAAACATTTCTTTACTAAAATTAAATTTCATTAAAAAATTTCTTTTTATATTTGTAGGAAACCAACCTATATTTGGTTTTTTTATTAAATTTTTATCAAGTTCGTTTACGCTGCCGGAAATCAACCCCAGTCCTTTTGTATAGCCAAATTCTTCACTATTATCAAAAAACAATTGCATTCCCAAACATATTCCAAAAATTAATTTTTTTCTTTCATTAAACGTATTGATTTTATCATCTAAATGATATTTTTTTAAAAAATTCATTGCTCTTGGAAAAGAACCAACTCCCGGCAATAGCAATATATCAGATTCAATTTTTTTTTGACTTAGTTCAATTAATTTAACTTTATATCCAATATTTTTAAGCGAATTCAAAATACTAAAAATATTATTAAAACCTAAATTAATAATTCCTATGCTTATTTTATTATAAGTGCCTAACATTGATACTATTTTTAATTAGAAATTTTTTTAATTCGAAAATTAAATTTTTATTATTTTTTTTAAATTTTTTTTGCAGAAACGAATAGTTTCCAATCTTGTTATATTTCTTATTTTTAAACCATAAATAATAGTGATAGTGAAAAAAACTAGCTATTGATACTCCAGAAATATTCGACTTAGAAATTACATCAAGTATATCATGAAAAGATCCTGCCCCCCCGTGAGCAATAACAGGAATTCTTACAATGCTAGAAATTCTTTTAATAATTTCTATATCAAAACCTTTCATTAAACCTTCATTATTAATTGAGGTTAAGATTATTTCGCCTGCGCCAGCATCTTCTACTTTTTTACTCCAAGTAATGGGATCTATATGTATTAAATCTCGACCACTAGATTTAGATATAAAATATTTATTCTTATATTTTATATATTCAATGATTACAGTAATTGTAGATGACCCAAATAATTTAACAATTTTACTTAAAAAATCTATATTATCCACAATAGCGGAATTTATGCATACCTTATCTGCCCCTGACACTAAAATTTTTTCAATATCATTTACGCTTCTAATTCCACCGCCTACAGATAGTGGAATATTTAAATTTTTAGCGGTACTTGATATAAATTTAGATAAATTGTTAGTTCCGTATAATGTTGCAACATTATCCACATAACAGATCTCATCCACTCCATGTTTACTATATATGTTTGCAAAATTCAAAGGTTCTCCTAAAATTCTAAGACCCTCTAAATTTATACCTTTTATTAAGTTATTATTTTTAATATCCAGTCTTGAAATAATTCTTATAAAATTCTTATTCATTACCAATAATTTATATTAACTTAATTATATTTAGCACTTAAAAATCTTTAAATTAATTTTTTAATTAAATATATTTTTAACCGCGTTGTACTGCGACTTGTTTCCAATATCAAAAATTTTTTCGTAAAGTAAATAAACACCTATTTTTTTATTTTTATTTTTCAGATTATTAATAAATAAATTCATGTCTATAAATCTATGAAATTTCAAAAATTTTAATACTTTAGTATTGATAATATATATTCCAGAATTAACTAAAAAATCTAATTCTGGCTTCTCTTCAATAAAATTTATAGTTTTTTTATTTTTATTTATAACACCGTAAGGAAATTTATATTGTTGTTTTTTTGCACATAATGTTAACAAATAATTTTTTGATTTGTGAAATGCTAGAATTTTATCAAAATCTATATCAGCTATTATATCTCCGTTAATTACAAATATATCCTCATTTTTTTTCATTATTTTTTTAATAAGTGATAAAGGACCGGCTGTTCCTAAAGAAAATTTTTCTTCACTATAAGTAATATTAACACCAAATTTTTTGCCATCTTTGAAGTATTTTATTATCTTTTTTGATAAATAATTAACTGAAATTATAAAATTATAAAATCCTTTCTTTTTAAAAAAATTAATCTGATGTTCTAAAATAGGTTTTTTATTAATTTTTAACATTGGCTTCGGTAATTCTTTAGTTAAGTTTCCCATTCTAGATCCAAGACCTCCTGCAAGAATAAATATAAAGTTAGATTTTTTTTTAATTATAAAATCTTCTTCTAATAATAAACTATAAATCTTTTTTTTATTTAATACTGGAATATGTTTAAATTTTTCTAATTTTTTTTTTAAATCTATTTTAAAAAGATCTTTTTTATTTATAAAAAAGGGTTTATTAATTTTTTTTTTAATGCTGTAAGATAGACTCGATCCTTTTAATAATAGCCTTCTTATATCTCCATCCGTTAGCAAACCTTTAAAGTTCACGTTCCTGTCAACAACAAGACAAACACCATGACCATTTAAGTCTATAGCCTTAATAGCATCCTCTATTGAGCAAGAGTCTTTGATTATAAATTTTTTTAACTCTGGAAATTTAATCATTCTAGTTTTTTTAATGTAAAATATTTAATAGCTATTATTTGTGAAAATATTCTAAATATACATAAATAAAAAAGTTAGAAACTATCATATTTTCAGAATACTATCTTTAAAATGAAATTTTCTAGACTTTTTCCCAATTAAGTATTTAATTTTCATCGGGCTTATACCTGTCGCTGGCCTTTTAGTTGTAAGATTTTGTAAGCTATATCGTTCTCCTTTCTCAATATCTTTTAAAACAAATATTGATTTTCTAGCAATTTTTAAATTTTTTTTCTCGCTTTTTGAAATTTTCTTTTTTCCGTCTCCTAATGCTTTTTCGACATTTCTTATCTTTAAAACCAATTCTTTAAATTCTTTAGGTTCTAGACTTGCTTTATGATCAGGTCCAATAAATTTCTTATTCAAAGTAAAATGTTTTTCTATAACAGTTGCTCCTAACGCAACTGCTGCAAGTGATGCTTCTATAGAAATTGTATGATCAGAATATCCAACCCTTATATTATTTAAAAAATTTTTTATATCTAGCATTGCTTTAATATTTGCATCGCTAAATGGTGTGGGATATTCAGTATTGCAATGCAATACGGTAATATTTTTTTTTGGAGTACCTTGTTTTCTTATTAACTCAACAGCCTGTTTTATCTCCCTTAATGTTGACATTCCAGTTGAGAGAATGATTTTTTTATTTAATTTTCCAATAAATTTTAAATATAAATAATTATTAATCTCACCTGACGGAATTTTTATATAATCTAGTTTAAATTTTTGTAGAAAAATCACACTTTCAATATCAAATGGGGTTGAAAGAAATTTAATACCTATCTTTTTTGAATAATTAATTAATTTGGGATGCCAAGAATATGGCAACTCTAACTTTTTTAACATTTCTTGTTGTGATATTGATTTTTTAATATTAATTTTTTGATATCTTGCCAATTTAGCTGTTTTTGCAACAAGATTTTCAGATATAAAGGTTTGAAATTTTATATAATCTGCACCAGATTTCTTTGCCTCTCTAATTAATTTATAAGCAGTATTAATATTCTGATTATGATTCACTCCTGCTTCTGCTATGATAATAACTTTATTGTTTTTCATAAATAAATTTATTTCCTAAAAATATTATATAAGGTTTAAAATTTTTCGTGTAAGTACTTCTTAATATTATTTGCAATTTTTTTTTACTAATTCTTAATGGTATTTTATATAATTTATTAAGTTGTTTTCGTGTGAAAATATTTTTAGACCAAAAAAAATTATTATTACTTAATTGTATTTTTTTAATATAACTATTGCCCGTCGAACAAATTGATTTAATAATTTTTTTTGCTTGTTTTACTTGAAGTTTATAGGAAAAATTTAAAATAGTATCTATTGTATCAATTTTTTTTATTCTAAATCTTTTAACATCTAAAATTTTTCCATTATCAATTTTATTATTCATTAAATGAGCTGTAATACCATATTGTTTAGAATTGTTATAAAGAGCAAAATTAACACATCCAATTCCCCTATACTCGGGCGGTCCTGGATGAAAATTTATTGCAATAGATGTATTTTTTAAAATTTTATTTGGTATTAGGAAAAGAAATCTAAAACAAAAAATATAATCTACCTTAATATTTTCTACTTTTGTAAAATCAATATTATCATCAATATCTTTGCAATAAAAAAATATTACATTCTTGAATTTACTTTTTAAATAAAAATAAATTTGATTAGAATACTTGTCGCCATATCTTCCAAAAAAAATAATTTTTTTATTTGCTTTCATTTTAGTTTATAATTTTAGAATTAATGCTCTATATTTGTAATTTATTTCTATAAATTTGCGCTGCTAGGAATGTTAATTATACGTTTATAAAAATCTTGAGAATTGGCAAGATTCATTTTTGGCATTTTTTTATAGGGTTTGAGAGTATGAATTAACTTCCAAACAGGTCTTAGTTGGATTTTTTTATTATTTAAATCTTTAATAATAGTATTTTTATACTTTGAATATTTCTTATTTAGAATCAAAGTTTGTAGCCAGTAATTGCTCTTACAAAATAATTTTTCTCTAAATATTTCAAAATATTCATTATCATGAAACATATTATGATACTTATTAAATAATTTTCTTTTGTTTCTAACAAAAAATTTTAACTTTTTTAATTGAGCGCAGCCCAAAGAAGCATTCAAATTTGGCATTCTATAATTATATCCTACTAAATCGTGCGCAAACTCTAAATTATTTTTTGTTTTGGCTGTTGTTGATAAATGACGGACGCTATCTGCTAACTTCTTTGAATTAGTTATAATTGCACCACCGCCCCCTGTAGTAATAATTTTATTTCCATTAAAACTTATGACACCGGTCAAGCCAAATGTTCCAACATGTTTTTTTTTATAATAACTGCCTAGTCCTTCTGCCGCATCTTCTATTATTTTTAATTTATATTTTTTAGCTAGATTAATACATTCGACAATCTTACAAGGATGGCCAAACAAATGAACAGGAATTATAAATTTAACAATCTTATTTGTTTTTATATTTATAGAATAATTTTTTTTTATTTTTAATATTTTACTTAGATAACAATCCAATTTTTTAAAATCAATTCCAAGATTTTCAGACTCAATATCAACAAAATGAGGTGTTGCGTTACAATAAGATATTGCGTTTATTGTACCAATAAAAGTCATGGATGGAACTAATACCTCATGATCTTTATTAATTTTTAGCGCTTTGCATGCTAAAAATAAAGCTGATGTTCCGTTAACAACTGCTACCGCATATTTTGATTTTGTAATCTCTCTTAATTTTTTTTCAAATAAAAAAATATTTTTTCCAACTGATGATACAAAAGATGATCTAATACATTTAATTAAAAAAGTTTCTTCGTTTTTATTAAAAATTGGCTCATGAAGAGGGATAAAAGATTTCTTAGAAAGTGTTCTTATTTTTGAATATATTAATTTAGAAATAATATGCATCAATTATTTTTATACCAATTCATTGTTTTAATTAATCCATCATCTAGTTTTGTATGCTCAAATTTTTTAATAAATCTAAATATTTTATTCATAGCTGGCAATCTTCTAGTTGGAGAGAAATTATTAACTTTTTTTTTTGTAATTTTTATGTCGTTTCTAAATGATAATGCTAAAATTTTCTTGCATAAATTTATAATTGAGATTTCCTCTTGATTATTTCCTATATTAAAAGTTTCATTTATAACTTTGCTTTTTGTTATCAAATATATCTGGTTTACAGCGTCATCAATGTAGCAAAATGCTCTCTGGTGATTAGTGGATTGTAATTTTAATGAGTTATTTTTTTTAATTTTAAAAATCTTTGTAATTAATTCCGGTATTACATGAGAAAATCCCATTCTTGGTCCATAAATGTTATGTGGTCTTAAAATTAAATATCGCAAATTGCTATGAATGCACATTGCCTCAGAATATATTTTCGAAAGCATATAAGAAGTTCTTGAATTTAAAATATTAGTCAAAGCTAAAGGACTAGATTCTGGTGTAGGAAATATTATTTTAAAATTTTCTAAACTCCCGGCATAAACTTCAGATGTAGATAAAAAAACAAATTTTTTTAATTTTTTTTGTTTTTTTGCAATCTCTATTGACTTTTTCATAATTAAAAAATTATTAATTAAAACTTTTTCTGGGTTTTCAATCACATTTTTAACTCCAAGAATTGCTGCAAATTGATAGATAATATGATAATTTTTTTTTTTAAATTTATTTTCTTTAATTGTAATAATATTTTTTTTTAATATAGAGACTCTCTTGTCTTTTATTAAATCCTTTAAAAAAGTACATTTTTTTGATCTTGAAAAATTATCAATAATGTCAATATTTGATATTTTTTTATCATTTAATAATTTCTTTAATAAATGACTACCAATGAAACCTGCTCCTCCTATTATTAAAATTTTCACTACTTAATTCCTTTTCCAATAAAAATTAGTTTGCATTTTTTTCTATTAATTTCTGAGATCTGCTTATTTGTAAGTATATTAAAAGTATCTAAAATAATTATCTTCTGATTAAATTTTAATAATTTATTAAAATTTAATCTCATAAAAGAACTATGACGAACAGCTAAAACCAATGCATCCATGCTTTTAAGATTAGGTATCATAGAAACATTAAGATTTTTATAATCTTCCCAAACTTTGACCATTGGATCATATGCATAAACTTTGGCGCCATTTTTTTTTAACATTCTTGCGAAATATGTCGACGGAGAATAACGGCAATCACCTATATTTTCTCTGTAAGTTACACCAAAAATAGCTATTTTTTTGTTTTTCAAAGATTTCAATTGTTTTTTCAAAATATTTACTGACGAAAGAGGCATCTTATCATTAATTCTTGATGCTAAAAAAGTAATTGGAAAATTAACTTTATTTTTTTTAAATATTTTTGAGGCTGAAATAAATCCAAATAGTGGATCTTTTGTTAAACAGTACCCGCCAACACCAAAGCCCGGGCTCATAATATTAGAGTGTGTTGGTCTAAATTTAATTGCGTTTATAACTTCAAACATATTTACATTTATATTCTCAGCAAGTCTGGACCATTCATCAATAAGTGCTATATTTACTGCTCTGTAAGTATTTTCTAATATTTTACAAAACTCCGAGTCTCTCATTGATCTTAGCCTAGTTAATTTGTATTTTTTTGTATTAATTATTTTACTATAAAAATTTCTACATTTTTCAGCCGCTTTATTATTATTAGCTGAATAAACTCTCCAATAATTTTTTATAGAATCAAGATAATTCTCACCGGGCATAACACGTTCAAATGAATGAGCTAATAAAATTTTAGAAACATCTATTTTTCTTTTTATAAATTCTCTTTTTATTAATGGTAATATAAATTCTTCACAGGTACCGGGTGGCACTGTACTTTCAATTATTATCAAGCTATCTTCTGAAATATTTTTTGAAATTGATATAATTGCTTTTTCTAAATTTTTATAATCACAACTTAATTTTTTTTTTTTTATTATATCTAAATTTATATTGCATATAACTATGTCGCATAATGCGATAACTTTTTTATTAAAAGTGGCATAAAAATTTCTGTTTTTTTTTACTAATTCAATTTTTTTTTTTAATTTATCATCTGCAATATTTGTGATGAAGTCACCAGAATTTAGTTTTTTAATTTTTTCTTTACCTTTTTTATTATTTAACTCCAATCCATAAACATTAAAAATTGGCTTTTTCCTTTTTGTGGTTGAGGCAACAAGAATAGACATTGCGGCTCCAACAAAGCCTAGTCCTTGAACGCAGATTGTCTTTTTTTTATTATTTAATAATTTCATTTGATTAAAGCTTATAATAATTTTTAGACAAATTGCTTTATAGATTTTTCAATAAATACTATAGATTTATTATAAAGTTAAATAAAATTAATAAAAATTAAAACTGATGAAGAAATTAAAGATAGCTATATTTACTGTTGCTAGATCAGATTTTGGCATAATGAAAAATATAATTTTAAGAGCTGAAAATGATAAAAGGTTTGAATTGGATTTGATAATAGGATCTGCTCATAAAACAAATATATTTGGACAAACTATAAATGAAATTAAAACTTTAAAAATAAAAAATAAGAAAAATTTTCTTTTTAAATATTCCGGATCTTCTGAAAAAGATATTTTGAAATATTTTAATAGCACTATAAAAGAAACTCAAAAATTTTTTTTGAAAAACAAACCTGACTGTGCATTAATATTAGGTGATAGATATGAAATGTTAGCAATTGCTATTTCTTGTCTTATTTACCGTGTACCTATAGCTCATTTCTGCGGTGGGAGTGAAACGCTTGGTTCATTGGATAATAAATTTAGATTTGCTATATCTAAAATGTCAACAATTCATTTTTTAGAAACACGTCATCATAAACAAAATTTAATTAAAAATCAGATAACTAAAAATCTACATATTGTCGGTGCTCCAGCTCTGGAGGAGCTTGAAATTCGAAAAAAAAATAAAAAAATTATAAATAACGATAAAAAAATTTTAATAAAAGAATTAAATATAAATCCTAATAAAAATGTAGTGACAGCATGTTTTCATCCAGAAACAACTTCATCCATCAGCTATAACTTAAAAAATTTAAATATATTCATAAAATTTCTAAGAAGCATTGACGCAAATATTATTTTTACATTTCCTAATGCCGATACAGGATTTAAAGAATATATTAAATTAATAACAAACAAATTAAGTTATAAAAAAAATGTAAAATTAGTTAAAAACCTAGGTATAAAAAAATATTACAACTTACTTGAAATTTCATCGATTCTAATTGGCAATTCTTCCAGTGGTATAATTGAGTCAGCAAGTTTTAATTTACCTACTATTAATCTTGGTGAAAGACAAAAAAAAAGATACTCACCAAAAAATGTTATTCATTGTCCTTATAATCTAAATCTTATTAAAAAAAATTATAACAAAATTGTTAATTCTATAATAAAAATTAAAAATCCTTACTATAAAAAAAATTGTTCAAAAAATGTTTTGGATATTTTATATAAAAAAATAAATTAACATTGTAATTTGTATCTAAAAAATTTTTCAGTGCATAAATCAAGCCAATTGAGCTATTAGTAACGGTAAGCTTAACGTGTTACCACGCTTCCACACCCGTCCTATCAACGTCGTAGTCTACGACGGCTCT
>Ga0187844_10001693_pt1 | contig 16486 bp, 12 predicted proteins | sample SpaLakP09_SKY_50_FD_134517 | JGI IMG/M metagenome (GOLD analysis project Ga0187844, IMG submission 134517) | Oligotrophic lake water microbial communities from Sparkling Lake, Wisconsin, USA - SP09_SKY_50 | ecosystem: Environmental > Aquatic > Freshwater > Lake | place: USA: Sparkling Lake...
CGGTGGTGCTGATCGACTCCGATGGCCGCATCCTGCTGATCAATCGTCAGACCGAGCGTCTGTTCGGTTATTCGCGCGACGAGCTGCTGGGCCGGGCGGTGGAGATCCTGGTCCCGGAACAGTTCCACAAGGCGCACGCGAGCCACCGGAACAGCTATTTCGCCGAGCCCAAGGTGCGCGAGATGGGGGCCGGCCTGGAGCTGGCAGGGCGCCGCAAGGACGGCAGCGAGTTTCCGATCGAAATCAGCCTGAGCCCGTTGCGGACGTCGACCGGCGTGCTGGTGACGGCCGCGATCCGCGACGCCAGCGAGCGTCGCCGCGCCAACGAGAAGTTCCGTGCGCTGCTCGAATCGGCGCCTGACGCGATGGTCATCATCGACGACGCCGGCGTGATCCGGCTCGCCAATGCCCAGGCGCAGACGATGTTCGGCTATCAGCGCGAGGACCTGGTCGGCAAGCGCGTGGAGATCCTGATTCCCGAGCACCTGCGCGGTCAGCACGCCGCGCATCGCGCCGGATACTTCGCCGCGCCCAAGCTGCGTGGCATGGGGGCGGGCCTCGAGCTTTCCGGGCGGCGCAATGACGGCAGCGAGTTCCCGATCGAGATCAGCCTGAGTCCGCTGCATACCGAGGACGGGACCTGGGCGACCGCGGCCGTGCGCGACATCTCCGAGCGAAAGCGCGCCGAAGAGCAGTTCCGCGCCCTGCTCGAAACCGCGCCCGACGCGATGGTCATCATCGACCGCGACGGGCGCATCGTGCTGGTCAATGCGCAGACCGAGCGCCTGTTCGGGTATCCGCGCGAGCGCATGATCGGCCAGCCGGTGGAGATGTTGATTCCGCAGCGGCTGCGTCCGCGCCATGCCGAACACCGCGGCGACTACTTCACCAGCCCCAAGGTCCGGGAAATGGGTGCGGGGCTCGAACTCTGCGGCGTGCGGGCCAACGGCGAAGAATTCGCCATCGAGATCAGCCTGAGCCCGATGGAGACCGGCGGCGAGCGCCTGGCCACCGCGGCGGTGCGCGACATCAGCGATCGCAAGGCGGTGGAGCGCAAGCTGGCGCGCTACGCCGAGGATCTGGCCCGCAGCAACCGCGACCTGGAGCAGTTCGCCTACGTCGCCTCGCACGACCTGCAGGCTCCGCTGCGCAACGTCATCGGCTTTTCGCAGTTGCTGCGGCGGCGCTACGACTCGCAGTTCGACCAGGACGGGCGCGAGTTCCTGGAATACGTCGAGACCAGCGCGCGGCATATGCAGTCGCTGATCAACGGGCTGCTGGCGTTCTCGCGCGTGGGCACGCAGGGAGCGGATTTCGTCGAGGTGGATGCCGAGGCAGTGCTGACCGAGGTAAAGCGAAACCTGTCTGCCGTGATCGACGAGCGCGATGCCCGCATCACGAACGACCCGCTGCCGCGCGTGCGGGCCTCCAAGCTCGAGTTCCACCAGCTGCTGCAGAACCTGATCGTCAACGGGCTCAAGTTCCAGCCGGGCCCGTCTCCGCGCGTGCATATCGATGCCGCGATGGAAAAGGAGGGCTGGCACTGCCGGGTGCGGGACTGGGGGATCGGTATCGGAGCCGAGCACCGGGAGCGTATCTTCCAGATCTTCCAGCGCCTGCATCCGCCGGAGGCCTACGAGGGCACCGGCATCGGACTGGCCGTCTGCCAGAAGATCGTTCAGCGTCATGGCGGGCGGATCTGGGTTGAATCCAGTCCGGGCAACGGTGCGACCTTCCATTTCACGCTGCACGCCGAATGACGAAAAATTTTCCGCGACTCCGCTGGCCAGCTTCGTTGCTGCTTCTGCTCTCGTTCGGCGCCGCGGCCGCGGATGGGCCGCGGATCGAAGGACCCTGGATCCAGGGTGCGGCGCTGGTCGGGACCGTGACGCCTGGCTCGTCGCTGAAGTTCGGCGAACGCCAGGTGTCGGTGTCGGCCGATGGCCACTTCGTGATCGGCATCGCCTACGACGCCGGTCCGGCGGCGGAGCTGGAGGTGACCGATCCCGCCGGCGCGGTGCATCGGCACGAGTACAGCGTGGCGCCCCGCGTCTACGACGTGCAGAAGATCGGCGGCCTGCCGCAGGGCATGGTCGAGCCGCCTGCGGCGGTGCTCGCTCGCATCGAGAGCGACCAGAAGCTCGTCGCCGGTGCGCGCACGTTCGACACGCCGATCGACGACTTCGCCGGCGCCTTCATCTGGCCGGTGGCGGCCGAGGTCACCGGCGTCTACGGCTCCAACCGCATCCTCAATGGCGTGCCCAAGCAGCCGCACTTCGGCATCGACCTCGCGGCGCCCGAGGGCGCACCGGTGCGGGCGTCGGCTGGCGGCGTCGTGCGGCTGGCGCACCGCGACCTTTACTACACCGGCGGGACTATCATCCTCGACCACGGCCATGGCCTGAGCACGACCTATCTGCACCTGTCGAAGGTCGACGTGAAGCCGGGACAGGAAGTGAAGCGCGGCGCGGTGATCGGGCGGGTCGGCAAGACCGGGCGCGCGACAGGGCCGCACCTGTGCTGGCGTGCCAACTGGTTCGATGTGCGACTCGACGCGTCGCTGCTGCTGCAGCCGGACCCGGCGAAGAAGGGGGAAACGAAGAAATGATGAAGACGCTGCTGAAGCTGATCGTGCTGGCCGTGCTCGTGACCATCGGGCTGGGCATGTATCGCACGGTCGTGCAGCCCGACGACCTCTACGCGACGACCGGCAATTTCCCCGGTTGCCCGGCGCGTCCGAGCTGCGTGTCTTCGCTGGCCAAGGACGATGTGCACCGCGTCGCGGCGCTCGCGTACACCGGCGATGCGCTGACCGCGGTGTCGATGCTGCGCGAGGTCATCGAGCGCATGGGCGGCAAGATCGAGCACGAATCGGCAGGCTATCTGCACGCGGTGTTCGTCGTCACGCAACTCAAGCTGCGCGACGACCTCGAACTGCTGGTGATGCCGGAAGGCGCCATCGAGGTGCGCTCGATCTCGCGCTTCGGCACGCGGGACTTCGGAAAGAATCGCGAGCGCGTGGAAGAACTGCGCCGCGCCTTCGAGGCGGTGCCGCAGCCCTCGTCGACGATCGAACCCCAGACCTGATCTCGCGCGGGGTCAGTGCGCGTCGATCATCGCCCTGACACGGGAAGTCAGCGCCGCCATCGTGAACGGCTTGGTGATGACCTCCATGCCGACGGCCAGGTGTCCGTTGCCGAACACGGAATTCTCGGCGTAACCCGTCGCGAACAGGATTCTCAGCCCGGGCCTCATGCCGCGGGCGGCTTCGGCGACCTGGCGACCGTTCACGCCACCGGGCAAGCCGATGTCGGTGATCAGCAAGTCGATGCGTGCGTCCGACTGCAGGATGCGGAGGCCGGCGGGGCCGTCCGCCGCCTCCAGAACGCGGTATCCCGCGTCCTGCAGGACCATCGTCACCACCATGCGGATCGGTTCCTCGTCGTCGATCACCAGCACCGTTTCGCCGTGCGTGGTCGACACATCGTTCTGTGCAACCGGGGCGTCGTTCGTATCAACGTCGCCGGTGTGCCGCGGCAGGTACAGGCACATCGTCGTGCCCATTCCGATCTCGGAATAGATGCGCACCTGTCCTCCGGACTGGCGCACGAAGCCGTGGATCATCGACAAGCCCAGCCCCGTGCCCTGACCGATCGGCTTGGTCGTGAAGAAGGGATCGAAGGCGCGCGAGCGCACTTCCGGCGTCATGCCGGTGCCGGTGTCGGTGACGCACAGCGAAATGTATTGCCCCGGCGCGAGTTCACGCTCGCCGCCTGCGATCTGGTCGAGCCACTTGTTGGCGGTTTCGATCGTGATGCGCCCGCCGCCGGGCATCGCGTCGCGCGCGTTGATCACCAGGTTGAGCAGCGCGCTTTCGAGCTGCGAGGCGTCGATGAGCGTGGGCCACAGCCCGCCGGCGCCCACCACCTCGAGCTCGATCTGCGGCCCGATCGTGCGGCGGATCAGGTCGGCCATGCCGGCGACGAGCCGGTTCACGTCGGTGGGTTTGGGATCCAGCTTCTGGCGGCGTGAGAAGGCCAGCAGCCGCTGCGTGAGCATGGCGGCGCGGTTGGTCGAAGTCTGCGCGGCGTCGATGAAGCGCTGAACGCCGTGCAGGCGGCCTTCGGCGATGCGCTTCTGCAGCATTTCCAGGCTGCCGCCGATGCCGCCCAGCAGGTTGTTGAAGTCGTGGGCAATGCCGCCGGTGAGCTGCCCGATGGCTTCCATCTTCTGCGATTGGCGCAGCGCTTCCTGGGCCACCACGAGTTCGTCCTGTGCCAGGCGCTCCTCGGTCACGTCGCGTCCGATGCAGTAGATCAGGCCCTCTTCCAGTACCCCCACCCAGCTGATCCAGAGATAGCGTCCGTCCTTGCAGCGGTAGCGGTTGGGAAACCGGATGGCGGGCGTGTTCTCGTCGATGGCCTCGAATCCCTTGCGCGTGGTTTCCACGTCGTCGGGGTGCAGCATCTCGAAGATCGACATGCGCGCGACCTCTTCCTCGGACCATCCGAGCACCGTTTGCCACGCCGGGTTGGAGGTCTCGAAGTAGCCCTTTCGGTTCAACGCGCCCAGCAGGTCCGGCAGCAGGCGCCAGGTCTGACCGCGCGCCTGCGTGCGTTCGAGGACCTGGCGTTCGAGATTCGCATTGAGTTCGCGCAGGCGGGACTCGCTTTCTCGAAGCGCGGCTTCGGAGCGCGCGCGTTCGGTGACGTCGGCGCCTTCAACGAAGATCCCCGTGACCTTTCCGTTCGAATCCTTGAGCGGTTGATAGACGAAGTCGAGCACGCGCTCGACTTCCGGCTCGCCCGGTACGGGGCGCACCACGAAGGGGGCGCTCTTGGCGGCGTAAGGCTCTCCCGAGCGATACACGTGGTCGAGCACGGCCAGATAACCCTGATCGCCCGTATCCGCGATGACGCTGCTCAGGGTCTGTCCGCGGACCTTGGTCTTGCCGATCAGGCGCATGTAGCCGGGATTGGCGAGCACGATCCGGTGCTCCGGTCCCTTCAGCAGCACCATGAACGTGGGGGCCTGTTCGAACATCTGCGCGAGCTGCTCGCGCTCGGCCTGCAGACGCTGGCCGTTGACCACGGCCTCGGTGCGGTCGATGACGATGGCGACGACGCCGACGGGCACGCCCTGAGGGTCGACGATGGGCGAGTAGTCCAGGTTCATCCACACCTGTTCCGGCTCCCCGCGCCGGAGCAAGGTCAGCACCTGGTCCTTGAAGGCCAGCGTGCCGCCGGAAAGAACGACCCGCATCATGTGATCGTTGAAGTCGGAGACTTCGGCCCAGCCTTCGCGCACCTTGCTGCCGAGCAACTGCGGGTGCCGTTTCCCAGCGAACACCGAGTACCCGTCGTTGTAGATCATCACGCCGTCGGATCCCCACAAAACGACCATGGGCACGGACGAGCGCACGGCGATACCCACGGCCGTCTTGAGGGTCCCGGGCCAATCCTCGATGGGTCCCAGCGAGGTCGCGGCCCAGTCGAAGGCTCTGATCCGGCCCGCCAGCTCCCCGTCCTCGCCAAGAAATGCTGCCGTGGTCACGCCCGAAATCCTCGTTGATGTGCCGAACAAGAAAAAAGCGGACCGGGTCCGCGTGCTTCCTTGGTCCCGGCGCTCGTCAGTGCAAGGATCGTGCGTCGAAGTTTAGGGGGCCAATCCCGAGCGCGGCGAAGAGAGATTCCGGGCACTTGTTTTGCTGACCGCTCGCATCCGGGGGAAAAAGCGCGATGTCCGCCCGACATTCGCCCGCAGGCCGGTGCGTCAAACGGCCGTGTTCGGCGTGTCCCGGCGTTCGAGCACCACGTAGGCCATCACCAGCCCGTCCTCGTCGGTGAGCGACACGTGTCCGGCCACGATGCCCAGCGCATCGAGCCGGGTCTGCATCGAGACCGAGTAAACCAGGTGCGGTCGTCCGAGTTCGCCGCGCACGACACCGACTTCGGGATTGGCGTACCCGCGCACGCCGGTGCCCAGCGCCTTGCCGAAGGCTTCCTTCGTCGCCCAGGACTTGGCGAGAAAATTGGTGGCGCGCTTCGACTGCAGGTACTGCTGGAATTCGGCCGGGTGCAAGAGCTTCTGCGCGAACCGGTCCGGGTGCTTCGCCAGAACGGTGGCGATGCGCTCGACGCGGATCAGGTCGGTGCCGATGCCATAGATCATCTGCCGCGCGGTGTCCGTGAACCGGTCAGTCCGCTTCGGGCGGTGTGCGCGCGTCGGTCATCGCGCGGCGCATCTCGCCGATGGCGGCGGGCAGACCGATGAACACCGAGCGCGCGATGAGCGCGTGGCCGATGTTCAGCTCGACGATCTGCGGGATCGCCGCGATCGCCGCCACGTTCTGCACCGTGAGCCCGTGGCCGGCGTGGACTTCGAGCCCGGCGCTGAAGGCCGATTCCGCGAAGCGGCGGATCGCATCGAGTTCGCGCTGCCGCTGTTCGCCCTCGTGGGCCTCGCAGTAGCGGCCGGTGTGGATCTCGATGTGCGGCGCGCCGGAACGCAGCGCGGCTTCGAGCTGGCGCGGGTCGGCGTCGATGAACAGGGCCACCAGGATGCCGGCGTCCGCAAGTTCCTTGTAGGCATCCCGGATGTCGGCAAGGTTCTTCGCGACGTCGAGGCCGCCCTCCGTCGTGATCTCCTCGCGGCGTTCGGGGACCAGGCAGGCGTAGCGCGGCGCGGCGCGGCTGGCGATGGCGAGCATCTCGTCGGTGACGGCGAGTTCGAGGTTCACCGGCACCGGGCAGCTCGAAACCAGGCGGGTCAGATCGTGATCCTGGATGTGCCGGCGATCTTCCCGCAGATGGATCGTGATGCTGTCGACGCCGCTGCCGGCGGCCACCAGCGCAGCTTCGACCGGGTCGGGGTAGGACGTGCCACGCGCCTGACGCAGGGTCGCGACATGATCGACGTTGACGCCAAGGCGGATGGGGAGGGGTCCTTCGCCGGGACGGATCGGGCTCATGAGGTCGGCTCTTTTCGTGATCCGCCGCATGATAACCCTCGCAGGTGCATTGCCGCGTCATCGCCCATCGGCTATGAAGGGTGCATAACAAGGGGGGGAATCAGGATGGGTGTGATCGGCGTGATATTCCAGCCGCGGTACTTCGTGTTCGTGGCCGTCACCGCACTGTTCCTGCTGTCGGTGCTGGTTCTGCCGTTCCTGATGCCCTGGGCCGCGGCCAGCGTCGGCGTCATCGCCCTGGCCACCGGATTCCTGATGGCGATCGGCATCTGGGACGTGGTCCAGAAGAAGCATTCGATCCGGCGCAACTATCCGATCCTTGCGCACATCCGCTTCTTCCTCGAGTTCATCCGGCCGGAGATCCGGCAGTATTTTCTGGAGGACGATCAGGAGCGCATTCCTTTTTCGCGCGCGCAGCGTGCGCTGGTCTACCAGCGCGCCAAGGATGTCGTCGACGTGCGGCCCTTCGGCACGCAGCTCGACGTCTACGCCGACGACTACGAGTGGGTGAACCACTCGATGAACCCGCTGCACATCCACGACTGGAATTTCCGCACGCGCGTGGGCGAGGGCAACTGCAAGCAGCCCTACGACATGTCGATGTTCAACGTCTCGGCGATGAGCTTCGGTGCGCTGTCGGCCAACGCCATCCTGGCGCTCAACAAGGGCGCGAAGATCGGCAACTTCGCCCACGACACCGGTGAAGGGTCGATCAGCCGGTATCACCGCGAGCACGGCGGGGATCTGGTGTGGGAGATCGGATCGGGCTACTTCGGTTGCCGCAACGACGACGGAACGTTCAACGCCGAGCGCTTCGCGGCGGCGGCGAGCGGGCCGCAGGTGAAGATGATCGAGCTCAAGCTCTCGCAGGGCGCCAAGCCCGGGCACGGCGGCATGCTGCCGGGCGCCAAGGTGAGCGTCGAGATCGCGGAGGCGCGCGGCGTGCCGGTGGGCAAGGACTGCATCTCGCCGCCCGGTCATTCGGCGTTCACCACACCGATCGAGATGATGGAGTTCCTCGCCAGGCTGCGAGAACTCTCCGGCGGCAAGCCGGTGGGCTTCAAGTTCTGCCTGGGTCACCCTTGGGAGTTCTTCGCCATCTGCAAGGCGATGCTCAAGACCGGGCTGACGCCCGACTTCATCGTCGTCGACGGCGCCGAGGGCGGCACTGGCGCCGCACCGGTCGAGTTCTCCGACCACGTCGGCACGCCGCTGCAGGAAGGCCTGCTGCTGGTGCACAACACGCTCGTCGGCCTCAACCTGAGGCCGCGCGTGAAGCTGGGCGCCGGCGGCAAGATCATCACCGCGTTCGACGTGGCGCGAACCCTCGCGCTCGGCGCCGACTGGTGCAACAGCGCGCGCGGTTTCATGTTCGCGCTCGGTTGCCTGCAGGCTCAGGCCTGCCACACCGGCCATTGCCCGACCGGCGTGACCACGCAGGACAAGAATCGCCAGCGGGCGCTGGTTCCGGAAGACAAGGCCCAGCGCGTGGCCAACTTCCATCGCAACACGCTCGAGGCGCTGGCCGAACTGACGGGAGCCGCAGGCCTGTCGCACCCGGGACGGCTGGGACCGCAGCACATCGTGCGGCGCATCTCGACCAGCGAGGTGAGGCTGCTCTCCACCCTGCTGCCGTTCCTGAAGCCGGGCGACCTGCTCGAGAACCGCGCCGAGCATCCGGTCTACGCGACGTTCTGGAAGATGGCTTCGGCGGAGTCGTTCGCGCCCGCGGCCTGAGGGCTGGCCGCGTACACGCGGAGTGTTTACCGCAAAGGCGCAAAGGGAAAAGAAAGGTCGCAGAGGATTGATATGGCCGCGGGCCGTTTTACGTCGAACTGGGCTCCTCGTTCCTTTTCAATCTTTCGTGCCGTTTCTTGATCTTTCTTTGCGTCCTTTCTTTTCCCTTTGCGCCTTCGCGGTGAATGGGCACATTTTTCGTGTCCCGCCCGGCCGCCATCCGAACCCGCGCCGGAAAACCGCCAGGCGCCCGCAGGAACGGAAGTTGTAGGAACAGGGCAAGGACCGTCGGTAACGTTCGCCCGGCCTGGGCGTACGACGGTTCCACGGAGACGCCCATGAATCCTTCGGATCCCCTTTCGCTGCCGCCCAGCGCCTATGCCACGGCGGTGATCCAGTTGCCGGCCGACATCGGCATCGAGGCCGCGTCGGAACTTCATCGTGAGCTCATCGCGTGCGTCGACGATCCGGCGCCGGTGATCCTCGATGCCGGAGAGGTCGCACGCATCCACACCGCGGCCCTGCAACTGTTCTGCCTGTTCTGCCGCGACCGTCGCGCGCAGGGACGCCGCACCGACTGGCGTTCGCCGTCCAATGCGATGCGCTCCGCCGCCGCCCTGCTGGGCGTGACGACCCTGCTCAACATGTCGAGAGAGGCCGCCTGACATGAGCAGCCGCATTCTCGCCGTCGACGATTCCGCCTCGATGCGCCAGATGGTCGCCTTCACACTCAAGTCCGCCGGCTTCGACGTCGCCGAGGCCGAAGACGGCCAGATGGCGCTGGAACTGGCCAGGACCGAGAAATTCAAGCTGGTGCTGGCGGACGTGAACATGCCGCGCATGGATGGCATCACCTTGGTCCGCAACCTGCGCACGCTGGCCGAGTACAAGTTCACGCCGCTGCTGATGCTCACCACCGAGTCCACCCCGGAAAAGAAGATGGAAGGCAAGGCGGCCGGTGCGACCGGCTGGCTGGTGAAGCCGTTCAATCCGGAGCAGCTCGTGGCGACGGTGCAACGCGTCCTGGGTTGATCGCGGCGATGGTGCTGCGCCGCTTCCAAGCCCGGCACGAACCCGGGCGCGTCGGACCGACTGCGATGCCGGGCGCATCGTCGGGTGTGAGCTCGTCGGATCGCGCGGCGCCGTGAGTGCGCCGCCCGCAAATGTCGCCACCAGCCTTGGGCTTCGGAATCCCCGCAAGGAGATCCTGGAAGGCACGGTGCGCGCGTTGGGTGAAATCCTGGCGCTGGCAGAACCCGTGGCTTACACGCAGGCACTGCGCGTCCAGCGCATGGTGCTGGACCTTCATCGCGAGTGGCCCCAGGGATCCGGATTCGAACTCCAGACCGCTGCCTTGCTCTCGCCGCTGGGCAGCATCGGCCTGCCGGCCGACCTGCAACGCCGCGTCACCGACGGGGAAGCGCTCACTGCCGAAGATCAGCGCATCCTGGCCTGCGTGCCGCAGCTCACCGACCGCTTGCTGGCCCCGGTGCCGGGTCTGGAGGAGGTACGCGCGCTGATCCTGCTGCGTCATCGTCAGCCTCTGCCCACGGGCTGGCGGGAGCGCTTCGGCGATGCGCGCCATGGCGAGCTGTTGCGCATGGCCAGTGCGCTGCGGCTGGTGAGCGTCCTGGACACGCTGATCGCGCGCGGATTCTCGCTGCACGAGGCCTTCGGGCTGCTGCGGGGCCAAGCGACGACCGTGGAACGCGAGCTCGTCGAATGCCTGGCGCGCCTGCACGCGGCCGATGCGTCGCAGGTGGAGATGCGCAGCCTGCCGGTGTCGAGACTGCGTCCGGGCATGTGCATCGCCGAAGCGGTCTACACCAGCTCGGGCCAGCTCCTCGTGAACCGCGGTTTCGAGATCGACGAGGCTTTCCTGGAGAAGGTGCGCAACTACAAACGCGGACAGGTGCGCGAGCCGGTCCAGGTGATCCTGCCGTCGTTGCGCACGCGCCGGACCTGAGGCACGCGGGACGGGAAACCGACGCGATGACGTCGCATTCGGGTGGGAACAGAACTTGTAGCGAGGGCGCACCCGGTCCGACGCCGGTCTGACGCACGGTACCTCCGCATGAGCCTGGACCTGGCCCGCTTCCACAAGACTTTCTTCGAGGAAAGTTTCGAGAACCTCGAGACGATGGAGCAGGCGCTGTTGCGCCTCGACATCGCGGCGTTCGACGCCGAAGTGATCAACACCATCTTCCGTGCGGCGCACTCGATCAAGGGCGGCGCCGCGACGTTCGGCTTCGCCGCCGTCGCCTCGTTCACTCACCACGCGGAGACGCTGCTCGACCAGATGCGCTCGGGTGCGCGTGCGCTCGCACAGATCGATATCGAGCTGCTGCTGCGCGCCGGCGACACGATGCGCAGCCTGCTCATGGCCGCACGCGACGCCACCGAGATCGACGCCGCTCAGGTCGCGCAGGTCCAGGGCGATCTCGAGACCGCGCTGTCGGTCAAGCCGGCGGCCCTGGCGCTGGCCGTTGCGCCGGCTGCGCCGATTGCGAAGGCGGGAGGATGGCAGGTCGCATTCGCGCCCAAGCCCGATCTCTTCCGCAGTGGAAATGATCCGCTGCGCATCATCCGGGCAGTCTCCGAACTGGGCGATATGACGTCCGTTGCGCACATTCCGGATGCCGTGTCGCTGCACGCTGCCGAGCCCGAGACCTGCTACTTGTCCTGGGTTCTGGATGTCGAAGGCGACGTTACCCGGGAGGCCATCCAGGATTGCTTCGCCTGGGTCGAAGACGAGAGCGACCTGCGCATCGATGCGCATCCCGCGGCGGCTTCACCGGCTGCGGTCGTCGAGGCGCCAGCGAGCACCACGCTGGCTGCGCCCGCGACGAAACCCGAAGCGGCGATCGCCAACAAGCAACCCGAGGTGCCCGTCCAGGCGCGCGGCGCCAAGCCCGCCAACGACGGTGCCTCGATCCGCGTCGGCACCGAGAAGATCGATGCGCTGATCAATCTCGTCGGCGAGCTCGTCATCACCCAGGCCATGCTCACGCAGGTCGCGGGCGCGCTGGACCCGGTGCAGAACGAGAAGCTGTTCAGCGGCCTGTCCCAGCTGGATCGCAACACCCGCATGCTGCAGGAGGCCGTCATGGCCACGCGCATGCTGCCGATGGAAGCGGTGTTCTCCCGCTTCCCGCGCCTGGTCCGCGATCTGGCGACCAAGCTCGGCAAGCAGGTACGCCTGGTCACCGTCGGCGAGCAGACCGAACTCGACAAGAGCGTGATCGAGAAGATCACCGATCCGCTCAACCACCTGGTCCGAAACAGTCTCGACCACGGGCTCGAGAAGCCGGGCGATCGCACGGCATCGGGCAAGGACGGCACCGGCACCATCACGCTCAAGGCGGCCCACCAAGGCGGCCACATCGTCATCGAGGTCTGCGACGACGGGCGCGGACTGGATCGTCAGAAGATTCTGTCGAAGGCGGCCGAGAAGGGCATCGTCTGTTCGGAGACGATGAGCGACTCCGACGTCTACCAGCTGATCTTCGCGCCGGGCTTCTCCACTGCCGACCAGGTCACCGACGTATCGGGTCGCGGTGTCGGCATGGACGTCGTGAAGAAGAACATCCAGGCGCTGGGCGGCTCGGTGGAACTCTCGTCCACGCCGGGCCGTGGCGCGACGGTGCTGATCCGCTTGCCGCTGACCCTGGCGATTCTCGACGGCATGTCGGTGGGCGTCGGCGACGACGTCTTCATCTTCCCGCTGTCCTCGGTCGTCGAGTCGCTGCAGCCGCTTCCCGATCAGATCAAGCGCGTCGCGCAGGCGGGCATCGTGGTGCGTGTGCGCAACGAGTACCTGCCGCTGGTGGATCTGCGCGAATGGTTCGGCCTGCCCGGGCAGATGCGTCCTTCGCACGAGGCGATCGTCGTCATCGTGGAGTCCGAGGGTCGCAAGGTCGCGGTGCAGATCGACGAGCTCGTGGGTCAGCAGCAGGTCGTCATCAAGAGCCTCGAAGCGAACTACCGCCGCGTCCGTGGCGTCTCCGGCGCCACGATCCTCGGCGACGGCCGCGTGTCGCTGATCCTCGACGTCGCCGCGCTGGTGCGCGTGTTCAGTCAGTCGGCTGCGGCTTGAATTTCAAAAAAAAGGCTAACGCAAAGGCGCAAAGGGAAAAGAAAGGACGCAAAGGACCGATATGAAAAACATCAAGCCGATTGATCCATTCTTCTCTATTCATTTTGTCTTTCTTTGCGTTCTCTCTTTTCCCTTTGCGCCTTTGCGTTAGCCGTTTTTTTCCATGAACAGGAACATTCCATGACGACTCCATCCAACCAGGCGCAACCGCTCAACGCGCAGATCGCGTCTGGCATGCCCAACGAGTTCCTGACCTTCGCGCTTGGCGCCGAGGAATACGGCGTCGACATCCTCAAGGTGCAGGAGATCCGCGGCTACGACACCGTGACGCGCATTCCCGATGCGCCGGACTTCATCAAGGGCGTGATCAACCTGCGCGGCACCATCGTGCCGGTGGTCGACATGCGGCTGAAGTTCAAGCTCGGAAAAGCGGACTACAACGAGTTCACGGTGATGATCATCCTGAACATCGCGCGCCGCGTCGTAGGCATGGTCGTCGATGGCGTCTCCGACGTCATGCAGCTCTCCGCCGAGCAGATCCGGCCCGCCCCCGAGTTCGGCGGTGCGGTGAATACCCGGTTCATCACCGGTATCGGCGCGCTCGACAAACGAATGCTGATCCTGGTGGACATCGAAAAGCTCATGTCGGGTAGCGACATGTCGCTGATGGATGCCGCCTCTTCCCAATCCCTGCAGTAAGCCTTTTGCCCCCGGAGTCGCTTCCATGAAAGCCAAGCCCAATTCGAAGTCCAAGTCCAAGCCCGTGACCACGAAGTCGAACAAGAAGAAGGTCAGCGCCAAGCTGGTCAACCGCGCGAAGATTCCGACCGCGCTCGCCACCAAGGCCGACGCCGCCGCGCTGGAGCGCGCCAACCTCGAAGGCCAGCTCGCGGCGATCAACCGCTCGCAGGCCGTCATCGAGTTCACGCTCGATGGGCGCATCGTCCACGCCAACGAGAATTTCTGCGCTGCCCTCGGCTACACGCTGGAAGAGATCAAGGGGCAGCATCACTCGATGTTCGCCGAGCCGGTGTACCGGGCGAGCGCCGAGTACAAGGCGTTCTGGGAGAAGCTGGGCCGCGGCGAATACGACGCCGGCCAGTACAAGCGCATCGCCAAGGGCGGTCGCGAGATCTGGATCCAGGCCAGCTACAACCCGATCTTCGATCGCGACGGCAAGCCGTTCAAGGTCGTGAAGTACGCCACCGACATCACCGCCCAGAAGCTGCAGGCGGCCGACCACTCGGGACAGCTCTCCGCCATCAGCAAGGCGCAGGCGGTCATCGAATTCTCGATGGACGGAAAGATCATTCATGCCAACGAGAACTTCTGTGCTGCGCTGGGTTACTCGCTGGACGAGATCAAGGGCCAGCACCACTCGATGTTCGCCGAGCCGGCGCACCGCGCGAGCGCCGAGTACAGGACGTTCTGGGAGAAACTGGGCCGCGGCGAATACGATGCCGGCCAGTACAAGCGCATCGCCAAGGGCGGCCGCGAGATCTGGATCCAGGCCAGCTACAACCCGATCCTCGACATGAACGGCAAGCCGTTCAAGGTCGTGAAGTACGCCACCGACATCACGGCGCAGAAGCTGCAGAACGCAGATTACTCGGGACAGCTCTCCGCCATCAGCAAGGCGCAGGCGGTCATCGAATTCTCGATGGACGGAAAGATCGTCAACGCCAACGAAAATTTCTGCGGCGCCCTCGGGTACACGCTGGAGGAGATCAAGGGACAGCACCACAGCATGTTCGCCGAGCCCGCGTATCGCGCGAGCGTCGAGTACCGCATGTTCTGGGAGAAGCTGGGTCGCGGCGAATTCGATGCCGGACAGTACAAGCGCATCGCCAAGGGCGGTCGCGAGATCTGGATCCAGGCCAGCTACAACCCGATCTTCGACATGAACGGAAAGCCGTTCAAGGTCGTGAAGTACGCCAGCGACATCACCGCGCAGAAGCTGCAGGCGGCGGATTCGTCCGGCCAGCTCGAGGCCATCGGCAAGGCCCAGGCCGTCATCGAATTTTCGATGGACGGAAAGATCCTGAATGCCAACGACAACTTTCTGGGCGCGCTGGGCTACACGCTGCCAGAGATCAAGGGACAGCATCACTCGATGTTCGCGGAATCGGCGTATCGCCTTTCTCCCGAGTACCGCGCGTTCTGGGAGAAGCTGGGTCGCGGCGAGTTCGACGCCGGCCAGTACAAGCGCATCGGCAAGGGTGGTCGCGAGATCTGGATCCAGGCCAGCTACAACCCGATCTTCGACATGAACGGAAAGCCGTTCAAGGTCGTGAAGTACGCCACCGACATCACCGAGCAGAAGCAGGCGATCAACGAGGTGCAGCGCGTACTCAGCGCGCTGTCGCAGGGCGATCTCACCGAGCAGATGAGCGGCACCTACACCGGCGATTTCCTGCGCATGAAGGATGACGCCAACGCCACGGTCGAGCAGCTCACGCAGATCATCAGCCAGATCAAGAGTGCCACCGACACGATCAACACCGCGGCCAAGGAGATCTCCTCGGGCAACAGCGACCTGTCCGCGCGCACCGAGCAGCAGGCCGCTTCGCTTGAGGAAACGGCCTCGTCGATGGAAGAGCTGACCAGCACGGTCAAGCAGAACGCCGAGAACGCCAAGCAGGCCAACCAGCTGGCGATGGGAGCCAGCGAAGTGGCACGCAAGGGCGGCCAGGTGGTCAGCGAAGTGGTCACGACGATGAGCGCGATCAACGAGTCGAGCAAGAAGATCGTCGACATCATCAGCGTCATCGACGGCATCGCGTTCCAGACCAACATCCTGGCGCTGAACGCCGCGGTGGAAGCCGCACGTGCCGGCGAGCAGGGCCGCGGCTTCGCCGTCGTCGCCGCCGAAGTGCGCAGCCTGGCGCAGCGCAGCGCCGGCGCCGCCAAGGAGATCAAGACGCTGATCGGCGATTCGGTCGAGAAGGTCGGCAACGGCGCGAAGCTCGTCGACCAGGCCGGCAAGACGATGGAAGAGATCGTGACGAGCGTGAAGCGCGTGACGGACATCATGGCCGAGATCAGCGCCGCGTCGCAGGAGCAGAGCCAGGGCATCGAGCAGGTCAACCAGACCATCACGCAGATGGACGAAGTGACCCAGCAGAACGCTGCGCTGGTGGAAGAAGCCAGCGCAGCGGCCCGCTCGCTCGAGGAACAGGCCGGTGGCCTGAGCCAGTCGGTCGGCACGTTCAAGCTGAGCGAAGACGAGGCCCCGCAGCACGTGGCGGTATCGCGCCAGCCAGCGCGTCCGATCACGGTCGCGGCGAGGCCCGCTGCGCGCCCGGTGGCCAAGCCGGTCTCCAAGGCAGCGACGCCGATGGCCAAGCGCACCAACGGCGCATCGATGAACGGCAAACATGCTCCGGCCGCCTCGGCGGACAAGGGCGGCGAGCAGTGGACCGAGTTCTGAAGGTCCTGCCTCTGACCGAGTTACCGCCGTTCGATCGGTGAGGGCCCCTCACCCCGGCCCTCTCCCCGCCAGCGCGGGGAGAGGGAGTAAAGCAGCGAAGAGAACATGATGGCCGACGGATCCCAAGCTGAAGCGCGCGACTTCGTGTTCACCGCGCGAGATTTCGAGCGCGTGCGCAAGCTGATCTACGGCAAGGCCGGGATCGCGCTCGCGGAGTCGAAGGAGGAAATGGTCTACAGCCGACTCGCGCGGC
>Ga0187844_10001694_pt1 | contig 16477 bp, 11 predicted proteins | sample SpaLakP09_SKY_50_FD_134517 | JGI IMG/M metagenome (GOLD analysis project Ga0187844, IMG submission 134517) | Oligotrophic lake water microbial communities from Sparkling Lake, Wisconsin, USA - SP09_SKY_50 | ecosystem: Environmental > Aquatic > Freshwater > Lake | place: USA: Sparkling Lake...
CGCCGCGGCCGAGAACGGCCTGGAGTGCCTCGTCCTGCTCGACGGCTTCAAGCCCGACCTGATCGTGATGGATGTCATGATGCCCGTCATCGACGGCCACGAAACGACGCGGCGGATCCGCCGGATGCCCGCATGGCGCCGGGTCCCGGTGATCGCCGTGACCGCCAGCGCCACCCGGGAAGACGAAGCGCGCTGCCGGGAAGCGGGCGCCGATGCGTTCGTTCCCAGGCCGGTCGAACACGAAGTCCTGCTGCGCACCGTCGGCAGGCTGCTGGGGCTGGCCTGGATCGCCGGCAGCCCTGCGCAGGAAACGCCGCAGGAGGAGGAGGAGGAGGTCGCGCTGGTCGTGCCGCCCGCCGACGAGATCGAAGTGCTGTGGCAACTGGTACGCATCGGGAACATGCGCAGGGTCCGCGAACAGGCCGGCCATTTGCGGACCGTCGATCCGGCCTATGCGCCGTTCGCCGATCACCTGGAGGCGCTGGCGCGCGGCTATCACTCGAAGGACCTGGCGGTCTTCGTCGCCCGCTACCGGACCGAAGACCCGGTGCGGCCGGAGGTTTGATGACAAACAAATACATATGTGTCGAAAAAATTTACATCAATACAACTATACGACACAATCCGATCCGGTAAAAATGAAACAAGCGTTTGATTAATCAAGGAAATAACTCTTGGTTACAGTTAATGGCATACCCCTTGCTTGACTGCTGAAGAGCCCGCCGGTGCCCGGCGGGATCTTCAACAATCGACAGGGAGTCCGCTTTGAGAACGCTTACCGCAATTGCTGTTGCCATCGGCGTGCTGACCACGTCGCTGGCATACGGCGCCACGACCTCCACCCAGTTCCACCTCGACCGCGATGCGCGCATCGTCGACCTGGGCCTCGCGCCCCAGTCGGAAGTGCGCCAGATCACGCTGTCGCTGGCCGTCAGGAACGCCGCCGCGATGGACGCGCACGCCGCGTCCATCGTCGACCCGTCCAGCCCGAACTACCGCAAATTCCTGACGCCGGCGCAGGTCGGCAGCCTGTACGGCCAGGACGCCACGTCCATCGCCCAGGTCGTCAACTTCCTGCAGTCCCAGGGCCTGACGGTGACGAAGGTCTATGCGAACAACCTGTTGATTTCCGCGAAGGGCACGAACGCGCAACTCGCCGCCGTGTTCGGCAGCCCGATCCATGCGTACCAGTCGCTGGGCCGCAAATACGAGGCGCCGACGGGTACGACCGCGGTGCCCGCCAACCTGGCCGGCATCGTCAAGGCCGTCCATGGCTTGAACGGCCGTCCGCTCTTCCACAGCAACATCGTGCGCCAGCCGGCTTCGGGCGTGGCGACCGGTGAATCGAAGCTCGTGCCGAGCCGCATCCCGACAGCGAACGCCGCGGCCGCATCGCTGCCGGGCGAGTACACGGTGCGGGACCTGGCCGCCAAGTACAACGTCAACCCGCTGTACTCGGCCGGCGTGACGGGCGCCGGCAAGACCATCGGCATCGCCACCTTGGCCGGCTATCGTCAGTCGGACGCGTACGGCTACTGGAATGCGCTGGGATTGAATGTCGCGCCGAACCGCATCACCGACGTGCCGGTCGACGGCGGCCCGCTGCCGGACGACGGTCCGGGTACCGACGGCGCCGGCGAGACCACCCTCGACATCGAACAATCGGGCGGCGTGGCGCCGGGCGCCAATATCCGCGTCTACCTGGCGCCCAACCAGGGCAACGGTTTCCTGGACATGTTCGCCACGGCCGTCGACGAGAACATCGTCGACACGCTGTCCGTGAGCTGGGGCGCCGCCGAGATCTTCAACGCTCCCGAGGACCTGGCCGCGTTCCACGCCGTGTTCGTCCAGGCCGCGCTGCAGGGCATTCCCGTGATCGCCGCGTCGGGCGACGCCGGCGCGTTCGACATCAACAGTGTGCTGCCGTATCCCGCCTGCACGACCCTGCTGACGACCGATCACCCGGCGTCCGACACGGCCATCCTCGCGGCCGGCGGCACGACGTTGCCGCACACGCAGGTGCACAAGTACGGCAACATCACGATCCCCACCGAGCGCGCGTGGGCGTGGGACTACCTGCGCAACTACATCACGCAGTACTACGGCCAGACGACTTATTACAAGGATTACTTCCCGGTGGGCGGCGGCGGCGGCGTGAGCGTCGACTTCGTCCGGCCGTCGTACCAGGCCAACCTGGCCGGCGTCGCATCGACCGCTGCGGCGCAGAGCCTGTACTGCAAGGCGTCGGTGCTGGGCGATCCGGGCACGGGCTACGAATGGCTGGTCGACCTGCCGCCGTCCGTCCCGGGCCGCAACCTGCCGGACGTGTCGCTCAACGCCGACCCGTACAGCGGCTACCTCGTGTACTTCGAAGGGCAGTGGAGTTCGGGCAGTGGCGGCACGAGCTTCGTCGCGCCGCAACTGAACGGCATTTTCACCCTGATCGCATCCGGCAAGAACAGCCGCCTGGGCCTGCTGCACCCGCAGCTGTACGGCGCCTTCAAGACGTACGGCTACGGCACCAAGTCGCCGTTCCGCGCGATCACGGCCGGCACCAACCTCTACTACAAGAGCACGAACACGTTCAATCCGGCGACGGGCCTCGGCTCGCTCGACGTGACGAACCTCGCGCGCGCGCTCGGCGTGAATCTGTGAACCTTTCCAGGAAGAACCCAATGAAATCGATCAAACACCTGCTGCTCGGCCTCGTCCTCGCGACCTGCGCCGTCTTCAACGCGTCCGCCACGCCGACGTACACGGACATGTTCTTCGTCGTGCCGGAGTTCGGCCCGACCACGACGCAGACCTGGGACTTCGGCATCTCGGCGCCGGGCGCCCTGGCCGGCGAGACGTTCGAGTTCGACTTCCTGTTCAACACGCCGCCCGAGCCTGCGTGGTTCTCGTTCGTCGTGTTCCCGGACATCGCGGGCTCGATCGCGTTCACCGGCCTCGACTTCCTGGCCGGCGACTTCATGACCCCGATCGACGCGCTGAGCCTGAGCCTGGCGAACGAACTGGCCAGGGGTGCGGGCTGGATCACGAGCGGGACCTATGACCTGCGCCTGGCCGGCACGTTCCTGGTCGACGGTGCCGGCTTCACGGGGCGCGCGGTGTCCGACATTCCGGAGCCGGTGAGCCTGGCACTGGTGGGGCTTGGCCTGACCGGGATGGTGGGTGCGCGGCGGCGCAAGGCGATTCACGGAGAGGCCGCGCAAGCGGTTTGACGGGAAGGCCGATGTGTCGCGACGCTGGCGACACATCGGTTTTCGATCATGATAGTGAGTGCTGCGAACCTGCAATGAGAAGTGTCGCCGCGCTCAGGCGGCGCCGGTGTTTTTTTGGGCCGATCGCTGGCGCCTCGTCAGGGCAACACAACCCAGACCAGTGAGCAACGATAGCGCCGTTGCCGGTTCGGGAACGGGATTGACGCCGCAATACCCGCTGCTGCACAGCATATACGTCGGTGCAGCCGTGCCCTGGGCCTGGATGTCGGCCGGGGTACCGACCATGTGGAACACATTCTCGGCGGAGGTGTTGGGCAGGATGTCGGCAAATGTCGGCGAATAGACATAGAGCGCTGCAATATTAAAATGGCCCTCTGCGTCCAGATTTGCGGTTGGTACGAATTCGTTGGGGCCCCAATCGAATTCGAAGACCGTCTGACCCGGCGTGGGCGTGATGCTGCCGCTTACCATGGCGGCGTTGTGCTGGGTCTGCAGCAGGTCGACGCCGTCCTCCGAGGGGGGCAGAGCCACGGGAGGCGCGGCCAGTTGTGGATCGGCCCCAAATTCCCCGAACCAGCCAGCGCCGAGCACCTGGTACGAAGAATCGTATCTGATCGTCGCGCGTCCTTTGATGATCGCATTGGCACCTGGCGGGTCGAGGACGTCGGCTGCCACTACCACCAGCTTGACGCCGAGGCCGATAGGAGCCGTCGCGGGGGCAAGGCTCAACACATTGCCGGCGGTATCCACATAGGCTTTGACTTTTTTATAGACCTTTTTTTCACTATAACCGAAGCCGAAAAAGCTGAGTACGGCAGCATGGCTGGCCTGGCTGGCCAACATCAATGCCGTGCCAACGACGATACCACGCATGAGTTTTTCGGGCTGCCAGCGGCGGGTGGGGCTAGGGCGAGAATGATGCGGCATCGAAAGCTCCTGGTTAGGAATAGGTGTATGAAGAAATGTGTGAGAGCAATCCACGGGCACTGAACTGCTCAAAATTTCCTCTGCCAGTCTCAACCGTGCGCAGGGGCCATGCAAGGCCGCACGATTTCATTTCCTTATGTCGATTGATGTAAGTCAAATCAACCCCAGTTTCTTCCGTCCTTATCCTGCTCCCAAGCAATAAGCAGGCGGCGCCGTCGTCGATATGCCGGACTGCCGTTGCCCTGCACCGTATCGCGGCAATACCGGCCGGCCAGCGGGCGGCACGCAAACGGGCTCCATACGGTGATGCCCATGCCGAGCTCGGTGGCGAGGCGCGTGTATTCGTGTTCGATGTTGCGCTCGACGAGCGAGTACTGCAGTTGCAGCGCGGACACCGGTTCATAGCCGCGCCATTCGGCCAGCGTCTGGGCACGCGCCGCATACCACGCGGGCACGTCCGACAGGCCGATGTGGCGGAGCTTGCCGGCGCGGACGAGATCGTCCAGCGTGCGCATGACTTCCTCGACCGGCGTCAACTGGTCCCAGGCGTGGACGTAGAACACATCGAGGTAGTCCGTCTGCAGGCGCTGGCCAGAACGAGCTCGTCGCGCGACCCGCTGGCCTTGATGAATTCGCCTAGCCACGTTTCGCTCGTGCCGTTCGTGCACACGTCGGCCATGTCGATGAAGTTGCCGCCGTGGTCGCTGGCCTTCGCCACGGTAGCGAAGCAGGGCAATTTCACGGCTGCGGCGGCGCTGCTGGAGGTGACGCCATCGGCCGTCAGCCAGACCGTGCGGCAACTGGAGGAACGGCTGGGTGTGCGCCTGCTGAACCGGACGACACGCAGCGTGAGCCTGACGGAGGCGGGTGAGCAATTTCTTGCGCGGGTGGGGCCGGCCGTCGCGGAACTCACGCAGGCGGCGGCCGAGCTGGACGACTATCGCAGCGGCGCCAGTGGCACCCTGCGGCTGAACATGGCGAACATCGTGTATGCCGCGTACCTGGCTCCGCTGCTGCCGGGCTTCCTCGCGCGTCATCCCGGCATCAAGGTCGAGCTGGATCTCGACGACAGCTTCGTCGATATCGTGGCTAGTGGCTTCGATGCAGGCGTACGCCTGGGTGAATCCGTCCAGGTCGACATGGTGACCGTGCCGTTGACGCGACAGGAAAGGATCTGCATGGTGGCGTCGCCGGACTATGTGGCACGGCGCGGGTTGCCGCAATCGATCGAAGAATTACAACAGCACGACTGCATCCGCTTCCGCTTCCGCAAGAGCAATACGATCTACCGATGGGAGCTGATGCGCGGCGACCAGTTGATCGAGGTGGAAGTGAACGGGCCGCTGATTTTGACGAGCAGCGTTTCGATGGCCAGCGCCGCGCTGGACGGCATCGGCATTGCCTCCGTGTTCGTCCGGCAGGTGGAAGCGGATCTCGCGGCCGGCAGGCTCGTGCCCGTGCTGCCGGCGTGCTGGCCGACGTTTACGGGCTTGCACCTGTACTACCCGACACGAAAACAAATGCCCGCGAAATTGCGGGCATTTATCGATGACTGCACGGAGCAGACGCGCTGACTTACTTGCCTAAAATCGACACCACATTGTCCGCCCCCGGCGCCCCGAACGCCTGCTGCTTGAGAACGTGCAACTGATCCCGCACCTGCGCCGCCTTTTCGAACTCGAGGTTCTTGGCGTGGTCGACCATGAGTTTTTCGAGGCGCTTGATCTCTTTCGAAATCTGCTTCTCGCTCATGCTCTCGACCTTGGCGGCATCTTCCGCCAGGCCATTGTCGTGCAACATGGCCTTCTGCGCGGCAGCGCTGTACACGCCGTCGATCATTTCCTTGATCTTCTTCTGCACGCCCTTCGGGGTGATGCCGTTCGCTTCGTTGAACGCGATCTGTTTGGCGCGACGGCGTTCCGTTTCGTCGATCGCGCGTTTCATCGAATCGGTGATCTGGTCCGCGTACAGGATCGCCACGCCGTTCAGGTTACGCGCCGCGCGCCCGATGGTCTGGATCAGCGAGCGTTCCGAACGCAGGAAGCCTTCCTTGTCGGCGTCCAGCACGGCCACGAGCGACACCTCCGGCAGGTCGAGACCCTCGCGCAGCAGGTTGATGCCGACGACGACGTCGAACGTGCCCAGGCGCAGGTCGCGCAGGATCTCCACGCGCTCCACCGTGTCGATGTCGCTGTGCAGGTAGCGCACCTTGATGCCGTGGTCGGACAGGTATTCCGTCAGCTGCTCGGCCATGCGCTTGGTCAGCGTCGTGACCAGCACGCGCTCGTCCTTCTTGATGCGGTCCGTGATCTCGCCCATCAGGTCGTCCACCTGCGAACGCGCAGGCTTCACGATGACCTGCGGGTCGACGAGGCCCGTCGGACGCACCACCTGTTCGACGACGTTGTCGGCTTTTTCCTTTTCGTAGTCGGCCGGCGTCGCGGAGACGAAAATGCACTGGCGCATCTTGCTCTCGAATTCCGAGAATTTCAGCGGACGGTTGTCGAGCGCGGAGGGCAGGCGGAAGCCGTAGTCGACGAGGTTCACCTTGCGCGAACGGTCGCCGTTGTACATGGCGTTCAACTGGCCGATCATCACGTGCGACTCGTCCATGAACATCAGCGCGTCCTTCGGCAGGTAGTCGATCAGCGTCGGCGGCGGCTCGCCCGGCATCGAGCCGGACAGGTGGCGCGAATAGTTCTCGATGCCTTTGGTAAAGCCGACTTCGGCCAGCATCTCGAGGTCGAAGCGCGTGCGCTGCTCGAGGCGTTGTTCTTCCAGCAGCTTGCCCTGCTGGCGGAATTCTTCCAGGCGGTCGCGCAGCTCGGCCTTGATGGAATCGACAGCCTTCAGCACCGTGGCGCGGCCGGTGACGTAGTGCGAGCCCGGGTACACGGTGAAGCGCGGGATCTTCTGGCGTACCTTGCCCGTCAGCGGGTCGAACAGTTGCAGCGATTCGATCTCGTCGTCGAACATCTCGACGCGGATCGCGAGCTCGGCGTGTTCGGCCGGGAAGATGTCGATGGTGTCGCCGCGCACGCGGAACGTGCCGCGCGCGAAGTCCATTTCGTTGCGCGTGTACTGCATCTGGATCAGGCGCGCGATGACGTCGCGCTGCGCGACCTTGTCGCCCGTGCGCAGCGTGAGAATCATCTTGTGGTACTCGTTCGGATTACCGATACCGTAGATGGCCGAGACGGTCGCGACGATGACGACGTCGCGCCGTTCCATCAGCGACTTCGTGCACGACAGGCGCATCTGCTCGATGTGCTCGTTGATCGACGAGTCCTTTTCGATGAACAGGTCGCGCTGCGGCACGTACGCTTCCGGCTGATAGTAATCGTAGTACGAGACGAAGTACTCGACGGCATTCTGCGGAAAGAACTCGCGGAACTCCGCGTACAGCTGGGCCGCGAGGGTCTTGTTCGGGGCGAACACGATCGCCGGACGGCCCGCGCGGGCGATCACGTTGGCCATCGTATAAGTCTTGCCGGAACCGGTCACACCGAGCAGCGTCTGGTACATCAGACCATCGTCGATGCCTTCCACCAGACCGTCGATTGCCGTGGGCTGGTCGCCCGCGGGCGGGAAGGGCTGATGCAGCTTGAACGGGGAGTTCGGGAACGTGATGACGGTAGGTGCTGGTGAATTTGCAACCGATAAATCTGCCATTGGATCAGACCTTTGCTAGAATGAGAATCCGCCTGCGGCCCAGCATCTATCGAGGCCGCTGTCTATACAACCGCTGCGAAACCCAGCCGACAAACCAAGTTTATCACGATGAATTCCCCAGCTACTGCCAGCATCTTCAGTGCCATCGCCATGGCTCCCCGCGATCCGATCCTCGGCATCACCGAGGCCTTCAATGCAGACACCAACCCCGCCAAGATCAATCTGGGTGTGGGCGTCTACTACGATGACAACGGGAAAGTGCCCCTGCTGGAATGCGTGCAAAAAGCGGAAGCGAAGCTGATGGAACAGCCGACGCCGCGTACCTACCTGCCGATCGAAGGCCTGGGTGCGTACGACAAGGCTGTGCAAGAACTCGTATTTGGGGCCGACAGCGCCGTAATTCAAGAGAAACGTGCAGTCACGGTGCAAGCCCTGGGCGGCACCGGCGCGCTGAAGATCGGCGCCGACTTCCTGAAGCGCTTCTCGCCGGATTCGCAAGTCTACATAAGCGACCCGAGCTGGGAAAACCACCGCGCGCTGTTCGAAAGCGCCGGTTTCACCGTCAATAACTACGCCTACTACGACGCGGCCACGCACGGCGTCAACTTCGACGGCATGCTGGCCGCGCTGAAAGCCATGCCGGAAGGCGCGATCGTCGTCCTGCACGCCTGCTGCCACAACCCGACCGGCGCCGAGCTGAACGCCGACCAGTGGGGCCAGGTGATCGAGGTCGTGCGTGCCAACAACCTGATCCCGTTCCTCGACATGGCCTACCAGGGCTTCGGCGACGGCATCGCGGAAGATGGCGCCGTCGTCCTCCGCTTCACCGCGACCCCCGGCCCGCTGCTGGTGTCGAACTCGTTCTCGAAGTCGTTCTCGCTGTACGGCGAGCGCGTGGGCGCGCTGTCCGTCGTCGCATCGACCGCGGAAGAGGCTGCCCGCCTGCTGTCGCAGCTGAAGCGCATCGTCCGCACCAACTACTCGAACCCGCCGACGCACGGCGGCAAGGTCGTCGCGACCGTCCTGTCGACCCCGGAACTGCGTCAGCTGTGGGAAGACGAGCTGGCCGGCATGCGCGTGCGCATCAAGCAGATGCGCGACGAGCTGGTGAAAAAGCTGGCCGACAAGGCGCCGGGCACGGACTTCGCGTTCGTGCGCGAGCAGGTCGGCATGTTCTCGTACTCGGGCCTGACGAAGGACCAGGTCGAGAAGCTGCGCGCCGAATCGATCTACGCTGTGGACACCGGCCGCATCTGCGTGGCCGCGCTGAACTCGAAGAACATTGATCGCGTCGTTGACGCCATCGCAAAAGTTCTCTAAAATCTCGGCCTTCCGCTAAGCAATCATTGTTAGCGGATCAGGGGCATTGAAGAGCCGTCGCGAGCGGCAGCAGTTCCGGTCGAGAAGCGCAGCCGTACTTACGGTACGGCGAGCATCGCAGACCGGAAATGCAACGCGCAGCAGGCTATTCAAGCCCCCACCAATTCCCTGATAGCTCAGTCGGTAGAGCGACGGACTGTTAATCCGCAGGTCCCTGGTTCGAGTCCAGGTCGGGGAGCCAGATTGCCGCACAGTTGGCGTGCCAACTTTGCAAGCCGTTGGTGAGCGGCTATAATACGCACACCTATTCCCTGATAGCTCAGTCGGTAGAGCGACGGACTGTTAATCCGCAGGTCCCTGGTTCGAGTCCAGGTCGGGGAGCCAGAATACGAACGGCCCCGCGAGACATCGCGGGGCCGTTTTATTTTCGGCATGGCCTCAGAAGCGGGTCACAAATACACGCAGCAGCGTGATATAGCCGATCAGCACGGCGGCAAAGATCAGTGCCTGCGGCAACGGTGTGGAGAATACGAGCCACGCCAGGAAGGCCGCGATGGCGAGCAGCACGCACAGCACCAGCAGGACGATCGGTGTCGACAGCGACCCGAGCGTTTGCCAGACCTTGCTGGGAACGTGATCGAATAATGGCTCGTCAAGTGCCGGCGCCGTACCGTCGACGATGAAGCGTGCGATATTGTCCCAATTGGATTCCTCGTGCCCCACCGAGTGGCCGCCGACGATATAGCTTGCCTGATGCACGGGACCCTCGGCGCGGGCCTGCAGGAACCCGTCGTGCCCCGCGCTGCCGAGGTTGAAGCGTTGCCAGCGCTGTACGCTGTTCGGCAGCATGGCTACCACCCAATCGCCGGTCGCCACATAATTCAGGACTTGCTTCACACGAGGCAAGCCATGTCTGGGCTTGATCAGCCCCATCCAGTCGTAGTCCTTGCGCACGACGCTGCCGACGAACACGATGCGGTCAAAGCGCGCTGCCCGGTAATCCTTCAGCGCCTGGGCGCACAGATACGTGCCGTTCGAATGCCCCACGTAGTGAAAGCGCGCCCTGGGATAACGCGCCTTGGCCTCCACGTAGCAGTCCATCAACCATTCCACCTTGCGTTGCCGGACGCTGCGCAGTACGAAGGGGAGCATGGCGAAGTAACCATAGCTCTCTGTCCAGGATTCGAACTTGCGTCCGGGCCCGGCATGGCGCTTGATGGTGCGTGCGATCTTCTGGGTCCAGAAACCTTTGTCGCGGATGCCATGCATCACGAACACGACGTCGGTGACGTTCGGCGCCGGTGGCGGCGGCAGGCTGTCCGCCATGTCCTCGCGCTTGATGGATTGTCTTGCCAGTTCTTCCCGGTCGGACAGCAGGGCCGTCAAGTAGACGTGCCGCCGGTGCGCGCGCACGCCGGCAAGCGCTGGGTCACCCTTGTCCGACATCTCGACAACATTCGCGTGCCCCGAAAATTTGACTTCAAGGTAATGGAATGCCAGCTGAGTGTCTTCGAAGTTGACGTCGACCGCGTAATCGACGTTGTCGTCGGGCGAGACGCGGTCGTCGTTGGTCCCCAATAGCTGCGTAACGATCAGCGGCGGCCGGGGGCCGTAGACGGGGTCCATCATGGCCAGCCACTGGAGGCGCGTGTTGACCAGGAAAGGCGCGCCGCGCCGTATGGCGAAGATCGTGGGTTTACCGGCAAACAGCCATTCGCCGAGCGCCTGGTTCACGCTCCGATTCAAACTGGTGAGCCAGTCAAGGGCGGACGAGGTTGTCCATCCGCGGTTCATGCCCGCCATCAGGATCAACCGGTCAATCCTGTTTGCCCAAGGACGCGCCTGGCGATAGTCGTCCAGCTCCGGTTCGAATGGGGCCGGCAGATCGCTGTCGCCAGCGACCTGTTCGCCGTGTGCGATGATTGCGATCTTGCGCGCCAGCACCGCGCCGAAACTATGTCCAACCAGTGTGATGCGGGCATAGTCGTGGGCCTGTACCAGCGTGTCGAGCTCGCGCATCAATCCGGCAACGATGGACTCTGCCTTCGTGAAGCACAGCTTGTTGCGCGCGGAGGGGAGCTCGGGTGCAAAAAAATCCGTATCCGGCTTGACCTCGCGCGTGACTTCGCGGATTGCCGCCAGTCGCTGGCTGGCATTGCCGAAGGCGTGAAGAAAGACAATCAGCTCGTTGTGGTTCTTGCCGGGTTCGAAAAACCGCTCGTGATCGCTCATGACGCCTCCATCGATATCCTGGCCTATGCTGCCGATTATGCTGACGCGTGAGTCCTGCTGGCAATCATTGTCGTACATTATTGGTCGCGATTCATGATGAAATCCTTCGTGTGAACGACGTGCGGATTCGATCTGATTCGCGAGATTGGACAGGGCAACGGCAGGATAAATTCGGCAGGCCGAAAAAAAGGGCGCCGCAGCGCCCTGAAGATTACCGCTTGCCGGACACCGGCTTCACTTTACTTGCCGCCTCCAGCGCCCGCGCGCGCGCCGTGTCGACGTCGTCCGCCGTCGCCAGCGCCACACCCATGCGGCGGCGCTGGAACGATTCCGGCTTGCCGAACAGGCGGATGTCGCTGCCCGGCACCCTCAGGGCGTCGGCCACGCCTTCGAACGCGATGCCCGCTTCCTCCAGCTGGCCGTAGATCACGGCGGACGCGCCCGGCGCGCGCAGCGCCGTGTTCACGGGCAGGCCGAGGATCGCCTTTGCGTGCAGCTCGAATTCGCTCTGCACCTGCGTCGCCATCGTCACCATGCCGGTGTCGTGCGGGCGCGGGCTCACTTCCGAGAACCACACCATGTCGCCCTTGACGAACAGCTCGACGCCGAACACGCCCTGGCCGCCCAGGTTGGACGTGACCTTCTCCGCGATCTCCTGCGCGCGCTGCAGCGCCAGCAGCGCCATCGGCTGCGGCTGCCACGATTCCACGTAGTCGCCATGCACCTGCTTGTGGCCGATCGGCTCGCAGAAGCGCGTCTCGACATTGCCGTCCGCACCGACCGCGCGCACGGTCAGCAAGGTGATCTCGTAATCGAAATCGATGAACCCTTCGACGATGACGCGGCCCGCGTCCACGCGCCCGCCGGACGCGGCATGGTTCCACGCGTTTTCCACGTCGGCGGCGCTGTCCAGCTTCGACTGGCCCTTGCCCGACGACGACATCACCGGCTTCACGACGTTCGGAAAACCGATCTCGGCGCAGGCGGCTTTCAGTTCGTCGAGGCTGGACGCGAAGCGGTACGGCGACGTGGCCAGGCCCAGCTCTTCGGCGGCGAGGCGGCGGATGCCTTCGCGGTTCATCGTCAGCTGCGCGGCGCGCGCGGTCGGGATGCAGGTGATCGTGCCCGCTGCTTCCAGCTCGGCCAGTTTGGCGGTCGCGATCGCTTCGATCTCGGGCACGACGAGGTCCGGCTTCTCCTGTTCGATCAGCGCGGCGAGGGCGGCGCCGTCCGTCATGTCGATCACGTGCGCACGGTGCGCGACCTGGTGGCCGGGCGCGTCCGGATAGCGGTCGACGGCGATCACTTCGACGCCGAGACGTTGCAGGGACATGATCACTTCCTTGCCGAGCTCGCCGGAGCCGAGCAGCATGACTTTCGTTGCGGAAGGGGAGAGGGGTGTGCCGAGGGTGCGTGCGTTGATCATTGGTCGGTAGGGACAGGTCGGGAAGAGGGCGACTATAGCAAACACCGGCGCGCGGTGCGATATTTGGCAATTTCCGGATACCTGCTATAATATTGCCTCAATTCCCTGATAGCTCAGTCGGTAGAGCGACGGACTGTTAATCCGCAGGTCCCTGGTTCGAGTCCAGGTCGGGGAGCCAGAGTTCAAAAGGCCGCGTTATCCAACGCGGCCTTTTTCGTTTCCGCCCTGCCATGACTATCCTTTTCCCGCGCGACGCCGCCCGCATCGACCGCTACGCCGCCACCGCCGACACCGACGGCTGGCTGCACCCCGTCCAGCAGGCCCTGATCCACCGGCGCGGCTGGCTGCGCATGCTGGCGCCGCGCGCCGTCGGCGGGGAAGAGCGCCCGCTGCCGGACGTCGTGCGGCTGGAAGAAGCCATCGCCCGCGTGGACGGCAGCGTCGGCTGGACCGTCACGCTGTGCGCCGGCGCGGGCTGGTTCGCGGGCTTCCTGCCGCCGCACCTGGCCCGCGCGATTCTCTCCACGCCGCGCGCCTGCCTGGCGGGCAGCGGCGCCCCGACCGGCCACGCGGACCGCGACGGCGACGGCTGGCGCATCGAGGGAGAATGGGACTACGCGAGCGGCGCGCCAATGGCCACGCACTTCACGTTCAACGCGTACCTGCGCGCGGAGGGCAGTGCGCTGCCCGATGCGGCCGGGCAGCCGCGCATCCAGGCGTTCGTGGTGCCGAAGGAGATCGTCGAGATCGTGCCCCGCTGGCGCAGCATCGGCCTGCGCGCGACGGCGTCGCACGCGTACCGGATCCGCGGCGCGTGGGTGCATGCGGACCACGGCTTCATCATCGACCCGGCCGCCGCGCGCGAGCAGGGGCCGCTGTACCGTTTCCCCTTTCTCCCGTTTGCCTTCGTCACGCTGGCCGCGAACGTGGCCGGGATGGCGTCTCACTTCGTCGAGCTGGCCCGCGCCTGCATCGCGCGCCGGCGCAACCGGTTCGGCGGGCAGAACGAGCTGCTGATCGAGGTGCCGGCCGTGCGCGCGGTGCTGGACGGTGCCTGTTCCCGCCTGGATGACGTGCGCGGCCGTTTCTATGCGCTGCTCGACGCGACGTGGGCGGACGTCGTCGTCGGCGCCGACGTCGCGGACGAACAGGCCGCGCAGATGCAGGCGCTGGCGCAGGAATGGGTGGCGGCGTCGCGCCACGCCGTCGACACGCTGTATCCGTACTGCGGCCTGTACGCGGCAAGCGCGGACAGCGCGATCAACCGCGTCTGGCGCGACTTCCATACGGCGTCGCAACACGCGCTCTTGCTGCCGCAGAACTGAGCCGCTATAATGCGGCCTCCTTTCCCTGATAGCTCAGTCGGTAGAGCGACGGACTGTTAATCCGCAGGTCCCTGGTTCGAGTCCAGGTCGGGGAGCCAGAATCTGAAAAGGCCGCGTATCGTTCTGCGATACGCGGCCTTTTTGTCATGCGCCGACGCTCGCGGCCATTTCGCGGTTGCAGACGTCGACCCGGTTGCGTCCATGCGTCTTCGCCCGGTACAACGCCTCGTCGGCGCGGCGCAGCACGGCTTCCCAGTCAGGGTCCGCGCGACCGCACGCAGCCACCCCGACGCTGACCGTCATCGGCACGACGAGTTGTTCCGTCCGCATCGGTGCCGCCGCGATCTGTTCGCGCAGGCGCTCGGCGATGGCGCAGACGTCGTGCAGCCGCTGGCCGGCCAGCAGCACGGCGAATTCCTCGCCGCCGATGCGGAACAGCGCGTCGTGGCCGGGCAGCACATCGCCCGCGCGCTCCGTCACATGGCGGATCGCCGCGTCGCCCACGGCGTGGCCGTAGCGGTCGTTGATCGACTTGAAGTGGTCGATGTCGAACGTGATGAAGAACATGCTTGACCCGTCGCGGCGGCAGCGATCGAATGCCGCGTCGGCGGTGCCCTGCAGCGCGCGCCGGTTCAGCCAGCCGGTGAGGGCGTCGGTCAGCGACGCGCGGCGCAGGTCCTGCCCCTGGCGGTGGGCGACGATCAGCGCGCAGCTCATCGGCGTCACCGCCATGAACAGGAGCAGGAACAGCGAGCCGGACGTCTGCAGGAACTGGCTGCCCATGAAGGTGAGCGTACGGTCCTCGCTGGCGACAAGGTAGATCGTACGCATGCTCTGCTGGAGCATGAACACGCATTCCATCACGACCAGCGGCGCGTACGCCGGCCACTCGTCGCGCCGGATGCGGCCCCGCAGGCTCAGGCCGACACCCAGGTTGACGGCGGCGATCAGCGGCGTGAACACGAACAGCCGGTACGCCACGGACGCCTGCAGCGCGGGCACCGCATGCAAAACCAGCACAAGCGGCGCGAGCACCGCCATTACGCGCCAGCCCGGCGCCAGTCCCAGGTGCCGGCGCAGTCCGGCGAGTACGCCGAAATGGGCGGCGACATACAGGGCGTTGCCGATACCGGGAACGACGAAATAGGGGAGCTGGACCTTGAACGCGACCGCCGCGAGCACGTTGTTGCAGGCAAACAGGAGTCCGGCAATGGCCCAATCGCGCAGGCAGACGTGGCGCGGGGCCGCCCGGTACATCAGGGCCATGCTGGCCGCCATGACGATGCTCGCGAGCGCGGAAACGACGACGAGTGTGAACGCATCCATGTTGTCCCCGAGCGCGCTGAATGAAATCGATCACAACATTATAGGTAGGTCATCCTGGCGAAATATCACGAATTGTCTCAACGCCAGCAGACGCGCTGAAATCGAGGGAAAATAGCGGATTACGGCTCATTAAACTGTTTCCAAATGACCACACTTGCTACTTCCCCGATGTCGCGCCGTGCCGACATCAACCCGAAACCGCTCGGCGTCGCGCTGCTGCTCATCATCGCCGGCGCCTGGTATCTCGCACAGGCCGTCGACGCCAAACATGCCGCGCTGTTCGTCGTCGGCGCGCTGCTCGGCCTCGCGCTGTACCACGCCGCGTTCGGCTTCACGTCCGCCTGGCGCGTCTTCATCGCGGACGGCCGCGGCGCCGGCCTGCGCGCGCAGATGATCATGCTCGCCGTCGGCGTCGCGCTGTTCTTTCCGGCGCTGTCCGCCGGCACCCTGTTCGGCAACCCGGTCACGGGCCTCGTGTCGCCCGCGGGCACGTCGGTCATCGTCGGCGCATTCATGTTCGGCATCGGCATGCAGCTGGGCGGCGGTTGCGCGTCCGGCACGTTGTACACGGTCGGCGGCGGCAGCACGCGCATGATCGTGACCCTGCTCGCGTTCATTACGGGTTCTGTCATCGCCACCGCGCACATGCCGTTCTGGACGTCGCTGCCGCAACTGAAACCCATCTCGCTCGTCAAGACACTGGGCCTGGCCCCCGCGCTGCTGCTCAACTGGGCCGTGTTCGCGCTGATCGCGTACGTCACCGTCGTCGTGGAGAAACGCCGGCACGGGCGCCTGGTCGACCCGACCGTGCGGCCCGCGCACAAGTCGCCGTGGCTGCACGGGCCGTGGCCGCTGGTGGCCGGTGCCGTCGCGCTCGTCGTGCTGAACTTCGCGACGCTGGCGCTGTCCGGCCGGCCGTGGGGCGTGACGTCCGCGTTCGCGCTATGGGGCGCCAAGGCCGCGCAGGCGATCGGCATCGATACGGCGAGCTGGACGTACTGGTCGACGAAGGCGAACGCCGCCGC
>Ga0187844_10001697_pt1 | contig 16455 bp, 15 predicted proteins | sample SpaLakP09_SKY_50_FD_134517 | JGI IMG/M metagenome (GOLD analysis project Ga0187844, IMG submission 134517) | Oligotrophic lake water microbial communities from Sparkling Lake, Wisconsin, USA - SP09_SKY_50 | ecosystem: Environmental > Aquatic > Freshwater > Lake | place: USA: Sparkling Lake...
GAACTAAAATAATAAATAAGAATTAAACTCAGAAAAAATGATAAAACACATAATAATTTTAAATCAAATATTATTTGAAGTAGTACAATACAAAATATAGCTAAATTATAAATTAGGTTTGCATTAAATATTTTTTTGTGTGATTGATTATTTTTAACTGGAATTAAAAAATAGTAATCAAATAATCGAGCCCAAGGAGATTGTCCCTTAAAAATTTTTTTAATTATTGTTAAAGTACAATCCATAAAAGTATAGGAAAGTAACGATATAATTATGTCTAACCTATTAATGATAATAACATTTATAGATATATAACCAATTAAAAATCCTATAAAAATGCTACCAGCATCACCCATGAACAATTTTGCAGGCGGCTTATTGAAGATTAAATATCCAATAAGAATAGGAATGCAAATTAAACATATTAAGTAAACGAAGTTTTGTTGAGTCTCAAAGTGGTAAAATAATAAAATACATAAGAAAAAATTTAAAGAATTTATCGATAGAAAGCCATCAATACCATCGGTAAAATTTATTATATTTATTATATAAACCCAAAAGTAAATAACTAGAAAGACAATTAATTTTAATGGTAGATTAATATTTTCAAAATTAAATAGCGATGTGCAAAAAAAAATAATTGTGATTTGAAAAAAAAGTCTAATAACAGGGTGTATGTCTTTAAGATCATCGTAAAAAGATATTAATGTTAAAATAGTTAAACTAGCTAAAAAAATATGATAATTTTTGGGAATATCTATTTTAATAATTTGTGTACTAATTAGAATTTGGCAAAAAATAAAAAAAACTAAAAAAAAAATAATCCCAGCACCTGTAGGTATTGTAGATTTATGAATACTTAAATTATCTGGAATATCGATTAATTTAAATTTACGAGATATAATAATGTATATTTTAAGAAAAGTTGTTGTTAGTAATAAAATAATTAAATTTAAAAATATTGTATAACTTTCCATTATAAATTTTAGGAATTATTAATAACTTTGTTTTATAGATGCTTAGTATAACTAATTTTATAAATAAGTTTACTATTTTTTTTTTATTACTATCTATTTATTATTTTTTTATCCCAATTCTTTTTTTATATAATAACTTTATAAAATCAAACTCTCTTTTTAAGCATGAGGTTTATTATTTAGAAGTATTGTTGAATGCTCCGAATTATATTATATACAATTTTTTAACTTTATTATTTTTATTATTCGTATTTTTATATTTTTATAAGTTTTTTTTCCTAACCAATTTTAAAAAAAAAATTAAAATTAATTATCTCGCATACAATATAATAATTATAATCTGTATTTTTTTCTTACTTAGTGATCTTTTGAATTTATCAAAGTATTATTTCGATAATGAGATTATACATAGAGGTTCATTATATGTTGAGTTATTAAATAATAGAAGAACACATATAAACTTACTTATTGTTATATCAGTTATAAATTTTAAAAATTACAAAAAATTATCTTATTTATCTTATTTTTTAATAATTATTTATTCAGTATTGTCTCTATCAAGAATAGATTTATTTTTATTATTTTTTTGTCATGCGATGACAAATATTTCTTTTAACAATAAAAATAATAAAAAAATTTCATTAATTTTTTTTTTTATAATTTTAATTATAATCTTTTATAGATTTATACTCTCTAATCAGAGTTTTTTTTTAATATTTATTGAGCCTTTACATTTAATGGTAAGTTCTAAAATTTTTTTTTCTAATTTCTTATTATTAAACTTCTATGATTATATTATCTTAAATTTTAATTTTTTTATTAAAGATTTTTTTTATTTACCAGTTAATTTAAAAAACTATTTTTCAGTAGGATATCCTGAAATGCCCACATATTCTATTAGAGGAGCAGATTCATTAATTTGTTTTTTTATTGTTTTTATAATTTATTCTTTTATTTTACGATTTTTAACAGATAATTTTTATATTAATAAATATTTCTTCAATTGTGTTTTTGCTTATTTACAAATTTCTTTATTTCGAGGCAATTTTGTGCATAATTTAAATTTCATAATCAAAATTTATTTTCTAGTTATATTTCTGACATGGACTATTCAAAAAATACAACAATTAAGATCAAGGGTGGTTTAGGAAATCAGTTATTTCAGTATTCTTTTGCTATCTTTTTAGAGCAAAATTTTAATAAAACAGTAACATTAGATCTCTCATGGTTTGATCAGCAAAGTTTAAGAAGATTTCAGCTTCCTGAATTTTTAAACGAACCTATTTTAACCACTAAGATTTTTAAGAAAAATTTTTGTCAAAAATTACTATCATATAGATCAGAAAATATAATTAGTTTTTTATTAAAAAAAAAAATCAATCTACCGCTTAATTATTTTGATGGATATTGGCAGAATATTTTTTATGCTAAATATTTATCATTTGATAAATATTTTAAAAAACATTTATTTTTAAAAAAAATACGGCAAGACTATTATGTAATACATTTAAGAAGAGGAGATTTTTTAACAAGCGGTAGTAACGTGCAATATGCTTTACCAGATGATCACTATTTAAAATATGCAAATTTATTTGTCGATAAGCCCATTTATATTTTATCTACTGATAAAGAAGAAGCAATAACGCTTTCTAAAAAAATTAATTCAAAATCAGAATATGTAGATTGTAATGATATAGAAGCTTTTAATATTATTTATAATTCATCTGGAGGTATAGCATCAAATTCAACTTTTTGTTGGTGGCCAATATTTTTATCTGAATGTAGGAACTGGTTTTTTCCTTATAAATTTCTAAAAAAAAAAAATATTTTAGAACTTAACCTTGCAATAGATAGTACGATTTTAATATGAAATACAGTATTTTGACAGCAAGTAATTGTAAAAATTTAAATATAATTAAAAGATATGTTGACAGCATAAATTGCCAAAGAATAATAGCCGACGAGTTGGTTTTTATTGATGATGGGTCAAAATGCGCTTACATAATTGAGAAATATTTAAGAAAGAATTTAAAATTTACAATAAAAATTATTTTTATAAAAAATTTTATTAATTTAGGTATAACGAAATCGCTTAATAGTGGACTTAAAGTAGTAAGTAATCAAATTATTTTCCGATTAGACATTGACGATCAATGGAAAAGTAATCATTCAAATTATAATTTAAATTTATACAAGCGCGAAAAAAATTTCTTAATATACTCTAATAGTCATAGCTTTACTTCATCTGGCATTGCAGATGCCCATTTGTTGCTAGACAATCCAACTATTCATAGTTCATGGGTTATTAATAAAAAATTATGCAGAAACTTCAAATATTCTAATTTACATCCAGAAGATTATGCAACATTATCACATTATTTTTATAAAAATTTTAGATTTAGGATAATTAATATAAAAACTGTAAATATTTATAGTTATCCATTTTCTCATTCAAAAAAAAAAATAGCTAATAAAGATTTAAAATTTATAAAAAAAAAAAACTTATTTTTTTATCTACAAAAATTTTCTTATTTTCATTTAATAAAAGATCTTGGTTTTTCTGGTATATTTAAATATATTTTAAGATGAAAAAATTATTATTAGTTTCAAAAGAGTGGAGTCCCAAAGATAAGTCAGGGCTTGGGTTTTGTTCAACAGCGCACGAACAAATTTTTAAAAATATTGGTTTTCATGTATTTACAGTGAGTTCTAATAATAATGATAAAAATTATAATTTACAAATAAAAAATTTTGTAAATTTTTTATTTAATTTTTTATTTTTTTTTAAAAAATCTAATTTAATAATAAAAGAGTGTAAACCAGATTTTGTGGTAGTTGAGTCCTTTCAAACAATTATCTCTGAAATTTTTATTTATTTAGCAAAAAAAAATAATATTAAAGTAGTTATAATAAGTCATGGTATATCAATATTTCCTTATAATAAAAAAATTAAATATATTTTAAGAACAATTATCTGGATATTATATTTACCTTTTTTATTTTTTTTTTAAAATCATGTGACGTTTTTTTATCTTTAGATCTAAATAGTAAAAATTCAAGACATCTAGATACAAAATTATTTAAAATAATTAATAATAAATTAATTATTAAATATAATAATAGTTCTAGATTTGAAAAATTAAAAAAAGATTTTACAATAATAAGTCATTCGCAACGAAAAACAATATTATGCATTGGTTACATTAATCACATCAAAAATCAGGAGGATCTAATTAAATTAGCAGAGAGCATCTGTGATTTAGATATTGATATAAAATTATTATATAATAGTTTTGATAAAAATTATTTTAATAAATTAAAGAATTATATTTTTATTAAAAATCTTAGAAATGTTTATTTAATCAACGAAAAAGATACAGATATTTTGAGTGAAATTGTAAATTGCTGGTTTTTAATTAATGTTTCAATCACTGAAGTTTCACCCCTAAGTTTAATTGAAGGTAATTCTTTATCTAAATTTTTTCTATCATACAACGTGGGTAGTTTAGATAAATTTAAAGGGTCGATTGTTCATTATACTTTAGAACAAGTTATTTTTAATATCAAAAGCTTGTATAATAATAATTTCTTTTCAAAAAAATTGGAAAGAGAAGCGTTAAATGATTACAACGATAATTATTGTGAACAGAACCTTCAAAAAAGTCTAAGTCAGATTAAAAATATGATTATATGAAATTTACAGTGCTAATGCCGGTTCATGATGGAATCCCTTATGATTTATTAAAAAAAGCAACGGATTCAGTTCTGCATAATACACTTACCCCAGACGAGTTTATTATTATTGCAGATGGTTTGATATCTAAAAAAAAAAAAATTTTTTAATTGTAAAAAAAAAAAACAATTTTTTTATTAAACTTGTTTTTAAAAAAAAAATTGGCATTTCTCATATTTTAAATTATGGTTTAAAAATTTCCAAGTATAATATTATTGCAAGAGTAGATGCTGATGATATTAATAATAAATACAGATTTTTTAAACAAATTAAATTTTTTAAAAAAAACAATGTGGATATTTTGGGCTCAAATATAGAAGAAGATATCAATAAAGCAAAATATATAAAAAAAGTTCCACACAAACCTAACTTACTAAGTTTTTTTCTTAGAAATCCAATTAATCACATGTCTGTAATGTATAGAAAAGATAAAATAATTAAATTAGGTGGGTATCCCGAAATTAAATTTAAAGAAGATTATGCACTTTGGCTTCTTGCAAAAATGAATGGATATAATATTGCTAATTTGCAAGAGATATTAGTAAAATCTAGACTAAACGTTTTAACTTTAGGCAGAAGAAAAAATATTAAAGCAATAATTTCTGAATTTAAAATCCAATTATTAATATTAAAAAAAAGACCCTATTTAATACTAATTAGTTTCGTTTTTTTTTTTATAAGAGTTTTTATTCTGTTATTGCCTAATTTTTTATATTTATTTGTTGTAAAAAGATTTAATAGATCTAATATCGATGCATAATTAGCACATTTAGTATTAAAAGAAATATTATATAATATAAATTATAGATTTAATAAGAAAATTAAAAATAATATTTTTTAAATTAATTATATAAAATGGCAAAAATTTCTATTGTTATTCCGTGTTATAATGAATCTCAAACTATTAAAGAAATTATTCATAAAGTTATAAAATTTCAGGATTACGAAAAAGAAATTATAATTATAGATGATGGTTCATCCGATGGAACTCAACAAATTTTGAAAAATGATCTTATAAATTTAATCAATATATTAATATTAAACGAGAAAAATTACGGTAAGGGTTATTCAGTTAGAAAAGGTATTCAAGCAGCTACTGGTGATATTATCTTAATACAAGACGCTGATTTAGAATATGATCCTTCTGACTATGTTAAGTTAATCAAGCCAATTATCAATGGCGAAGCAGATGTTGTTTACGGATCAAGATTTATTGGATCTGAAGAAAAAAGAGTTCATAATTATTGGCATAAAGTTGCAAATAATTTTTTAACAACGTTATCGAATATGTGTACAAACATTAATCTTTCTGACATGGAAGTTGGTTACAAAGCATTTAAATCTATATTAATTAAGCAAATAGATTTAAAAGAAAATAGATTTGGATTTGAACCTGAAATTACAGCAAAAGTTGCAAAAAAAAAATTAAGAATATTTGAGGTCGGTATAAAATACTTTGGAAGAAACTATGCACAAGGAAAAAAAGTAGGATGGAAAGACGGATTTAGCGCCATAAGATGCATTATAAAATATAACTTTTTTTAGTAAACTTTTTTTTAATTTTATTGATTACAAATTCTATATTCGCCCTGAAATTGTAAAACATTAAAAAGTAAATAAAAAAAACCGGCACCAACCCTCTTTCCGCATAATATATACCACCAATAATACCTGAAAATATAATGTAAAGTAGCGTAGAAAAAGATAACAATTTTATAATCCTTAAATTTATATTTGAAGACTTATTAATTAAATGCAAAGTCAGGATTAAAAATAAAAATAGAGCAAATATAATTTCTAATAAATTAAATATAAAAAAAATTGATTTTACAAAAAAAACTTCGTCAAATTGTTTTTTTTTTAAATTAACTGCTATTGAAGCGCCATCTTGAGGGTAATCGAAATTATATATTTTAGATAAGATTATATGTTTTGTTGGATAGGAAGATAAACCATGCATTGCGTAAATTCCTTTAAAAAAATTTAACATAAACTTTTCTGGATAATTTTTTATGTATAATAATATTTGGGAATAGTGAAATTCATCAACTAATTTGAAATATGTACCTAATTTTGGATTTGGTTTAAATAAATAATTAATTCTTAAATCATTTATAAAATTATCATTAATTTTTTTTTGCTCCAGAGGTATTCTCCATACTACATATTCTATATATAAACTTGATGAAAGTAATGATGAGAAATTAAAATAATTTGTTTTTGAATAGTTTCTAAATGACCATAAAAAAATTATAAAAAAAATTATTAAAAATGATATAAATAGTTTTAAATATTCCTTTTTATATATATATAAAAAAAAAATTGAGGGAATTACAAAAAATAAGTAATTATGTCTTGTTAATATTAATAATATACTAAAAAAATTAACTAAAAAAAAATTGATTAAGGAAAATTTTTTTTCTTTTATAGAGATAATTAAAAAATAAACGTAAAAAGAAAATAAACAATAACTCAATATTTGTGGATCGGCAGAGTTTAGGCCTCGAGCAACTAATGGCGAAGATGAAAATATTATTAAAATAACAAAACATAAATAACGTGAAAAAAAGAATTTAAGAATTTTGTAAAAAACTAAGTTTCCGAGAATAAATAACAATATATTTAAAAAAAAAAAACTTTTATTAGAGTAAAAAAAAAACTTAAATACACCTAAAGTAAAAGAATATAATGGAACTCTATCAAGTACGGGAAAATAATAATTTTTACCATTGTGGGTTTCAATTCTTGTAAATTCATAAAAATTAATAATATTATCTGCTAATTGATCGTAATCGTCACTGCCATAATGATTATTTGGAAAAGAATTGAATTGGATAAAATATGAAAGTATAACAGTAATAAAACTTAGAATTATTACCGAAAACACAATCTTTATTTTTGGCATAACTATTATAAGTTTCTGTTAATACTATTTAGAAAAAATTTAAACATTTTGATGCATTGCTTTTATTTCATACTTTATAATTAATATATTTAATATCTTGATTATTTATTATGTTTAAATGTTTATTTTTATATTAATGATATAAATATTTATTTTTAATAAAAATTAACTTCATATTTTCTGCAAAAATTTAATGAAAAAATTGGCAATTATTATTAGTTATTTGTTACCCATTTTTATTAGAGAGAAAATAGCAATATTGTTTTCGTTAACTCTAGGTAAGGGATTTGATTTTAACTCATTAGAACAAGAAGTAAATTTATTTAAAAATTTATTAAAAAAAAAAGAACTGTTTTTAGATATTGGTGCAAATAAAGGCAAATATTCAGATGTATTAATTAATTACTTCCCTAAAGCACAAATATATATTTTTGAACCACAAAAGTATTTATTTAATATTTTAAAAAAAAAATATAAAAAAAAAGAAAATATAAAAGTATTTAATTCAGCGGTGTCTGATAAAAATCGTAAAGAATTACTTTTTTCTAGAAATAAAAGCGATACATTAAGCTCTTTATATAAAAGAAAGTATTTGAAAAGTGATCTTAAACTAAAAGGAAAAAAAGTTAGTTGTATAAGATTGGATAAAATTCTAGGGGATAATCAAATTGTTGATTTTGCTAAGATTGATACAGAAGGAAATGAAATGAAAATTTTACAAGGTATTGGTAAATTAATAAGAAATTTTTATATGATCCAAATTGAGTTTGGAGGAACATGGGTTGATAGTAGATACTTTTACAGAGATTTATTTAATTTTTTTAAAAATAAAAAATTTTCTTTATATAGAATGTCACCAAGTAAATTAATAAAAATTGAAAATTATAATGAAAATGATGAGTATTTTACTTTTACAAACTTTTTAGCAATTAATAACAGAAAGTCATTTTATAAAAATTAAATTTAAATATTTTTAATTTAGAATAAAGACATTAATATATTCAATAATAATTAATCTTTTAAAATATTAATTGTAATAAAGCCTTTTATGAAAAAAGTTTTTAACTATTTAGATTCTATAAATTTTAATCAATATTTTATATTGCTAATTATTTTGGGTTATTTTCCAATATTTTTTTTTGGATATTTTGTACAAGATGATATGGGTTTAGTTGCTGGTCTAAGTAATTTAAACTTTAGAGACGCAGCAAATGCTATCTGCCAAGTTAATAATAACCGACCACTTTCTTGCATATTTCATGCAACATTAACAAGACTTCCGTCGGTATATCAGTTTTATTTTTCTATTAATTTATTATTTTATATTTTATTTATTTTAAATACTCTTAAAATTTTTGATTTTATTATAGATAATATATTTCTAAAAAAAACATTTGTAATTTTCTTAATATTTCCATTTTTCTCTTATACAATTCTTTATTCCCCTGCTATGCAAAGTATGGGAACTTTTGCTTTATTGTTGTGGTCAATTTCTTTAATTTTCTTAAAAAAGTTTATTAAAAATAATAAAAAATTTAATTTAATTTTTAGTTATATTTTTTTGCTATTAACTTTTTTAGTTTATGAAAGTGCATTCCCACTTTTGGGAGTATCATTTTTTTTTCCATTATATTTTAGTGGTAGGTTTAGATTATTTTTATTTAATTTTTTAGCTATCCTATTCATTATAGGAATTATTATTTTTATTCAAAAGTTTCTTATACCAAAAATATACAACATTGATTTATCTAGAATCAAAATTGATTTTTACAATTATAAAAAAATATCATTTTTGATAATTATAAATTTATTATTAACACTAAATATTTTATTTTTTTCATTTGAATTATTTATAAAAGTTTTATTTGATTCTATTTACAATTTTAACTATTTATTTTTATTACAAATATTTTTAATATTAGTAATATTTTACTCACTTGTTTCTCAAGAAAAATTATACATAAACAATAAGAATAAAGATAAAAAAATTATAAAAGTTTCGTTATTAATTTTTTTATCAGTAATATTTTTAAATTCTATAATGCATACTTTAGCAAATACTGGCCTAGATTTTATTCAATATAATAATCGAGCATTAGTTTCGCTTTCATTTATTTTTGCTTTTGTTGTAATATTTATTTTAAAAGTTATTTCTTTAAAAAGAAAGTTTTTATTTAATTTTATATTTACTGTTATTTTTTTAGTTTTTATTAGCAATTTTTTTTATTTTCAAAATAATTTAATTAAAGAAAAATTTTTAGCAGTTAGTATAAATAAAATTATAAATATTCAACACACTAATAATAAAAAAGAGGTATTTTTCCTTGTCTCTACTAAAAAACCAGATATTCAAGAACTTTTGTCTTATGGGTCATTTGATTATTTTCATTACTTAAATCTTAATATGGTTGATTTCTTGTCAGGAACAAAAGTAGTAATTTATTTAACAGAAAAAAAATTTTGCAATAAATTTTATTATAATGAGTATATACGAGATCCTTTTATAAAAAACTATTATATAAACCTTTATGTTTTTGATGTTATCTCGGAAAACCCTAAACTGGTTTATGCAAATATTACTTTTGAAGAGTCTGAAAATAAAATAAATTCTATATTAAAATGTGATTATAAATTAACGATGAATTTAGCACCAATAAGAGAAAAAACTTATATAGGTCAAAATTATAGAAGTTTTTTTATCAATTCTTTATATAGAATTTTATATTAATTATGAAAAAAAAATTATTGATCTTAGGTAGTACTGGAATGTTAGGTTCCTCTGTTTTTCGTTTAACCAAAGATCATTTTAAAGTCCTAGCACCAAACAGGAGTGATCTCGATCTCTTCGACAAAAAAAAAGTTGAAAATTACTTTAACAAAATAAAACCATACTATGTCATTAATTGTGCTGCAAAAGTAGGTGGAATATATGCCAACTCTACATACCCTGCAGATTTTATTTATGAAAATCTCACAATGCAAAATAATATTATATTTGCATGTCATGTACATAAAATTAAAAAGTTAGTATTTTTAGGCTCGGCTTGCATATATCCAAGGGATTGTAAGCAACCAATTAAAGAAAAATATCTACTAACAGCGCCCTTGGAAAAAACTAATGAATATTATGCTATCGCAAAAATCGCCGGTTTAAAGATGATTGAGGCTTTTAATAAACAGTATAATCATAATTTTATTTCAATTATGCCCTCAAATATTTATGGAATTAATGATAATTTCCATCCAAAAAATAGTCACGTAATTTCAGCCCTAATAGAAAAAACATATAAAGCTTTCAAAAAAAATAAAAAAAGTATTAAATTGTGGGGATCTGGAAAAGCTTTAAGAGATTTTTTGTATGTTGATGATGTTGCTAGAGCTATATTACTTTTGCTTAAGAAGCATAATAAAAATGAAATTATAAATGTTGGCAGCGGGAAAGAAATCAGTATTAAATTATTGTCAGAACTAATCTGTCAAATAATTGGATACAAAGGTAGGGTTATGTTTGATCAGTCTTCTCCTGATGGAACACCCCGGAAACTTTTAGATATATCAAAAATTAAAGCAATAGGTTGGAAGCCGACTATAAGTTTAAAAGATGGCTTAAAAAAAACAATTGAGTGGTACATTACAAATAAAAAAACAAGAAATTAATTATTATCATTTTATATGTTACATGATTTCAATATATGTAGATAAACGTTTTTTTTTTAAAAATTTTATAGAAAAAATCTTAACTTTATTTTTTAACAGTAAAAGAAAAAATTTAGGCCCTTCAAGTGTGCTTGTTAATCTTATAGACGGTTTAAATAATCATAATATTAAATTTAATGTTAACCCCTCAATTAAAAATGTTTATAAAGTTTGTTTAGTAATTTCAGGAATAGATAATTTAAAAAAATGCATTTATTTTAAAAAAAATAACAAAATAAACACTTTATTGGCTGGTCCAAATTTAGTAACGATTCCATCTGAGTATAATTATATTATTTTTTCTAAATATATTAATAAAATTTTAGTGCCAAGTAACTGGGTTAAAAATATTTATATCAGTTACAATAAAAATTGTAAAAATATTTCAATTTGGTTCTCAGGAATTAAATCCTCTAATTTTAAAAATACTAGTAGAAAAAAAATATTAATTTATTTAAAAAATGAAAACATCTATTTTAATAAATGTATTAATTATTTATATAAAAAAAAAATAAATTTTAATGTAATTAGATATGGTTTTTTTTCTAAGCAAAAATATTATGAATTATTAAAAAATGCAAAAATTCTTATATATTTTTCCATAACGGAATCGCAGGGTCTTGCGATGCAAGAAGCGTGGTCTATGAATGTGCCGACACTTGTGTACAAATATTCTTTATTTACTCATGGAAAAAAAAAATTTAAAGGATCATCCTCACCTTACTTGAATAATAATTGTGGGCTTTTCTTTAAAGACTTTGAGGATTTTACTATAAAATTTAAAAAATTAAATAATAAAAGACTAAACCCTCAAAAATGGTTAAATGAAAACATGAGTCAAGATAATAGTATTAAAAAATTATTTGAAATTATAGGCAAATGAAAAAAAGAATTTTAGTAACGGGTGGCGCAGGCTACATAGGTAGTAAAGTTGCATATGATTTAACAGATTCTGGTTATGATGTTTTTATAATTGATAACCTTTCGACAGGACATAAAAAATTAATAAATCCAAAAGCAAATTTTTATCATGGAGACATTTCAAATTTTAATTTCGTTAACAATATTTTAAATAAAAATAAAATTACAGATATTATCCACTTAGCTGCCAGTTTATCCGTAGTAGAGTCTGAGATAAATCCTCTTAAATATTATATAAATAATGTAGAGGGGACGAAATTTTTGCTTAAAGCCGCAGTAAATAATAAATTAAAAAATTTTTTATTTTCATCAACTTGCGCTGTTTACGGTAATAAAAAAATTAAATATGTGAATGAAACAACATTTTGTGACCCAGAGAGTTATTATGGCAAAACTAAGTTGTTAGCAGAATTAGTGATAAAAAGTTTTGCAGAAAAATATAAATTTTCATTCGGAATTTTAAGATATTTTAATGTTGTTGGAGCAGATACCAAATTAAGAACAGGATTAATTAATAGTAATGATCAACTTTTTAAAAATCTATCATCCAAATTGGTAAAAAAAGAAAATAATATTGAAATAAATATTTATGGAAAAAATTATTCTACTGCTGATGGAACTTGTGTAAGAGATTATATATCCGTTAATGATATTTCAATAAGCCACATTTTAGTACTAAAATATATTTCTAAAAATAAAAAATCATTAATATTAAATTGTGGATACGGATGTGGATTTAGCGTGCTAGAAATAGTAAGAAAATTTTCTAATTTTATTGGTAAAAAAATTAAAATAAATTTTAAATCAAGAAGAAAAGGAGATGTGGAAGCTGTTGTTGCAGATATTAGTTTGTTTAGAAAAATTTTTAAAAATAAGAATAAAACTTTATTAAAAGAGATTATAAAAAGTTGTTTAATGTGGGAAAAATTAATCTTAAAAAAAAAAGATTTTAATAAACTATAAATGACACCTAAGACTAAAGCTTAGAATTTAGTATCTATTAAGATAATAAATCTTATAATCAACTCCTCTATTGTTTTAAGAATTTTTTTCAAGAATAAAAAGTTTATTTTGATGAGTCCTGTCAATATAGTAAATTTTTATTTAATCATTTGATGTTTTTTTGTATTTTTTTAATTTCAAAAATATCAATTTTTTTTTTACAAAAAGCTAAATAATTGTAATAGTATATGTCTATTTCTAGTTGATTAAATGGTAAATCAGTTAGAAGACAGACTTGTTTAAAATTATTTTCATAATCGATTGAACTTTTTTTTATTCCTGCATAATGTTTTTTAATATCATAGTTAGAATTTAATTTTTTATCTAAGTTAACATTCATACTTAAAAAAAATAATGAGATTAATATTATATTAACAATTCTTTTTTCAAAAAAATTATTATTGAATAGACTGTGTAAATTTTTATCTAACAAAATAAAATAAAAAACATAAAAAGGGTAGTATACCCTCGCATAATGAACGTTTGATATAATTAATATAGTCGCAATGTGGGCAATAAATATTTTATCAAAAGAATTTATTTCGTACTTCTTGATGATTTTAAGAACAAAACAGAAAATAAAAATAATATAGAAAAAAAATATAATTTTATCGTCCCTAAAGATTATTTCTATTCTTGTAGTTAAGTTAATTTTTTCATAAAAATTAAATATTAAATTGTAATATTCACTTAGCCCATTAAAGAAGATATTAAATAAATTATCAATATTTAAAAAGTATAGATAATTTATATTTTGTAAGCTTAAATTGTCTCTTAACGAATAAACACCAGTTAAGATAATATTCGGTAAAATAAATAGTGATGTTAAAAAAAAATAATAAAATAAAATGTTTACTTTACTAAATTTTTTTCTATAAAAAAAAATTAATGGAAAAATTAACAATATATTTGACGGGGCTAAACTTGTTAAAATTGCGAAAATAATTAATATTATTTTTATTTTTAATTCCGTGATTTCTTTTTGATCAAGCAAATAAAATGCAAGAGAGAATAAAAAAAAATAATAAGGGTAGCCTCTGTATAAAAAAGAATAAACAAATAAATTATTACCATATATAAAACATATAAATATTAATATTAAAGTGATTTTAAACTGTAACCTTAAAATTATTAAAAATATTCCAGAAAAAAAAAAGAGAGATGATATAAATCTTAAATAATCAATTTTTATTGTAAAATTTCCGATAATTATTCCAAAAAATGAATTAATAATGTGGTTATTTAAATTATCTTTGAGAAATAACGTATAATAATTAGTGTAATTTATTACTGAGTATAATTCATCATAAGTTATATAGTGTTTTTCAAAAAAGATTACCTTTACAGCAATTAAAAATAAAAAAATTATATAATAATAGTTATTATTAATATGCTTATGTTTTTTTTTTAAATTCATAAGAAACTAAAATTAGAAGTAGCAAATATTCATTATATTTAAAAGCTAAGTGCATTTAATATATTTTTAAAATATTTTTTTATAATTATTTATATTAATTTTTTAACACAAGATTTTTACTTAAAAAGATCATAAAAATATTAATTATCCACTGGAAAATATTTTTTAATAATAGCATAAATCCTAAAATAAATGCTTCTGAACTATAGTTTTGTAAATATATAAATTTATTTACCTGATAGTTTATATATTCAGAATAATAAAATATTACACTTTCAAACCATAAGATTAAAAAAATAGACACAAGTATTAAATTGATTAATTTAGAATTTGTTTTTTCTTTTATTTCAAATATTGTTGGAATAATAAGTAAAATAAAAATTAATTTATAATCAAATGTTCTACTTAAAAAAAAACTGCTTACAAGTATTATTGATCCTGAAATAAATAATAAGTTATTTTTTTTGGAAATTTTATAATTCATAATATTAAATTTTGTAAAACTTAATAACGCTATTATTAAAAAAGTAAATTTCGAAAATAATTCAGAATTAATTTTAATTCTAAAATTTAAAAAGTTGTATAAATCAAATATTAACGATGAGCTGTACGCGGCAACTATTTTAGATTTGTTATATATTTTATTAATTTCTAAAATTTCATTAATAAAATAGAAACTCACTATAATAAATATAAAAAAAAAAATATAATTTATATGATTGAAATTTTTTTTTTTAATAAAAAAAATTATTATTAAAAAAATAGTATAGATTTTTAGTAAATATGTTAATAAAAATAATGAAAAACTAATTATTCTTAATCTATTGTTTTTCAACAGCATTATAAGTAGGTATATTAATAAAAAAATTACAATATCGTTGTTCCCTCTAATAATTAATAAAAGTGAAGCTGGAGAAAAAAAAAATAAAAAATGTAATATATTTTTATTTTTAATGTCTTTAAAAGTAATTATTGAAATAACAAAATATAAAAAAACTAAGAATATATAAAAAATAGTTCCATAAAAAAGATTTGTATATTTGCTTATATATATCCAAATTTGTGGATATACAAATGGATGTACTTCGTAATTAGCACAATAATTATTTGTAATTTTTCTTAAACATTCCCCATATTCAAAAATATATCTTAGGTCCTGAAATTTGGATCCATGATAAATTGGGAGGGTAGATAAAAATTTATCGTTACTAGCAAGCAGTAGTATTAGTAATGTACTGCTAATAAATATATAAAAAAGTGATATTTTTTTCATAAAAATTATTTATAGTAATTTTTATAGATTGTATATTTCTACTTTTTTATTTATCATTAAGAAGTTAAGTTTTTTGGATTTAAAGAAATCAGAGAAATAAAAATTTTTTCTCTCTCTATTAATAATTTGTTTTTATTCCTTATTTGACATATTTTTTTTTAGAAAATAAGTGAGTTAGTATAAATAATTTCTTTATTAAAAAATTAAACTCTAGAATTTTTGGTTGCGGGGCTTGGATTTGAACCAAGGACCTTCAGGTTATGAGCCTGACGAGCTACCAGACTGCTCCACCCCGCGATAGATTTTTTTATTTATAGCATTATATTGTAAATTATCTACTTTTGTTAAATTCATGAGATAATTGAACTTAAAAAATATTTACAAAAGATTACTATTTATATATAAAACGGTGCCTGGTGATTATTGCAAAGGAGTAACACCCGATCCCATTCCGAACTCGGCAGTTAAGCCCTTTAGCGCCAATGGTACTTTGTCTTAAGGCACGGAAGAGTAGGTCGTTGCCAGGCTTTA
>Ga0187844_10001700_pt1 | contig 16446 bp, 17 predicted proteins | sample SpaLakP09_SKY_50_FD_134517 | JGI IMG/M metagenome (GOLD analysis project Ga0187844, IMG submission 134517) | Oligotrophic lake water microbial communities from Sparkling Lake, Wisconsin, USA - SP09_SKY_50 | ecosystem: Environmental > Aquatic > Freshwater > Lake | place: USA: Sparkling Lake...
CGCGCGCCAGCTGGCGCGCGCCGTTGGCCACGAGCGATTCGTGGATGACGTCCAGGTCCGCCAGCAGTTCGGCCGCGCTGGTGTAGGCCGTCGCATCCGGTTCATCGGCGCCGGCGACGAGCCACGCGCGCGTCGCCACGAGGCGGGCGTGCATGCCGTGCAGCGCCTGGCGGTACGGCTCGTCCTGGTGGTGCGGCGAGTTGTCCGGCGTGCGCTCGGCGATGCGGCGCAGCGCGTCCGTGCTGCCGCACAGCGACTGGGCCTGCGACAGTTGCGACGCCAGCGTGTGCACTTCCGGCAGGTAGAAGTCGAGCGCACGGGTCGATTGTGCCTTCAGGGTCGCGCGCAGGATGTCGGCCGTGACGAAAGGATTGCCGTCGCGGTCGCCGCCGATCCAGCTGCCCACTTTCATGAACGACGGCAGCTCCGTGTCGGCCCATGCACCATCCTTCTGCGCCAGCGTGTCCTCGAGGGCGCAATACAGGCGCGGCACGCTTCTGAACATCGTGTAGTCGAAGAACGACAGGCCGTTCTCCACTTCGTCCAGCACCGACAGCTTGGTGGGACGCAGCAGGCGCGTCTGCCACAACGTCAGGATCGCGCGCGCGAGGGCTTCATCGTTGTCCTGCTCTTCGTCGGGCGTCAGCTGCGTGCGGTCGCGTTCGCCGATCAGGCGCGCGATCGCCATCTGGCAGTTGAGGACACTCTTGCGCTGCACCTCGGTCGGGTGCGCGGTGAACACGGGGCTCACGTGCGCGTCATCGAAGAAGGCACGCAGGTCGTCCATGCGGCCCGCGGCGAACACGCCGTCGACGGCATGGGCGATGCTGCCCTTCTTCGGTGCCGAACCGGCCGACAGGTGCGCGCGGCTGCGGCGGATGTGGTGCTGGTCTTCGGCGATGTTGGCCAGCAGCGAGAAGTACGTGAAGGCGCGGATCAGCTGGGTCTTCTCGTCGGACGAGATGTCTTCGAGGATCGCCGCCAGTTCCTCGTGCGCGCTGCCGTCCTCGTCGCGGCGAAAGCCGATGCAGCTTTTGCGGACCGACTCGATGCGGTCGAACACCCCGTCGCCCTCCTGGGCCCGGATCGTTTCCCCCAACATGCGGCCGAGCTGCCGGATATCCCGCCCCAGCAACTCTTCCTTGAAGTTCCGTGCCTCTTCAACGCTCATTCAGCTCTCCAAAATGTAAAGAATTTACAGAACACGCACCAGTTAACCAGCGTTGGCAGACAAATACCTTGTATATACCAGCCTTTATACACAGCGCGGCACGGCAAAAAATGCAATGTTATGAAATTTTACTACGAACATTGATCGGTTCGGTGAGTATGGTTGAAAAAATGCTACACATGAGGAAACGAAAACGCCGCTATGCCTGCTCGACCACGGCAACGATCTCGTCGGCCACTGCGCCGACGTGCGGCGCGCGGCGCACGTCGGCGTGCATCACCCAGCCAGAGTGTGAGGCGCACCGGACAGGCCGGTTCCAGCACGACCACGCCCGGTGCACGCCCGGCGACGCCGGACGCGCGAACCGCAGGGCGATGTCGGCCTGGCGCCGCATGCCCTGAGGTCAGGCGATTTCGACCCGGTTGCGGCCGTTTGCCTTGGCGAGGTACAGCGCCCCGTCCGCACGCTTGATCGCCGCGCCGATGTCCTCGTCCGGCTTCAGCGACGTCACGCCGAAGGATGACGTGACGTGCAATCCGTGCGGCCACTCCTGTTTCGCCAACGCCGCGCGCAGCTTGTCCAGCATCGACACTGCATGCGGCACGTCGGTTTCCGGACACAGGAGCAGGAACTCTTCGCCCCCCCAGCGCACCAGCTTGTCGCTGGACCGGACCTCGCCGCGGATGACCGCGGCGAAGCGCCGCAATACCTCGTCGCCGGCGTCATGGCCATGCTGGTCGTTGATCCGCTTGAAATGGTCGACATCCACGAACACGACCGCCATCTCCTCGTCGACGTGGCCGGCGGCGTGCAGGCGCTTCATCAGCACCTCGCGGAGCCCCTGGCGGTTCAATGCGCCCGTCAGCGGGTCGGTGTGCGCCTGGCTGGCCAGGTCGCGCGCTTCCAGTTGCAGCGCCTTGTTGATGGCGGCGAGTAGCTCCAGGCGCGCGTTGCTCGCCGAAAGTCTGGAACGGGTATGCATCAGGCTCAGCGACAACCCCAGCAGGCCGCAGCCGATCCACGCGCCCACCAGCCAGGTCAGCAGCGTGGTATCCGAGATCCATTTGCCGCGAAATTCGATCGAACGCACCTCGATCGTGACCGGCTGGCCGGGCGGCACCGATCCCGTCGCGATCTCGATCGCCGTGACGTTATCGAGCCGCGTATACGTTTTCTCCAGCGGGACGTCGTGCGCGGCGATCCACCAGTCCGCGGTACGCACGACGTTGACGGGAATCGTGAACGTGGCCCGGGGCGGCGCGTTGAACTCGACGGTGTTGTAGCGCTGCGAGTCCCAGTCGCCGGTGGTGGAAAATTCCGGCTCGAAGTTCGTCATGTGCAGCCGGATCTTGCGCCCGGCCCGGCCGGCGTAACGCATGGCGAACGTCACCGAATCGAACCGGCTGAAGTCCACGCCTTTGCCGCCCTCCCCAGGTGAAACTGCAGCTTGCAGAATGGCCAGGCGAACCCCGCACGCAGGTCGCAGCGCATGACGATGGCTTCCGCGGTCTGCGTCAGCGACGCGACGGAGTGGCCGTTGTTCTCACGGTCATCGCTGACGGTCACCCCGTACGGGTGCTGCGGCGAGATCTCGAGCACCCGGGTCATCCCGACATGCTGCCAGACCAGTAATGTGGGTGTCAGGATCAACAATAAGCCAACCAGGGATTGGACTATCGTCGTTGCGCGCGCGGGTCGACGGATCATGAGAAATCGCTGATGTCTTTATTGGGCGATCAATATACTGAAATCGTGATTCCGCTGCGCCAGCTTTCCGTGCGGCAAGCTATGGAAAACATGCATAATGATGGTTCCGAAGAGCGCGCCGGCGTGCCGCTCTTTGTGTCACACGGTGGGGGCAACGATGAGTCGATATCACCACACGGTCGGCGCGCGGACCTATGCGTTTGCCGACCTGCGCGACCTGATGGCCAAGGCGACGCCCGCACGCTCCGGCGATCATCTTGCCGGCGTGGCTGCGGGCAGCGCGGAGGAGCGTGTGGCCGCGCAGATGGCCCTCGCCGACCTGCCGCTCACGACCTTCCTGAACGAACCGGTCGTGCCCTACGAGAAGGATGAGGTCACGCGCCTGATCGTCGACGACCACGACGCCGCCGCCTTCCTGCGCATCCGTCATCTGACGGTCGGCGATTTGCGCAACTGGCTGCTGGGCGACGAGGCCGATACCGCGACGCTGGCCCAGGTCGCCCCCGGGATCACGCCCGAGATGGCGGCCGCCGTGTCGAAGATCATGCGGATCCAGGACCTCGTCCTCGTCGCACGCAAGTGCCGCCCGGTCACGCGCTTTCGCAACACGATCGGCCTGCCCGGCACGATGTCCACCCGCCTGCAGCCGAACCACCCGACCGACGACGCATCCGGCATCGCCGCCAGCCTGTTCGACGGCCTGCTGTACGGGAGCGGCGATGCGGTCGTCGGCATCAACCCCGCGACGGACAACGTGCCGCAGGTGATCCGCATCGTCGAGATGCTGGACGAGATCATCGCGCGCTACGACATTCCGACCCAGTCCTGCGTGCTGACGCACGTGACCAACACGATCGCCGCGATCGAGCGGGGTGCGCCGGTCGACCTGGTATTCCAGTCGATCGCCGGGACGCAGGCCGCCAACGCCAGCTTCGGCATCGACCTCGCGCTGCTGGCGGAAGCCCGCGCGGCCGCCCTGTCGCTCGGACGCGGCACGGTGGGCGACAACGTCATGTATTTCGAGACCGGACAAGGCAGCGCTTTGTCCGCCAACGCGAACCACGGCGTCGACCAGCAGACCTGCGAGGCACGCGCCTATGCCGTGGCGCGCAAGTTCAAGCCGCTGCTGGTGAACACGGTGGTCGGGTTCATGGGACCGGAATACCTGTACGACGGCAAGCAGATCGTCCGTGCCGGCCTGGAAGACCACTTCTGCGCCAAGCTCCTCGGACTGCCGATGGGCTGCGACGTGTGCTACACCAATCACGCGGAAGCGGACCAGGACGACATGGACGTGCTGCTGACGATGCTCGGCAACGCCGGCTGCACGTTCGTGATGGGCGTCCCGGGTGCGGACGACATCATGCTGAACTACCAGACCACCTCGTTCCACGATGCGCTGTACGTGCGCCGCGCCCTGAACCTCCAGCCCGCGCCGGAATTCCATGCGTGGCTGCGCGCCTTGGGCATCTTCGCGGGCGACGGGGAGATCGGCCTGGGCCGCACCCTGCCCGCGCCGTTCGAGCGCGCGCTGGCGCGGATCTCCTGAGGAGGACGTCGTGTCGGACACCATCGTCACCCCCAACCCCTGGCAGGCACTGCGCAAGTTCACGGCCGCACGCATCGCGCTCGGTCACACGGGTGTCAGCCAGCCGACGTCGATCCAGCTGGATTTCCAGCTCGCGCATGCGCGCGCGCGGGATGCCGTGCACCTGACGCTCGATACGCAGGCACTGCGGACCAATATCGAGGCCGTGTGGCCCGAGATCGGTCCATGCGTGCAGCTGCACAGCGCGGCCGCCGGCCGCAACGTCTACCTGCAGCGTCCCGATCTCGGAAGGCGGCTGGATGACGATTCCCGCGCCGCCCTGGCAGCCGTGCGCGCTCGGGCGACGTCGGCGCGGCCCTACGACGTGGCCTTCGTGGTCGCGGATGGACTGTCCGCGCTCGCGGTTGCGCAGAACGCGGCGCCCTTCCTGCAGGTGCTGCGTAAGCGGCTCCTGCAGGAGCACTGGCTCGTGGCCCCGCCCGCCATCGTGCTGCAGGGGCGCGTGGCGGTCGGCGACGAGGTCGGCGAACTGCTGGGCGCGAACATGGTCCTTGTCCTGATCGGCGAGCGCCCGGGCCTCAGTTCGCCCGACAGCATGGGCCTGTATGTCACGTGGGCGCCCCGCGTCGGCCTGACCGACGAGCGCCGCAACTGCATCTCGAACGTCAGGCCGGCCGGGCTACGCTATGACGAGGCCGCGGGCAGGCTGCACTACCTGCTGGCGGAAGCGCGCCGGCGCGGGCTGACGGGGGTGGAGCTCAAGGATGAGACGACCGGGTCGGTTTCGGTCGCGGGCGGGGAAAAGCGCAATTTTCTGCTTTGACCGCGACGGCCGACGTGCTGATGAAAGGTCGGCATTTAGCGGCACATGGCCGTGATTGCGACGATGGCGTCCTTCTGTCCGTGCTTCACCGTGACTTCGCACGACGTCGATGTATCGTCCATCCGCCTCGCAAGCTGGACGGCCATTTTCCCGTAGGTGCAGTACAGCCATTTTTGCTCGCCACGATCGAAGTTCCAAGTCGAGGCACCGCCACCTCGAACCTTCTTCGAGCTCGCCGGGACTAGGTACTGCATCTGCTTCGGATCTCCGCTTATCATTCCGCCGCCGTCCAGCCGTATCGCGCTTGGTGACGACGCAACCCATCCCTCGGGTGCGCGCTTCACCTCGACCGCGTTTTCAGGAAGGGAGTCCGGACATGAGACAGTCTGCGCTACGGCGAGTGTTGGTGCAGACGCCAGAAACAAGGCTAGTAGTCTCATCATTCGATAACCCAAAATGCTTCGGCGTTGTTGCTGGGGTCCTTCCATTTTCCATCCTTCGATTTTCCCTTGCGCTCGATGTGGCGCAGTGAAACGACCGGCTTATGCGGGTCGTTCTTCCACTGATCCATGACCCAGATACCGGCTCCCGCCGACGACACGAAGAACGCGGCATGCTGGCCAGTGACGCCATGAGGATAGCGACCGTTCTCAAAGGTCGCTATCGCCGTGCCGGGAGCGAGTTTGTGCGCGACGTCGACCACCCGCTCGCCTGGCCGCCATGAACTCGTTGTCGTGCCTTTCAGGCCAGGCGCAAAGGCCTTGACCAGTGCTACGCAGTCGCCGCTGCCGACGAGTTCGTGTCCTGCCAGTTCCCTGACCTTCGTGTACACGTGCGGCATATGCCCTCCTGTTGTCGAAGGGGACATCCTGTACTTATTGGGCTCGCAGCAACTTATCGACGCTCAACTCGTCGATTCAGGGCGGGGCGCGGACAACAAAAAAGCCGCTCGATGGCGGCTTCTTAGTCTACCGATATTATCGCGGCGATAATATACAGTGCGCTGATGATCTGTACAGCTTCCGCTGCAAGTCTTTGAATTTATTGGTCGGGGCGAGAGGATTCGAACCTCCGACCACGTGCACCCCATTTACCTTCTCATGCGTTCAAAATCGTCCTCAACCGTCCAGTCTGGTCGCCACAATCTAATCTAAATCAAAGGCTTACCGCATTTTACTGTCCAGTACGGTCCAGGCTCGTACACTGCAATCCGTGGATTTTTTCTTACCAGTTTCTTACCACGGACCGAGGACTTTCCATGGCAGCGCCTAAGCTCACGGCTACGAAGCTTGACCGTTACAAGCCCGTAAAAAACGACGAAATTTTGACGGACAGCAACGGCTTGTCAATCCGTTTCCGCCGCAGTAAGGATGGCTCTATAAGCAAGACCTGGATGTATGTGTACAAGGATGGGACAAGGTCTATCTATTTGACTCTCGGAGAGTACAACAGTGCCCTACCCGACTTTGATTGCACATTGTATCGGCTACCGAACGGTGCCCATCTCACGCTGGAGATGGCGCGACGAGCCGCGACCGAGATCACAGACTGGCGCCGACGAGGCGTCGATCCGAAGCAATACGTTCAAGCTGAGCGGGACCGTGCGGTAGCCCAATCCATCACAGCAGCCAAGGAAAATGCTTACCGACAGGCCAGCCTTGAACAAGAACAACTTACTGTTCAGGATCTTTTCGACGTGTGGATCGTTGATGGCGTTCGACGGAAAGACGGAAACAGCTCTCTAAAGCGCTTGTTCGAAACGGACGTGTTGCCGCACGTCGGAACGATTGCGCTGAAACTGCTGACGGAGCATGATCTGCGGACTGTTTTACGAGCGCAAGTAGCGAGAGGTGTTAATCGGACGGCGGTGATAACCCGAAACAGTTTGCGCCAGATGTTTACATGGGCTCGAAAACGGCAGCCCTGGCGCAAACTTCTAGTGGACGGCGATCCGATGGACTTGATCGAAATTGAAAAGATTGTCTCACCCGACTATGACCTCAACAATGAAAGCGACAGGGTTTTGTCAGCAAACGAAATTGCAGAACTCTGGAATATTTTCAGAAAATCTGAGCATGACTATACATCCGCATCAAACAAACGTTTGGCACCTCAACCATTAAACAAAAAGACACAATGCGCAATATGGATTATGCTTTCGACCCTATGCAGGGTTGGAGAGATGACGATGGCCAAGTGGGAACACGTCGATTTTTCACGAAAAGAATGGTTTATACCAAAGTCGAATGTTAAAAAAAATGTTGCACATTTACTCGTTCACCTCTCTCCATTTGCGCTTAACCAATTTCACGATCTTCATAAGTTGACCGGACATTCTGACTGGTGCTTTCCATCGAGAGATCAAACAGAACACATGGACCTAAAATCGATAACGAAACAAATTGGTGATCGGCAAAGCATGTTCAAAAAGGAAAGAAAAAAAAGCAAATTCGTGAGGAAGCGCCAGCAGGACAACACGTTAGTCCTTGCTGGAGGAAGGCAGGGGCCATGGTCCCCTCATGATCTCCGTCGCACCGGAGCCACGATGATGCAGGCTTTAGGTATCCCTTTGGACACGATCGATAGATGCCAGAATCACGTTATCTTCGGAAGCAAGGTTCGTCGACACTATCTTCGGCACGACTATGCATGTGAAAAACGAGAGGCTTGGATCAAACTTGGTCATGAACTTATGAGGATACTCGGCACGTCGACTGGAGAAAATTAACGAACTTTCGCTAACAGTCAGCGAATTTTTCACGTAGACACATTGCCAACAATCAAACAGTAATCTTCCTATGTATGGCGTTTATCAATGCATAAGGCATGAATATTGATAATATAGCAATGAGACTGGTATTGTTCTAGTTTAGCGCAGAGAGACAACCGTGGAATCACTTAAACCTTCTATTGATCGGTTAATAAGAATTCATGAAGTAATTCATATTTGCGGACTGTCACGCAGTTCTATTTATGCGAGCATTCAAAAAGGAGAGTTTCCTTGCCAAGTCAAACTTTCAAGGAAAGCCTCTGCCTGGGTGTACAGCGAAGTGATAGCTTGGGCTACCGCGAGAGCAGCATTGAGAAGAAGTAGCTAACTCAGCCATAATGAAGCGACCAATTCAGTAACTAGTACAGACCCTTACTGTTCAAGAAAGGTTGCACCGGGGTCGGATCGCCCAGCATGGCTTGTCAGCCGCCGCCGATGAAAAGCAAGATGCTCTTCAATGAAGGTCGCAATAAAGTAGTAGCCATGGTCATAACCTGCATGCCTACGTAGTTCTAGTGGCTGGTCTGCTGCGCGACATGCCCTTTCGAGCAGATGCGGCTGTAGCTGTTCGGAAAGAAACTTGTCGGCCAATCCCTGATCTACCAAAATCCCCGCCGGGAACGGCGCGCGAAAACGACCCAGCAGCGCGCATGCGTCGTACTCGGCCCACGCAGACTGCCGCGGCGGCAGATAGGCTCCGAAGGCTTTTTCGCCCCACGGACAGTAGCTCGGCGCGCAGATCGGTGCCAGGGCGGACACGGAGCGGAACAGCGCCGGGTTGCGCAGCGCCAGCACGAGCGCGCCATGTCCGCCCATCGAATGCCCCATGATGCCGATGCCGTCCGGCCGCACCGGGAAGTTGGCGCGAATCAGCGCATGGAGTTCGAGCACGTAGCTGTACATCCGGTAGTGCGTACGCCACGGCGCCTGCGTCGCATCGACATAGAAGCCGGCGCCAACACCCAGGTCCCATTGATCCGTTTCGCCGGGTACGCCGGCGCCGCGGGGACTGGTGTCTGGCGCGACCAGCATCAGCCCGGCCTGTGCCGCGTGACGCTGGGCGCCAGCCTTGGTCATGAACGTCTCCTCCGTGCAGGTCAGGCCTGCCAGGTAGAACAGTGCAGGCACCGGGCTTTGCTGCACCTGCGGCGGTAGGAAGACCGAGAAGCGCATGGGCAGGCCGATAGCGCTCGAATGATGGCGGTAGAATTGCTGCACGCCGCCAAAGCAGGCATGTTCGCTTACAAGTTCCAGCATCGCCTGCTCTCGTCAGAACACCACGACGGAACGAATCGACTCGCCCTTCTTCATGAGGTCGAAGCCGTCGTTGATCTGGTCGAGCGTCAGGTGATGGGTGATCAGATCGTCGATGTTGATCTTGTTTTCCATGTACCAATCGACGATCTTCGGCACGTCCGTACGGCCGCGCGCGCCGCCGAATGCGGAACCCTTCCATACGCGGCCCGTGACGAGCTGGAACGGACGCGTCGCGATTTCCTTGCCCGCTTCGGCCACGCCGATGATGATAGCCTGGCCCCAGCCCTTGTGGCAGCATTCCAGCGCCTGGCGCATGGTCGTGACGTTGCCGATGCATTCGAAGGAATAATCCGCGCCGCCGTCCGTCAGCTGGACGATGATGTCGACGACGTTCTCGACTTCCTTCGGATTGACGAAGTGCGTCATGCCGAACTTGCGCGCCATCTCTTCGCGGCCCGGGTTGATGTCACGCCGATGACTTTATCCGCGCCGACCATCTTCGCCGCCTGGATCACGTTCAGGCCGATGCCGCCCAGGCCGAACACGACGACGTTCGCGCCCGCCTCGACCTTCGCCGTGAAGATCACGGCGCCGACGCCGGTCGTCACGCCGCAGCCGATGTAGCAGATCTTGTCGAACGGCGCATCCGAACGGACTTTCGCAAGTGCGATTTCCGGCACCACGATGTAGTTCGAGAAGGTGGACGTGCCCATGTAGTGGTAAATCGGCTTGCCGTCCAGCGAGAAGCGCGACGTCGCATCCGGCATCAGGCCACGGCCCTGCGTCGAGCGGATCGCCTGGCACAGATTCGTCTTCTGCGACAGGCAGAATTTGCACTGGCGGCATTCCGGCGTGTACAGCGGGATGACGTGATCGTCTTTACGGAGGCTCGTCACGCCCGGGCCGACGTCGACGACGACACCGGCGCCTTCATGGCCCAGGATGGCGGGGAAGATGCCTTCCGGGTCGGCACCCGACAGCGTGTAGTAATCAGTATGGCAGATGCCCGTCGCCTTGATTTCGACGAGCACCTCGCCCGCCTTCGGGCCTTCGAGCTCGACCTCCGCGATCGTCAGCGGTTTCCCTGCCTGCCACGCAATCGCTGCCTTCGTTTTCATAATTGATGCATCCTTAAATCATTTTAAATTATCGGCTGTCGTGACTTGTGTGCACGAAGTCCACGACATGTCGTGAACTTTCGGTGCCGGAACGGGTAAATAGCTCGGCAGCAACCCGCACGACAGCGCACGACGTGCACGTTGCCGCGCTAACCCAAGGTCCGGCACCAGGCATCAGGCGGCTTTCAACAACCCGTGTGGATCGATAACGAATTTTTTCGCCACGCCTGCGTCGAACTCACCGTAACCGCTCGGCGCATTGTCCAGGCTGATGACTTCCACATTGACGACTTCGGCCACGTTGATACGGTCCCACAAGATGGCCTGCATCAGGTCGCGGTTGTATTTCATCACAGGCGTCTGGCCAGTATGGAAGCTGTGCGACTTGGCCCAGCCCAGGCCGAAGCGGATCGACAAGCTGCCGCGCTTGGCGGCCGTGTCGACGGCACCGGGATCGTCGGTTACGTACAGGCCGGGGATACCGATCTTGCCGGCGGCGCGTGTGATTTCCATCAGCGAGTTCAAGACCGTTGCCGGTGCCTCATGTTGTGCGCCGGCGTGGCCGTGGCCACGTGCTTCGAAACCGACACAGTCGACTGCACAGTCCACTTCCGGCGTACCGAGGATCTCGGCGATCTGCTCGCCCAACGACGCATCCTTCGACAGGTCGACGGTTTCGAAGCCAACAGCACGTGCATGCGCCAGACGAGCCGGATTGACGTCACCGACGATGGTGACAGCTGCCCCGAGCAAACGCGCAGACGCGGCAGCGGCCATGCCGACAGGACCGGCACCGGCGATATAAACGGTGCTGCCTGGACGCACACCTGCAGTCACCGCACCGTGGTAGCCAGTCGGCAGAATATCGGACAAGCAAGTCAAGTCGCGAATCTTGGCCATCGCTCGATCGCGGTCCGGGAACCTAAGAAGATTGAAATCAGCGTACGGCACCATCACGTACTCGGCCTGGCCACCGATCCACCCACCCATGTCGACGTAGCCGTAGGCACCTCCGGCGCGCGAGGGATTGACGCTCAGGCATACGCCCGTATGTTGCTCTTTGCAGGTGCGGCAACGGCCGCAGGCGACGTTGAAAGGGACGGAGACCAGATCGCCCCTCTTCAACGTCTCGACGTCGCGGCCGACCTCGATCACCTCACCGGTGATCTCGTGGCCCAGCACCAGACCCTGAGGGGCCGTGGTCCTGCCGCGCACCATGTGCTGGTCGGAACCGCAAATATTGGTCGACACGACGCGCAGAATAACGCCGTGTTCGATCTTACGTCCGCTTGGATCTTCAAGTTTGGGAAATGCGATGTTCTGGACCTCGACCTTGCCTGGTCCCATATATACGACGCCACGGTTTGCTGCCACGATGCCTCCTAAGTTATTAAAGGTGTAGGTAAAACTCAAGCCCGAGACTTGAACATGAAACGATATAAACCGTTTTTCCAACGAAACTCCGCCCACTCTGCAATGCGCGTTGATTCCACCGCCGATGCCAGCCGAACGGAGGCGCATAGGGGACGAGGCAGAAGATGCCGCCATGCTCGCAACAGGCTAGATAGGCCGTGCGCATACCTCAACCTGTGCCAGGGAAAGCTTCGGCAACCCGGCCAGATAGGTATCGATCATTCGTCGTCCGTGCTGAACGAGGTCAAACCCTTCCGCGTCAAGCAACCATGTACGAAGCAGACCCTCCACCATCATCCACATGGATAAAGCGACAGTTCGTCCCTCGACGGCATCACTGACAGCGCCGTCCTGTTTCGCCAACGCGACGCGCCGCTCCGCGCGTGCCCGCCATTTATCGAGCGCTTGCGCGCGATGCCGCAGGATCGCTTTCATGTCCTCCGTCGACTCCGTTTTCAACAGGAGGATTTCGAAAACATGGCGCGTCTGGAGGCTCCTGGTCGCGTGGCGCAGGACTGTAATGGCGAAGTCGCACAGATCGCCCAGCGGATCTCGGCTCGCCCTCTGGTCCAGCCAATCGAGCTCGGTTTCCAGCGGCTGCACGCCGCGTTCCGTAATGGCGTTGATCAAGCTCGATTTGTCGTCGAAGTACCAGTAGACGGCGCCGCGGGTCACACCTGCCGCTGACGCTATGTCCTGGAGTGCGGTGCGCGCGACGCCCTGTTCCACGAACAGGCGTTCAGCCGCGTCGAGTATTGCGTTGCGGGTCTCGGCCGCTTGCTCCTTCGTTCGGCGCACCATTGACTTCGTCTCCGTTTTCCCGATGTGTTTGCATTGCCGCTACTCGCTCTTGAAAGCCGTCCGTGCCGGTGCGGAGTCCGAGTATTCCTTAACAGCTACCAACTTGCCATTCCGTGCCGTGAACATGAACACGTAGCGATTCCTGTACGTCTTGCCGTTCCTGAGCTCAGCGGCGCTCGCCGCCTCCACCGCGACGCGGTTAGTCTCCGCGGTGACGGAATCGACATCGAACCTGATGTTGAGGATCATCTGGTTGAACGGCGCAAGGAAACCCTTGAAGCCCTGCTTGTCCATGTCGCCGGGCCCGGAGAGCCAGAACCTGGCATCGGCGGCAGCGAGCGCCAGCGCCCCGTCCATGTCCCTGTGCGCCATCCGATCGAGATAGGCGAGCGCCAGTTTCTTGTTCTCGGCACACTGCGAACAGTCGTCCGCACGTGCGACGGTCGTGTTGAAGAACCATGCCGGAATCGAAGCGATCAGGGCGAGACGCTTCCATTTGGAATGGAGGCGGCCAAGGTTCCGCTTGTTCTTTCCGCAATGAGTTAAGGTATCCATATGATCGACGAGCGGCTTAGTTGCGCGACTCTTCGGCGAGCATCCGGTCGACCGTCCGGCGCATGTGAATGCGCGCACGGTCCGAGACGATATCGACTAGCCCATCCTCGCCGAGTTCGTTGATCCGCGCCTGCTGGTCTTCCACGACTTCCTTATCTTCAAGAAATGCCTTGCCGATTTCCTGATACAGGAGTTCGGTCGCTAATGGATCTTCTTGCTGATATCCGTTCGCGGTCGACCAGAAATAGAAGGTCGACGTCTCGGTCTCCGGAGTGAGCCCGTGATAGAGGCGAAGCGAAAATCCCGGCTGGTCGCGGTTGTCGCGAGCACCCTTTCCGGTGTCGATGGCACCGCTCCACTGGAGGATGCTCGTCGGAGCGATGAATTCGAATTCCTGCCACCGGTCGACGTTTCCCTCGAATGGGACCGCCTTCAAATAACTCGGTGGCGGCACGGAATCAGGCATCCAACGAGTGAACTTCAGCCCATGCTCCGTCGGCGTTGTCACCATGTCGGCCTTCACGTGCGTCATCGGATTCCCGCCGATCGTCTTACCGTGGATATAGCCGATGTGCGTCAGATCCATCAGATTATCGACGAGCAGCATGTAGCTGCACTTGACGTGGTAAAGACCATGCTTGTGCGGCCATTTCTTGTAGTCGTTATGGAATGGATAGTCGATGATCGTGGCCATGTCGGCCTTCTCTGGATCCCCCATCCAGATCCAGAGGAACTCGTCCTTTTCTACAAGCGGATAGCTGCGTACGCGGGCCTTCTGGGGAATCTTGTCCTGGCCAGGCACGGCGACGCACTGGCCGGCGCAATCGAACGTCAGCCCATGGTAGCCACACTCCAGGCCCACGTCCGTCACCTTGCCGAGCGATAACGGCGCCGCTCGGTGACAGCACCGGTCGATCAGTGCGGCGGCTTTCCCGTCCTTGCCTCTGAACAGCACAATCGGTTCGTTGAGGATCCGCCTGGCGAGCGGCTTGTCGTTGACTTCATTCGCCCATGCGGCGATATACCATGCGTTACGGATGAACACGGCGTCTCCTTATGATGTGGTAATGGTTATCGTCATGGACTCAGGACCGCAAAAAAGCCTTGAGTGCTGCCGCCAGCCTTTCAGGTTGCTCCACGTTCGATTGATGACCGCCGGGAAGCTCCAGGCAGGTTGCTCGGGAGATCCTATCCGCGATAAAGTGGGATTCCGAAGGCGGTGTCGCCACGTCCTCGGCACCGCAAACGATCAGCGTCGGCACCCCGATGCTGCGGACCGTTTCGCGCAGGTCGACATGCTGCAGCACCGCACAAGCGCCCAGGTACCCTTCCAGCGGTGTTCCCATCACCATGTGCAACAGCCGTTCGACCTTCGCTTCATTCGCCGCGCAAAACGCCGGGGACAGCCAACGCCCGAGCACCGCGGGCCGCATGACCTCCATGCCTTTGTCGCGTGCCGCCGCGATGCGTCCTTCCCAAGCTTCGGCAGGGCCGAGCCATGCTGCGGTATTGCATAGAACCAGCTTGCGGACGCGCTCGGCATGATGTGCGGCGAGCCACGTCCCCGTCATCGCGCCGAGAGAAAGGCCGCACAGGTCGACCGTCGACAGTTGCAGACCGTCCAAAAGGCCAAGAAGGTCACGCCCGAGCAGATCGAGCGTGTAAGGGCCCTTTGTCACGTCGGATTGCCCATGGCCGCGGGTGTCGTAACGCAGGACACGGAACGACTGTGCCAGGCCCGCGACCACGTCGTCCCAGAGCGTCAGGTCGGTGGCGATGGAGTTGGCAAGGACGAGAACGGGCGCGTCCTCCGGTCCGTCCCAGGTGTAATGAATGCGGATGTCATTTGTCGAAATGAATGGCATGCGGGCTTCCGATGGCAGATGATTTGTTGAAATTGCGGGACAGCTGGCGTTATCGTGGAAGCGTATCGTCCACGATAACGAAATCCCTGTGCAGGACCAGTCGGGCGCCCCCGTCGCTCTCAGGCAGTGGGACGATGCGCTCGACGAGCGAATCCTTGACGCCGAAGACGACGTCCGAATCCAGGTAGGGATCCCCCTCAAGGAACAGATGCGTGATCAGCGTCCTGTACCCCGGCGCGGCAATCTTGAAATGAATGTGAGCCGGACGATAAGGATGTCGCCCTTGTGCCTTGAGCATGTCACCGACCGGACCATCATCCGGAATCGGATAAGACGCCGGGACGGTCGAAGTCAGCGAGAACGCACCGTCGGCATCCGTCCGAAAGCGCCCGCGACCCGTGTAATGATCAGAAGATCGCTGCACGTCGTAATAGCCATCCTCGTCGGCGAGCCATACGTCCACACAAGCGTCCGCCAATGGCCGCCCGCAGGTATCGCGCACGGTCCCTTCAACGACCAGAGGCGCCTCACCCGCCGCCGGGGCGAAGATGGCAGCGCCATTCGCCAGTTCGGGCGGATCGTTCACGTAGAACGGACCAAGGACTGTGGTTTCCGTCGCACCGGCGGGAACCCGGTGGTTGATGGCATCGACGAGCATGGAGACGCCCAGGGCATCGGACAAGAGGATAAATTCCTGGCGCGTCTGCGAGCACATGTGGCCGGTCCTCGTCAGGAACGCGATGCCCTGCTCCCACTCCTCCTGGCTCGGTTCGACCTCGCGGACGAACGCGTGCAGGTGGCGTATCAGCGCCTCGCTGACGGTACGCGTGCGCGTGTCTCGACTCTCGGTCACGCGCCGTAACACGGCGTCCGTAATGTTTTCTTCGTTGAAGTTTCGCATGGTGGCAAATGCGTGGCGTCACCGTTTAAAGAGCATGGTCAGCAGGAACACGATGGTCTTGAAGTCCATCAGCTTCAGTGCATGGCGTACTTCCACCGCGCGCAGTTGCGCCGTGATGGGCATGGCACCGAACGCCGTACCCTTGATCAGAAGCTGGTCGCCGTCCCGTTCAAGCGAACTGATCTGCATGAGTTCGCTGTTGTCGGGCGAATAGAGTTTCATGCTCGCGCTCATGCCCGCACCGTTTTCTCGAAGTTGATCTTGAGATCCTCGAACATCCTCATTGCCGTTGCGCGACCGGCGCCGAACACGCCGCCACCCGGATGCTGGAACGGGCCGACCAGGTAGAAGCGGTCCACGCCAGGCACTGTGTTGCGGCCGAGCTCGGGCGTGGGACGGTGCGCGCCGAACTGGTACAGGTAGCCGGCGATGCCGTGCAGGTCGCCACGCTGGAAGCTGGCTGACGTGCGTTCCATGTCCAGCGGACTATCGGTGTGCATGCCGATGATGTTGTTC
>Ga0187844_10001703_pt1 | contig 16426 bp, 13 predicted proteins | sample SpaLakP09_SKY_50_FD_134517 | JGI IMG/M metagenome (GOLD analysis project Ga0187844, IMG submission 134517) | Oligotrophic lake water microbial communities from Sparkling Lake, Wisconsin, USA - SP09_SKY_50 | ecosystem: Environmental > Aquatic > Freshwater > Lake | place: USA: Sparkling Lake...
GAACAACATCTCCACCTACTTCGGACCCTGCTGGAACAACATCTCCACCTACTTCGGACCCTGCTGGAACAACATCTCCACCTACTTCGGACCCTGCTGGAACAACATCTCCACCTACTTCGAACCCTGATATGACACCAACCCCTACTTCCACCAGCCCACCTGTGGATGTACCTCCTGACGCCAAAACCATACAATTATACAAAGATATTTGTATCAATAAATCTTTAGTCAATTCATGGACCGACCATAAAATCAATCATTCCGGTTCCGAACAGGCATTGAATGATGCGCAAAATCGGTATCACGCCGCAGTATTGAATACCGTGAATTTAGTAGGGGGCATCGGGTTTATTATATGGTCATTCTCGAGTGGTTGGATGTATCGTTGATTTGGTGGGGTTGTAGGTATTATATATTGCCCCTCTCCACGTATTTTGAAAAAAAATGTCCACTTATTATTCCAATTCCGATGCTTCTTTCAACAAAGCCATTGCGGATATTTCGATGAATAATCAATGTTATGATGCCATCAATCAACAAATATTTAGTAGTCCCGGATATTATACGGTCGATAGTTGTAATAATCTGATTCTTACCGCCTCGGGGAACGAACTTTATCAGAAATTAATTGTAAGTAAACCCGTCGAATGTGCCGGTATTAAACCCAGTGATATCAATCAAACCGATATCATACAACGTTATCAAGCCATGGTTCGACGTAGACGGGAAATCGACCAGAATTTGAATATGATATTGAATGAGAATAGTCCTGAGAATCTTCAGACCCCTATGTTTCAACAAACCAATCGCGATTATTCGGTCAGTATTATGTTTGTGGTTTTAGCTATTTCGATGGTTTATTATACGGTCCAACATTTACGTGATTAGGAGGGTCGGGGAGTTGCCGAGGGGGATGCGAAGGGGTAGTTGTAGAATCTTTACGTGGATAATATATACGATTACTGGAATTTACTGGAATTATAAGAAAATGTCCACGCCTACTCCTCTTCCTCTTCCAAATCAAGGAAAAGTGTATTACCGAAATGTGCAAGAATTGCAGAAAATGGATGCCGATTACAATGGCCCACGAATCACCGGATATCATCCTGAAACCAATTATGATGCTAGAAATGGCCGATTACCCAGTGTGTATGATGGACGTTTACATGACAGTAATATGTATCTAATGTATGACAGCACTTTTTATATTACTGGAATCATTGCTTGCACGACCTTGCTGATTACAGGGGTCATTATTATTAGCACGAGTAATACGCCTTCTGCTTAAGGTGGGTGTGTGGTTGTGGGTTCATTTATTGAATTCTTTGGATGGGAATTCAATAAATCATTTTTTGGTTTTTGTTTATCGATGACGCTTGGTTTTCTTGGCAGATTTTTTTTGTTTTTTGGCGGTCTTTTTGTTGGCTTTTTTGGCGGTCTTTTTGGTGCGGCGTTTGCCACCATCTATTTCTTCAATTTCTTTAATTTGAATATCTTTTTCAATAATATTATATTTATCTGTATGTGCATTATCTGTGTCTGTATCTTTAATATTTAAATTTGGATTTTTAACAAATAAATCTGTATTTTCATTTTCAACATTTGTACCATCATAATTACTTACTAAATTCGGTTTTTGTATCTTTTTTATAGAATCATAACTAATTAAAGTATCAATATCATCAGATTTTTTTGTATTAATTGTCACTGTTTTGTCTTCTATGTCTACAATGTATCCTTCTTTTTTTGTTTTATCATATTCAATAATAACATAATCATCTATTATAAAATAATAAATTTTACTTATATCTGTTATATTATATACTTCTTTTTTACCTTTTTTACCTTTTTTATTTACATATATTATATGATTACCATTTGTTTTAATATTTGATATACTTGAAATAATTTTTTTATCATATAAAAAAAGAATCGAAATTACGGCTTTTTCTTTTGTTTTTGTTTTTTTTTCTAATTCATCATAAATATTTTCATTCATTTGGTATTATTTATCAAAACTATATATTAAATACATAAAATAAATCTACCCCTTTTATCATCACCACCAAAAAGAGCACAACCAGTACATTGAAGAATTTCATGAAATTACAGTAATCGAAATTATCCATGGAATCATATTCCACTTCCTAAAATTCCTTTATTTCCATCCGACGCAGTCCCAGATATTATTTTGAATCTATTTTCCATTTTTCAAACATGTTAAATCCCACTAAACCGAGAACGAATATTTTATCACCTTATTTTTTCTATAAACAGTCATAGAAAAAATATTTAAAATTACCTAAATATTGAATTTCTTTTGTGTATTTGGAGTTCAATCAATCGTTTTTTTCAGAGTTTATCGATGACGCTTGGTTTTCTTGGTGGATTTCTTTTGTTTTTTGGTGGTCTTTTTGTTGGCTTTTTTGGGGATTTTTTTAGTGCGGCGTTTTCCTCCTTTATTTATTCCTTCTCTGCAAAATTTAATTAATGTATCATAAAATGAATTTTTTGTTTCAGGTGTCCACACAAATTTCCACTATTTGTTTCAAAACCCTTACTCATTGATTTTAAACTATCAAATGTATTTTTTATTTTTTTTAATTCAGGAGTTAATTCTTGTTTTTGGAATTCAATCTTTCCCGAATTTATTTTTGTAATTTTGCTAATATCATATTTTTTATCAGAATTATCATCATCATGTTTCACAATTATATGATTTAAAAAGGTTATATCTTTTAATATACCTTTAATTGATTTGGTGTTTTCATACATAAATTCAATATTTTCGCCATTTTTTACAATGTTAGTTACTCCTCTTTTAAATGTACCGTTGCTATCATTTTCATAAAATGTTATTGTATTAAAGTGTCCTTTAGGACCGAAATATATTTCAAGTTCGTTGTTTTGTTTTCTTTCATAAAAAATTTTTACAAAAAATCCATGAGGACTGGCTATATTATTTGTTGCTATTAAACTTTTAATTGTATCTAAATCTTCCATAATTGTATTTAAACTGCTGTCAAATATATTATTGAAATATTTACGTTCATCAAAATCTGAAGTCCTATCCCCTGTTCTTTTTTCTATATCTCTAACAGGATATATTTTTTTTTGTAGGATATAATTTTTATAATTCTCAATATTATCAGTGTTTTTTGAATTCTCATCAGTAAAATCAAACGCTTCACAAATTTTTTGTTTAATCTCTTTTGCGTTTATTTTGTTTGCGTTATTTGGTTCACATGCATCCATAATTTTTTTTCTAAGTACATGGTCAATTAAACAGTAATATATAATTGGACCATCCTTTTGAATAATATGAAACTCATTTATTTTATGAATATTTCCAAAAGTATTGCAAAAAGGGGTTTTTACATTTTTTAAATTAAGTAAGTCAAGCTGTAAAATTTCAAAACAATTATAAGTAGCTTTTTCTTGTTTTATTATATTTTTATCTATAATATGGTCTAAATTTTTATTTTCAATAAAATCATATTCTTCAGTAAATTCTAATATATATGCAAAATTGTATTTATCATATCCAACTTTTAAGTATCCTTTGTCTTTCAAATAATTTATTACTTCATTATATTTACGAGTAGTGGCTTCATATTTATCATTTGTTATTGCTTCATTAAATACTTCTTCACTAGTTTGATTTATTTCTGGGATTTTGGATAATTCTTCAGTATTATCATTGTCATAATATTCTTTTATTTTGTCGTACGATATTTGTGTATAATCATAATAATTTTGTGGTTCAGATTCATTAGTTTTTTTAAATAACGGATAAATTATATATCTTTTATATTGAACATAATATTGGGACATTTAAGATTGTTATAAAAAATTATATATAATACATTCATATTTCCAAACAAAATAAATTTATCGCCCCCTTTTCCCACCATCGAAAAAAAACATTTTCACATAATACAGAAAAATCACCACCAAAAAGAGCACAACCAACACATTGAAGAATTTCATAAAATTACAGTAATAGGAATTATCCGTGGAATCGCATTTAATGGTTGTCCCGAACATCCCAAAGATTCCACTGCCTAAAATCCCTCCATTTCCACCGGACGCAGACCCAGAATCAGACCCAAATCGTTTCGACATTTTTCCCATTTATTATCTCGTGAATCAAAATCTCGTGAATCAAAATCTCGCTAAATCAAACTTTTCTCCGGAGAATATATTCTCAACCTATTTTTTCTATAAACAGTCATAGAAAAAATATCAAACACTTACCTAACCATTTGCCGGTCTATAAACCGCATATGTGTGCATCTGCACAGAAACCCTCTTATAGACGTGGGAATCCGACCAAATTGGCACCTAAACCGAAACCTAAACCTTGATTTAAAGAATGGGCAATGGTAGGATTGGTGAATGTATCAACGATGGCCATGGTGCATGCGGCAGCTAATGCAAGAGCAGTGACTTCCTCTACGGCAGGGGATTTCTTAGGGATTAAGACGGCACAAACGGCAACGGCTAAACCGACAACAAGGTATTTGATTAATCTTTGAATAAGGTCGCTAAGATTCATTTTTGGGATGGATTTGAGAAGAGGTTTCAGAAATGATTTCTATATACATAGAGAAGAAAAGAGGTTCTTCTTCGTTGGGAACTTTTTTGGCTAAATTCTTTTCGGAGTCCCCCTCCCCCCGAAAAAACCACATAGAAATACCTCCCTTCCTACTAATTATCTTCGAAAATCTTCTACCCCCAAAAGAAATTCCTAAATCTTTTTCCCGAATCGAAACCCAAAATGAGTCAATTCGAAAAACGAACTCTTCCCAATGGGAAATCCAATCCGAAATACATTGACGTGCTAAAACAATCCAAAACCAAATCCGGTCAAGATTTCGTCGTCCTCAGTTTCCTTTCTCCTGAAAATATCCTAAAGCAACGTGAAATGTTTCTGTTTGAGAATTTCGTCCGAGAATGGGATTTCACTAAATGTATGGAGAAATCCGTCGGTTTCATCAATTTCATGGCCTATAAATATAATCTCAATCCAGAAGCCATCTTAAGCGATTTCCAGGAATTCGTGAAGGAAGAAGACGCCGTGCTCAAGGCCGCCAGTATTGAAGACGAGTATAAGAATTTCCTCGACCGTCGCGAAGACGACCTAAATAAACAATTCAATATCCAGCATAATTTCCAGACTTCCGTCCGAGGGGTGAAATTCTATGGCTCTTTTTCGTCTCAAGAAGAGGCCGAAAAATACATCAAAGAAGAGTTGGACGAAGATGACATTATCAATGCCCATACTGGCCCAGCAGGAACCTGGCTTTATTGGGACCCAGACCCATATAAAACCGCCCGTATCGATTACCGTGAAGAAGAACTCAATCGTCTGTATCAAGAGAAAATCCTCAATGAAAAGAAAAAAGACGAGGAATTCAAACGCAGAGTCGATGCTGCCAAACGCAAGGCCATTGAAGATAATATCGCCAAAGCACGTAAAACGGGCGCGACTCTGACCCAGTTTTTAGACGAACAAGGTAATTTAGTAGGTATCAAGGAAAACGGGAAATTGAATATGGACGAACGTGATGCACGTGAAAAGGGGGATGAGGAAAATATTGTGCCACCTTCTGCCCGAAATCCTCCCCCTTCCACCGAAGACGCCTAAATCCATGGCCTCTCTTCGTACTCGTCTGTCCCCCAAAAACCATTTCTCCAAAAAATGGTCCAAAAAATGCCCAAAAAGACGAAAAATTGAATCATTTATTTCCAATTTGGTAGAAAGTATAATTTAACTGAAATCTTATTTTGAACGCGTAAACTTTGAATTTTGAAATGTCTGCCCAACAACAACAACCACAAATTGCTCGTCGTCCTGCTACCAATCCTCTTGTCCGTAGAGTGGAACTTGCCCGTCCTATTCAAAGAATTCCTGAAGCCCCTATCGTAGTCGCAGCAGCAGCCGCAGTGGTTCCACCACCTCCTGAAGCAGTAGCGCAACGTGTTCGTGCTCCACGTGTCCAGCATTGTTCCTTTTGTTTCTCCAACGATGGGCATAATATTGGAGCATGCACTCACATCGACGTGGAATATTTATACTGGGAAATGATGTATTTCTACCAAGTGTATGGGGAACATTTCTTATGTAATAATTTGTCCGTCCTCTTTCAGCCTACGGAAGTGCATGCCTTGCTCAATTTTCGTCCCGTCAAAAACATCCCTTTACTGAATGAAGCGGATATGTGGAACAGAATGGTTGTAGATATAATCCATTCCCCCATGGTGTCCGCACGTTATGACAAACTGCATAAAAAAATCGTTTCCATGGGTCGCAACACGAATTCCAGAAGTCGTTTGGATTATGGTCGCATGGATATTATTGAGCCTATCTTATATGATACGATTCAATTATTTGAACATGAAACCGGCGAACGTATAGATGCTACCACGATTATCACGGGATATCATCATACTTTCACACGAAACCGTCATGCCCGTTTCCGCCGCTATGATTACGACGTAGAATATACAGATGCTATTCCTGTCAATCCTCGTGAATTAAGAGCCTTCCACACTCGATATAACCCACCGCCTATGTTTGGGGAATGTGATGCAGGAAGATATGGGTTTGCCCGTTCGCGTTTGACAACCATGGAATCCGTGAATTCGACCGGCGAGGAACAAATGCCAGAATGGATGACGCGTAATGTTACTCAACGTCGTGCTAGGTCAACTACTTTTGATGATATGACAGTTGCAATTGAGGAATTGGCGGCAATTTCTCGTTTGTTCGAGGATAGTTTGAAAAACGCGCAACCAGAAACGGAAGTGAAGGTCCTGGAAGAATCTTGCGAGAAAATGGAGGAATGTCTCGAATGCCCCATTTGTATGGTGGAAATCAAACATTCTGAATCCGTCTCCCTCAGATGCTGTGTCTATTCTTTCTGTAGCGATTGTTATGCAAATCAATATCTGACCAAAGAGCACCGTGCCCATAACTGCATGATGTGCCGCGCACCATTTTCCCAAATCGAAGTCTATGAAACTTCCATTGCCGAGAAACTGAAAGCCAAATGTCCTGCGACCATTCTCCAAACCCAATATTATTATCCAGATGATTTACCTGAACGCACGGAAAGAGATGACACTGAAACCGAATACTATGGTTTGCCAATGACCTTGGCTGAATTGTCCTGAATCCTATTTTTAAGTGTATTGATTGAACGCCTTGGATATATTATCTTGTTGTTGTATCATTTATTTCTATAACCTATAACCTATATCTTGTAACATATAACCTAAAACCTATAACCTATAACCTTGTAAACCTTAAGAAAAAACCCAAAATAAAAAATAAGATTCCTTGCAACGGAATCTTATTTTTTCACGTTTTCACGCAATGGTTTCCCGAACTCGAAACTGGCATTACACCTCCGACCTCTATAGACGACGATTATACCAAATGTTGGACAAATAAGTATACCCGTTATTAACTTCCGTCGCACTACTGGCCATGGAAGCCGCGCTGAGATTGGGTCCCCACCAAGACACGGAATTGATTTCAAACACATTCATGGCATAGGGGTAATAGCGTAAATTACTCAACGAACCCGGAAATCCTCCATTGCCACATACATATACATCCGCATAATTTTGTTTAGGGACATCAGGTAATACAGTTCGTTTGGATAAGGTTCCATTGATATATATATCCAAAATAGTATTCTGTAATCGCAGAGCAACATGAAACCATTTTTGTAAAGGAATACCCGATACATCAATGTAAGTTTCAGGCACGGAAAATCCATTATAAGAAACGTCTTTGCCACCGACAATATTGAAAATGGAAATCAAATTATACACTCCCAATGAATTTCCACTCAAATCGTTATTTTCATAAAGATACATTCCAGGACCATTATCCACGGAAGATAATCCACCTTGTTTTTTGTCGAATAATCCGTCGCCCTTGACAAATACATTATGAAAAGAAGCAGTTTCATCCAAAGCAGGCGAAGTTCCCGGATTTACATATAACCATACCGACCAAGTACATTCAATTCCCGATGCCTGATTGTTGGAACGTAAAATAGGAACAGCCTTGGAATTATCCGGATTCTGACTAATAATCTGGGATTGATTTCCATTCAACATACCATGAATCAAATAAGGACTGGTAGGGGGCGCTAGGAAATATCCCAAAATAGCCATGAAAAAACGTAGAGCAAATAGAAATACTATTAATACCAATAAGACAAACCCTATACGTGAGATAATGGTATTGGAATCCAGGAATTCTTGACTTGCATTTGGGTCCACGGCCACTTTGGATGAAAAATCGCCTATGGTTTCGGAAACCGAATCACGAATACTTTCTACGGAAGTTTTGACGTTTTCCGCAACATTGGTCGCCGTTTCTTTGACTGCGTCGATACCTTCATTGGCCTTATTCATTATATTTTCAGTGGTAGTGGGTTCGTCCCCTTTAGGGATTTGAGGTAAAGCATCTGCCATATTTGAGATGTATTTTTATCAATCTGCGAGAAATATATTTTTATATTTTCTTTATATTTTCTCGGACAGTTTTATTTTCCTTGAATAAGTTTCCGTGGTTTCGGAAAATTATTTACTAAAGTTTCATTTCCAAAGGTCTAAAATAATTTGAAAGTATTGGTTACACTTCCGTTTTGAGTCAAATCCATTTGGACTCCGTAACTAGTTAAAAAGGACCTATTGGGGGATTGAGATAAATAATTGGACCATACGATTTGAGGAGTCAATGCCGTGGTATAACGTTGGAAATTACTTATTTGTGCATCCCATCCCTTTCCAGCACCATTTCCTAAATACATATTTTGGAAGGTTGGACTGACAATTGGACTTTGTTGTTCAATCAATTGGGAAATGACTAATTTACCATTTAAATAACAATCCACGACGTTGGTGTTTACGGAAATGACTACATATACCCAGGTTTGTAATGGGAAATTATTTGATACGGTGATTAAATTGGAAGGTGTGGAACCAATGTCCGAACTCAAATTGGTTCCCCCCATGGCGCAATATAAGGTTGGACTCGCGGCATCTAAAAATAAACCGAAATCGTATCCTGTGTTTTGACCTTTGTTATCGTATTCGGTCGTGCTGCCATTTAATAATAAAGGTGGATTGGAAGTATTTGTTCCACCGGTTGGAGCATACACAATGGCATGTGGACTACTTCCTAAATTATTGGAATTCCATGAATTTACATAGACCCAGGCGGTAATGGAATAAATTAAATTTCCAGGACTCGCAATGGTTGTGCTGACAATCGGTGGAATGGAGGTATTTAAATCGGCGACACTAACGGTGGTTGTAGAAGTGGTTAAATATTGGTATAAAACATACATGAAAATAATCAATAAAAAGGCTAAAATAGCCCAATAACCATTTGTCATTTTTTATGATTCTAAGAAGGAAAGATTTCGGAATATAATCGTAATATAAAATAATGGGATAGAAAAAGATTTCGATGACCTATATAATATTTCCCATTTCCCCCTCTTTCTTCCATCTCTCTCACTCACTCTCCCACAATAATTTGCTGCCATTAACGAAATACAAAGGTGGGCAGAATTTTACTTACGAGTAAATGATTGTTGTAGGTCATATTGATACTGGTTTTACTAAATGGTAGCAAACTATATTGAATATCTTTTATGGCCCCATTCAAATCATTTCCACCTACCGTAATCGAATCTCCTAAATCAAAAATCGCAGGTTCTGAAAACGTATGGCTTGCGACGATTTCTCCGTTGATAAACACATCGGCCTGTTCCGAAGTATAGTTGATTGATATTAAATTCCATTTTTGTAATGGAATATCCATGATGACCGAATTTTCTTTGCTAGAATCAGTGGAAGCACATTGACTAAAATAGAATTTCAAATGCCCCTTGTTCCATTTCAATCCCGCACCTTCCCAGATATTTTCCGATGTTTTCTGTCCTCCTGCCTGGCTACTACGGGTAGTCAGAAAGGTGATGGCGGGATGCACATTTTGTTCTGAATATGGATTCGTTGACTCCTCTCCCCCACATTTCATGGTTTGATTCCCACCGCCATAACAAAATACCGGCATTTCCATCTCCGTAGTTGGAATATTATCATTCAAATATAACCAAAACGAAATCCCGAAATTCATTGGAACAGTGGTTGTGGAAGAACCTGTAATCGCGGCCAGAGAAGAATAACTCATCAACGGCACGCTGTTTTTCAAATAAATGGTTTTCTCCGATACACTGAAAATCTGCGGTTGAATGGAAAGCAAACCGGTCGTGAATTGATAATAAAATACCCATAACAAAATCAAGACTTCCAATCCCAATAAATAATACACGATTCTAGGCGTATTCACCATTTGTCCGGCCAACCATATTGCCAATTCTTCGATTTTACATGGTAAATATAACAGAATTTCACCTATTACCCCTGTCCAACCACGTTGTGCATAACTCGCGGCATTCAAATATTGATATACGATTCCAAAGGCCGTGAAAATAATAATTACTACGGTTAAAACATCAATGACTTTTCCAGTATAAAAATAGGTCGTGCTATTACTTGTATTCAGAAATGTATAAAATACATAAAAGGTGGTAATAAAAGTCAGGACAAAAAGCGTGGTAATCAATGGACGTCGAGAGACTAAATTCGTAATGGAAAATATCATGTATGGGTTTTTGTAGAAATATATTCCGATGCCTAATAGAAATAATAAGAGGACGAAATAATAGGTATAGGAACTCGTTGCCAAGGCGACCGGGTCGGTTACAAAATAATACAGAAAAAAGACGGAAAAGAGGAAAAAACATAATACAAGTAAAGGACGTATGTAATCGGATTTTCTGTAAAAATTGGACAGTTTTTTCATGAATGGTTGGTTGAGGTTTGAATCATTCGGATTTTGATTCGGGTTCATTTCTCGGTTTTCTTTCTTTCGCGACGAAATTCGCAAATGCCAATATATACTAGAGAATTATTCATCGATTTCTGCGATTTTATCCGGTTTTGTGTTTGCGGAAGGGGCTGTAGATAGAATATGTTGATGGAGTTGTTCGATTTGTTTGCCCATTTTTTCCTGTAGTTCTTCCATGCGTTTGATTCGGGTTAGCCATTCCGGCTCTGGGACCGGAGGGGGGACGGGGCGTGGGATTTCGGGGGACTTTTCTTGGCTTTGGATTTCGCGGATTTTGATTTGGATGTTTTCCGTTTCTTGGGGCGTTGCAGTGTTTGCGGAAGTTCCGGAGGGAGGGGCCGTGGATTTCAATAAATTCAAATTGATGGCTTGTGGGCCATTCACTTGCGAAGGAGGGGAGAAATATTCCACATCCTTTTCGCGAAGTCGTTGTTGTTCCATCCATTTCCGTTCCATGGTATCTTGGGATTCGCGTTGGTCCGCGTCGGTTTGGCCTTGGATGACTTCGGCGATGGGTTTGGCATTCATGGCTTGATATTCTTGTGCACGTTGTTCGAATTCGTATTGGCCATGGAAATCGGGGAGGGGTTTCGGTAAAGATGGATGTTGGGTTGGAGGTGGGATGGGTTGCTGTTGTTGTTGTTGGGGAAAAGGCGGGGAAAGCGGCTGCTGTTGCTGCTGCAAGTTCGGCAAAGAGGGAGAGGTCAGAGAAGTAATGGATTGATATAAATAGGTTATGGTATTTTGATTCAATTGTTTCAATTCTTCCGGTGAAATTGGCCGATGTTCCCCCCATTTTCGATAAAACCCTTCGATGGTCGAACGGAACCAGGCCGATAATTTATCGGGGGGATATTGTTTCAAATGAGGCAGGAATTTGGGGTGGCTGTGGATAGTATTCCATAATAAGGTTTGATTTTCGTGTTTGATATAAAGCGACATGGTTTCTTGAACAAGGGGTGTCGGGGGGTTTTGGATGTCTATCACGACGAATGTTTATGCGAGTTTATCTATCTTCCCAGAATTCCGAATTGTATACCTTTAGACATTTAGAGAACTGAAATGATATAAAGAATCACATAAAAATATAATATATATCCAAAATGGTGTCTATCTATAAAAATGTGCTTTCCGAGGAAGAATTACAGTATCTGAAAAATCACGAGGAAGTTCTTTTAGCCAGGTCTTCTTTGGATGCTCAATCCTCTGGAATGCTCTATTTTTCAGTTCCTATAACCCATTCCATTCGTGCTACCTTGCAAACACAATTTGGGCTGAATCTTTCGGAAGATTCGCAAATCCCTATGAGATGGATACAGGGAGATGTAGCACCACACGTCGATGTTGGTTCCTCGGAATTTCAAAATACCTATTTGGTCTATTTGAATGACTCGCCTGGTGAATTTATCGTAGATTCACAATCCTATCCTATTCAATCCAATACTGGTTTTGTGTTCAATGAAGGACTTTCCCATCAAACGCTTTCTACCGAACGTGTTCCTCGTTTATTACTCGGTCCAATGAATGAATTCGCACAACCAGTTGGTTCTCCTATAAGATATTATCCTAGCGAATCAGACGCTCTTGCTGATACCAATTTTTTAGGTTCAAATGGAACATATGTAGTTGGGTCAGGAGGGCCTTTTGGTCCTGGAGGTGGATATACCAGTTGGAGAATCGCTTCGAATAGCACGGGCACATCTCCACAAAATGTAGTGTATAACAATGGAGACACTTTAATAGATGGTATTAATTATTATTATAATTTATATCCCGCTGTTTTACCTTCGGTTCCATGTTTCTTAGAAGGCACTACCATTCTCTGTGAAATAGACGGTGTTGAAAAATATGTTCCAGTTGAACAACTCAAGAATGGAACCCTTGTCAAAACCAGTTTGGATGGATATAAACCAATCGTCTTGATTGGAAAAGGACCGATTGATAATCCTGGAGATAATGAACGAACGGAAAATCGTCTCTATCAATGTTCTACTTCCAAGTATCCTCAACTCAAAGAAGATTTATATATTACTGGTTATCACGCAATTCTAGAGTTTCCGATTACTGAAAAACAAAAAGAAGACATTCTTAAACATTTTGGTAAATTATTTGTCACGGATAAGAAATATAGACTGATGGCATGTGTGGATGAACGTGCGGAACCTTGGAATTCGAAAGGCGTATATACCGTTTGGAATTTTGCGCTTGAAAATGTGGACGAAAAAATGAATTATGGTGTCTATGCCAATGGAGGCTTATTAGTTGAAACCTGTGGCATTCGTTATTTGAAAAATAAATCAAATATGGTATTTGTGTAAATTGTCTTTTGCTGAATATCTTTCAAAAACATCCTTTGACTCAGGCTTTGGATATATTTTTTACAATTTGTGTACAAAATATATATTTCTCAACGGTAATCTCAAGCCCCTATTCGCGGGCCTAAGGACGGTTCAAAAAGTCCGCCAATGAAACCACATTTTGGGCATATGGACTCTTCGTAGGATTACGTAATCCATCTTGAACCTGTTGCCCCATATTCGGACTTGCCCCGTCTTTCAAATCTTCCAAGGCAAAGGTGGATTGGATGCGGCTGTATTTCGGCGCCAAATTTCCGGGTTCGATTTCGGTAGGAATTCGCACGAAATAATGTTTTTCATTCGCGCGGTAAGGATAGACCAATAACCATTGGACAGGGGGGGCAGTAGGTTGATAGGCAAAAAGATGTTTCAACCGATTGGGTGTAAATAGGACGACGGGTAATTGGATTTCATTCCCCAGAACCCAGAAATCCAATTCGGTGAAAAGATAGGTCTCGTTGAAAAACATGGCTTCCCAGGAATTGTCCGTGGTTGTGGCCGAAGAGGAGATTGGCCATTGTCGGACCAACGGCGCGTTGTAATGTCGCAGGATTTTCCGGATTTTTTTTTGACAGACGTGGGATTTCATCCATGGCCGATATGCTTCCACGAGTTGTTTTTTGATTTCGTTCAAGGAAAGGGGGCGTTTCAAATAGGAATTCATCAGATTCATAATGCAACAGAAACTCTGGTTTTGGGTAGTGCCTCGATATACCAATTCCCGGTTTCTGGAAAATATGCGTTTCCAAGGGCTGTTGTTATTTGTGCTTCCGATGATGGGAACGGTTTCTAATACACAAGTGTCGTAAAAAGTTTGGTATTCTTGAATCATGCGTTGTTGTTCGACCAATTCTTGTTTTTGTAGGGAAGACGAAGTATCCGTATTGGCGGGGGAATTCGTTTCGTCGTCGTCGTCGTCCTCGGTGTCGTCGGCGCGGTCGTCGTCCTTGCTGTCGGCCATTTTTTGACGCGGATTACGTTCAGCCACTAAGGCTAGATTGGAATAAGGTTCGGTATTCAGGGGGTCGGTGAATTCATAGGAAATACGATTCCGACGCGAAGGGGGTTTCAGGTTTTGGAAATAATCCATGTCTGCGGACCCATATTCCGGCACCAAGACCGATTGTAAGAGGATAATTTCGGTAGGTTTGATTTTATATTCACTGCTTTCGACCGTCAAAAAGGAAGTGGGGAATAATAAATAACTCTGGATACGAGGGAAACGCAGGATTTCATCGGCCAAACGTTGGAAATAACCGGTCTCATTGTCCGCCGATTCTTTCACGCGGTTTTGTTTCGGTAGTAATAATTTTCCTGTGACCCCTCCTCCTCCTTTTTGTGTTTCTCCGGTTTCAGACGCTCCGTTGTTGGCATAGAGGCAATAGGGTTGATTGGTGGCAGCATCTCCTTCCGCCGAACAAGGCGTGAAATCCTGTTCCCCACTGATTCGGTATAATTCTTCCAGGACCTTTTCTTCGAACACAATGAATGCTACTTTGGGAGTTAAGAGTGCGCGGAAATCTTCCGCGATTTGGGCGAGTTCGTCGCGGTATTTCGTCCGACCTTGATTATATCGATGGATTCGATGTATCATTTGTTTATGCGTTTGACGGTTCTCATACCGATTCAGTTCCAGCCGAGCCGTGCTGCGGAAAATCTGGTAGAATTTATTTTCCAGGCGAATATCCCGTGTCCATCGGTCGCGTTCCGGGTCGGGTTGAGGGGCTCTGGAAAGGGCCATGTCAGCTTCGATAGGATTGGTGGAACGTAATACCATTAATTGCGTTTCCAAATCTTTTTCCAAGGGTTTCGGGCCTTTCTTGGATTTTTTCCCCATGAGGTCGGCTGCCGGCTCGGGAGGTGGGGCAGTGGATTGATATGCCACCGGTGGTTGAATGGCGATGAATTGATTGGTTTGGGTCAGGATTCCGACAATCATTTGTTCTTCTACGAGTTCGATAATCGGTAAACATGGAATGACGGCGCCGGTGGCTGCAGCCGACTTGGTTTCGGAACTATTTTTATGGAGTTTGCGTAAGAGTTGGAGCGTGGTTGGGAAATCAACCCACAGCCCCTTGTCATCAATAAACCGATGAGAACGATTGGCTTCGTGTTTCGAAGGTAGGACGGTATGGCTGGTCGGAAAACATGGCACGACGACGGATTTTTTGGCGTCAGTTTCGATTTGCGGGTAGGGTGCGACTTGGAGACCAATGATTTTCCCACTGTAATTCCATACATGTCCTACGATGCGGTAAGTCGCGGCCAATTTCTTCAGATTTGCGACTAAATCCGACAAATAAATGGGGCGTTCGAAGGTATAGGTTTTGGTGCTGGGTTTGGGGGAACATTGGTTCTGGGTGGTTTCACGCACTAATTTCATGACGTCGCGGAGGACCCCATTTAATACCGAGGAATTTTTGGATAAAAAGAATTTGGTAATGCGTTCTTTGTCTTTGTCGGTGCGTTCCAGGACATAGATGGGCTCATAGAATCCGTGGTGTAATAGGACAATGGCGGATTCCTTGGTTGTATCGAATATTTGGGACGAATAGACGGTGGAAGGACAGATTAAATCCACGTTTTGGGTCAGGTCGTTTTCGGGTAAAGAAAGGAGCACTAGATTATATCCTTTGGGGAAGAGTTTGGGATTGGGTTGGGAAATGACGTCCCATAAATAGGTGGGGTCGATTTCCGAGGCGGGGTTTTTCAGGAATTGTAGGAAATTTTCGTAGGAGGCGATGGTGTCATTCACGATGGCCGCACGTGTAGGGTCCGTGGCAGGTTGAATACGTTGCACAAAAAGGCTTGAGGAATATTTGGATTGAGTGTAATCCACTTCTTCTGGATATATCCAGTTTTCGGTTTCTGGGATATGGGTGCCGCCTTTTTTGACTCCGGGTTTCGCGATGGCGGCGTCTGCGGCAGAAAAACTGGAGGTTATCATGGCAGCGGATTTGCTTTGGAATTCGGCGGTTTTGGCCGCACGGAAGGCGGTTACTAGGGCGCCGTTATTATATTGCAGGAATTGGTCGAGGGTAATGGCCGTGGATAATAGGTCGCGCATTTCTTCTACGGACACTGGGTCCTCCAATTTATGCACCGCGGTATACCAATCTGCCAC
>Ga0187844_10001707_pt1 | contig 16385 bp, 14 predicted proteins | sample SpaLakP09_SKY_50_FD_134517 | JGI IMG/M metagenome (GOLD analysis project Ga0187844, IMG submission 134517) | Oligotrophic lake water microbial communities from Sparkling Lake, Wisconsin, USA - SP09_SKY_50 | ecosystem: Environmental > Aquatic > Freshwater > Lake | place: USA: Sparkling Lake...
GCGGGTATGACTCCTGCGGCGTGGCCGTACATGCGGCCGGCGGCCTGCAGCGCGCGCGCAGCACCTCGCGGGTGGCCGAACTGGCCGAGCAGGTGGCCCGCGATAACGTGACCGGCTACACCGGCATTGCCCACACGCGTTGGGCCACCCATGGCGTACCCGCCGTGCACAACGCCCACCCGCATTTCAGCCACGGCCCGGGCGCCGATACCGCGCAGCGCGCAGCGCGTGTGGCCCTAGTGCACAACGGCATCATCGAAAACCATGACGAGCTGCGTGCCGCCCTGCAGAAGAAGGGTTACGTCTTCGTCAGCCAGACCGACACCGAGGTCATCGCCCACCTGATTGATTCCATCTACGAAGGTGATCTGTTCGAGGCCGTGAAGGCCGCCACCAAACAGCTACATGGCGCCTACGCCATCGCCGTCTTCCATAAGGACGAACCGCACCGTGTGATCGGTGCACGCGCTGGCTCGCCCTTGATCCTGGGCGTGGGCAGCGATGGTTCGCATTACCTGGCCAGCGATGCCATGGCCCTGGCCGGCGTGACCGACCAGATCGTCTACCTGGAAGAGGGCGACGTGGTGGACCTGCAGCTGGGCAAGTTCTGGGTGGTGGGCCGCGACCACAAGCCCGCGCAGCGCGCCGTCAAGACCGTGTTGGCCCACAGCGGCGCGGCCGAACTCGGCCCCTACCGTCACTACATGCAGAAGGAAATCTTCGAGCAGCCACGCGCCATCGCCGACACGCTCGAAGGCGTGGAAGGCATCGTGCCCGAGCTCTTCGGCGACGGCGCCTACCGCGTCTTCAAGGACATCGACAACGTGCTCATCCTGGCCTGCGGCACCAGCTACTACAGCGGCTGCGCCGCCAAGTACTGGCTGGAGAGCATTGCCAAGATCCCGACCCAGGTCGAAGTGGCCAGCGAATACCGCTACCGCGACTCCGTGCCCAACACGCGCACGTTGGTGGTCACCATCAGCCAGTCCGGCGAAACGGCGGACACGCTGGCCGCCCTGCGCCACGCGCAAAGTCTGGGCATGCAGCAGACGCTGACGATCTGCAATGTGGCGACCAGCGCCATGGTGCGCAAGTGCAAGCTGGCCTACATCACGCGCGCCGGCGTCGAGATCGGCGTGGCTTCCACCAAGGCCTTCACCACGCAGCTGGCCGGTCTCTTTCTGCTCACGTTGGCGCTGGCCCAGGTGCGTGGCCACCTGAGCGAGGCGGACGAAGCGGAGCACCTCAAGGCCATGCGTCACCTGCCCGTGGCCCTGCAGGCCGTGCTGGCCCTGGAGCCGCAGGTCATGAGCTGGGCCGAGGACTTCGCCCGCATGGAGAACGCGCTGTTCCTGGGGCGCGGCCTGCACTACCCCATCGCGCTGGAAGGCGCGCTCAAGCTCAAGGAAATCAGCTACATCCACGCCGAGGCCTACCCGGCCGGTGAACTCAAGCACGGCCCCCTGGCCCTGGTGACCAGCGCCATGCCCGTGGTCACGGTGGCGCCCAACGACGCACTGCTGGAAAAGCTCAAGAGCAATCTGCACGAGGTGCGCGCGCGCGGCGGCGTGCTCTACGTGTTGGCGGACAGCGATACCCGCATCGAAAGCGGCGAAGGCCTGCACGTGATCCGCATGCCCGAGCACTATGGCGCGTTGTCGCCGCTGCTGCACGTGGTGCCGCTGCAGCTGCTGGCGTATCACACGGCTTGCGCGCGGGGGACGGACGTTGATAAGCCCAGGAACTTGGCCAAGAGCGTGACGGTCGAATGACCGCAAGGCCTCAACGCCGTCTCAGGTAAACATAACGCCCATGCACCGGGCGCTGCCGGTCAAAGCGTATGGCTTCCTCGTGGCTGCTCACCATGTCATAGCCATGCCGCTGGGCGAGTTCCTGCAGGTAGGCGGGTGAGTGGGCGTAGCGCAGGCTGGGCAGCAATTGCACCGTTTGCCCGGGCGCGGCGTCTTCCACAGTGAAGGCCAGCCAGCTGCCAGTGCGCATGCGTTGGGCCAGCAGGCCAAAGACCTGCTCCAGCGCGCCGACGTAGATGAAAACATCGGCGGCGAGCACCAGGTCATAGGGTTCTTGCGCCTCGGCCAGGAAGTCGTGGATGTCGCCGACATGCAGCGCGTTGTAGATCGCGCGTTGCCTGGCCTTGTCGACCATGGCGGGTGCCAGGTCTACCCCCACCAAGTGATCCACGCGTGAACGCACATGGGCGCCGCACAGGCCGGTGCCGCAGCCCAGGTCCAACGCCCTGGAGAAGCGCATGCCGGCCTCGGGCGGCAGGCGGTCGACGAGCAGTTGGTGGCCCTGGTAGCCCAGTTGGTCCACCAGGTGTGCATCGAATGCCTCGGCGTACTGATCGAAGAGTTCCCTGACGTACTGTGGTGGGGGCGTGGGGACGTTGGCCTCGGGCGTCACGGCGGCCAGGAAATAACTCAGAACTTCAGGATCGCCGCCGTTGTCCAGCGCGCGCTGGAAACAGGCGGCGGCCTGTTCGAACTGGCCGGCTTCACGGTACAGGCTGCCCAGTTCGGTCAGCGCGGCCGTGTGTCTGGCATCGCGTTCCAGGGCTTCCTTGTAAGCGCGTATGGCATCGGGAATGCGGCCCAGCCGTGCCAGGCACTGCGCATACTGGGCACGCAGCGTGGCCGACGCGTCACCCAGGGCAAGACAGCGCTCGAAGCTGTTGGCGGCCGCCTCGAAATGTCCGAGTTCCAGCTGCGCTTCGGCCAAGGCCAGCCAGGCGCCCAGTTGTTCCGGCTCGGCCGCCAGCGCGTCGCGCAAGAGAGGTTCGGCGTCGGCATAGCGCTTGAGCCTGACGCGTGTGATGCCCAGGTTCTGCATCACCGAGACCCGCCCCGGGGCGAGCGCGAGCGCTTGCTCGAAATGGCCTTCGGCCGCCTGCCAGTCCCCGGCCTCCAGGGTGTGCAGGCCTTGCAGGAATGCGGCCTTGGCTTGTGCGAGGTGGTCTGCGCTCATGCCGGAATTATCTGGTGCCCCAGGGGAGGGGCGTCTGATCGCAGCACGGTCAGCTTTTCATGCGGGTTTACCCGAGCGCACATCCATCGCATGATGATATGGAATAGGACGAAATCGGCATTGGACCCAGACCGCTGAGGTTTCTAAACTCAGAGCCTGCACCGCAGCATGTATCCCTCATCCCGAACAATGGCCACAGATAACAAACAGGCATTGCTCCACTGCGAGCCCCCGGGTCCCTGAGGCCTGGGACAGCGAGCCTCTTCATCACCATGCCTGACGTCTCCTCCCCCCAGCCCCGCGGTTTTGTGATCGACCGCAAGGACGGCCGCCCGCAACTGCCCGGTAGCCTGCACAGCAACCGCCGCCTCTCGCAATGGCTGGGTTTCGATGAGCCCGGCCGGGTGCAGGTGTACACCGGCAAGGTCGAGCTGGGGCAGGGCATCCTCACCGCTTTGATGCTCATCGTGGCCGAGGAGCTGGACGTGCCGCTGGAGAGCGTGCGCATCCTCAGCGCCAGCACCGCGTACGGCCCCGACGAGGGTGTGACCTCGGGCAGCCTCTCGGTGCAGGATAGCGGCGGCGCCCTGCGCCAGGCCTGCGCCGAGGTGCGCGCCATGGCCCAGCAACGTGCGGCGGCAATCGCCGGCGAGAGCGCCGACGCGATCGAGGTGCTCGCCGGGCGCTTCCGTTCAGCACAGGGCCAGGATCTTGGCGACTACGCGGCCTTGCTCAAGGGGGTGGATCTCGACATCGAGTCTCCGGGCACGGCGCGGCCCAAGACGGCTGCGCAGCGTAGCCTCTTCGGGCAGGCACGCCCCGCGCGCATCGACCTGGCCGACAAGGTGTTTGGCCAGGCCCGTTTCATCCAGGACCTGCGCTTGCCCGGTTTGCAGCATGGCCGCGTGCTGCGCCCGCCCACACTGGACGCCATGCTGGCCCACTGTCCGGCCGACGAGGTGGCAGCGCTGCCGCCCGGTGTGCGCTGCTGGGCTGACGGACGTTTCATTGCCATCGTTGCGGCCACCGAGCGCGAGGCCGATATGGCAGCCACCCGCCTGGGGGGCAAGATCAAATGGCAGGCCGGTGCACCCCTGCCCGACGTGCATGCGCTGGACGCTTTCCTCACGTCGGCCCCGCACGAGACCACCAAAACTGCAGAACGCGGTGAAGCAGAGTGGCCCAGCGACGGCCTGCAGCACCATGCGGTCTACCTCAAGCCCTATCTGGCCCATGCCTCCATCGGCACGTCCTGCGCGCTGGCGCGTTGGGACGGCCAGCGCCTGGAGGTCTGGACCCACAGCCAGGGCATCCACAACCTGCGCGACGATCTGGTCAAGGCCCTGGCCCGCGAGACCACGCCCGTGGCCAAGGAGGACATCGTTGTTCATCACCTCGAGGGCTCCGGCTGTTACGGCCACAACGGCGCCGACGACGTGGCCTTTGATGCCGTGCTCATGGCCTTGCGCTGCCCGGGCCAGCCCGTGCGTGTGCTGTGGTCGCGTGCGGACGAGCTCACACACAGCCCGCTGGGTGCCGCGCACCGTGTGGCGCTGCGCGCGCGGCTCGACAGCACGGGGCGCTTGAGCCACTGGCAGCACGAACTCTGGGCCAACGGCTACAGCTCGCGCCCGGGCCGGGCGCCCGTGCCGGCCCTGCTGGCTGCCAGCGAACGCGCCGACGCCACGGCCCTGCCCCTGCCCATCAACCCGCCGCTGGCCGCCGGCGGTGGTGCCGAGCGCAACGCCGTGCCGGCGTATGCGGTGCCCAACTTCCAGGTCATCCATCACCGCCTGACCGTCATGCCCTTGCGCACCTCGGCCATGCGCGCGCTGGGTGCCTACGCCAATGTGTTCGCGATCGAGTCTTTCGTCGACGAACTCGCGCTGCAGGCCGGTGAGGCGCCGCTGGCCTTCCGCCAGCGCCACCTCGAAGACCCGCGCGCCCTGGCCGTGCTGCAGGAAGCGGTGCAGCGCTCGACGTGGTGGGGCCGGCGTACGCAGGAGCCCGAAGGCATAGGCCACGGCCTGGCCTGGGCCCGTTACAAGAACACAGGGGCCTGGTGCGCCGTGATTGCGCGGGTGCAGGTGGACGAGCAGGTGCGTGTGCTCAACCTCGACCTCGCGGTCGATGTGGGCATGGTGGTGGACCTCGACGGTGTCATCAACCAGATCGAAGGCGGGGCTATCCAGAGCGTGAGCTGGACGACCAAGGAGCAGGTCAGCTTTGACCGCCAGGCCATCACCAGCAACGAATGGCTCACCTACCCGGTGCTGCGTTTCAGCGAGGTGCCGGAGGTGCGGGTGCATGTGATCGACCGGCCCGACGAACCCCCGCTGGGCGCCGGCGAAGCGGCCCAGGGTCCGGTGGCGGCCGCGCTGGCCAATGCCGTGTTCGACGCCCTCGGGGTGCGCGTGCGCGAACTGCCTTTGACCTCGGACACCCTGCTGCGTGCCGTCCATGCCGCGGAGGCCGCATGAGCGACAAGAAACAAACCCTGTTCCACGTCAATCAGCAGCCCGTGCAGTTTGACGGCGACGAGAAGGCCACGCTGCTCTCGGTGCTGCGCGACGAATTGAATCTGAGCGGGCCCAAGTTCGGCTGCGGCCAGGGCGAGTGCGGCGCCTGCATGGTGCTGGTGGACGGCCAGCCGCAGACCTCCTGCAATCTGCCCGTGTGGTCCATCCAGGGCAAGCAGGTGACCACACTCGAAGGCCTGGGCACGCTGGCCCATCCGCACCCGGTGCAAACCGCGTTCATCGAAGAGCGCGCCGCCCAGTGCGGTTACTGCGTGGCCGGCATCATCACTTCGGCCTGCGCGCTGCTGGCGCGCAATCCCCAGCCCAGCCGTGCAGACATCGTGCATGGCCTGGAAAAACATCTGTGCCGCTGTGGCGCCCAGACGCGCATGGTGCGCGCCATCGAGCGCGCAGCGGCCGAAACGAAATCAAACTCCTGAAACCCCATGCTCAAGAACTGGCTCTCTCCCAAAACCCATGCCCAAGGTTGCAACGGCTTCTGGTTCTGCAGCTGCGCGGGCCTGCCCATCGTGCCCGGTGGCGGCGGTGGCAGCACCACCGCCACGGGCCGTGCGCCGGTGATCATCCGCGGCAAGCGCGCCCGCACGGTGGACGCGCACGCGCACTGCTACTTCCAGGCCGGCCTGGATCTGATGGGCGCCGAGGCCAAGGGCGTGCTGCCACCCGTCAAGGGCGTGCCCGAGCACTTCCTGCAGATGGACCAGCAGCTGGCCGCGCGCTTCGAGGCCATGGACACCATGGGCATCGACCTGCAGGTGCTCAGCATCAACCCCTTCTGGTACAAAAAAGATCGCGAGACCGCCGAGGCCATCTGTCGCGTGCACAACGAGAGTTTTGCCGAGCTGTGCGCCAAGCACCCCAAGCGCCTGGCCGCCTTCGCTTCGCTGCCCATGCAGTTTCCCGAACTCGCCGTGCAGATGCTGGAAGAGGCCGTCAAGAAGTACGGCCTCAAGGGCGCGGCCATCGGCGGCAGCGTGGCCGGGGATGACTTCGCCAACCCGCAATACCATCCCGTGCTGGCCAAGGCGCAGGAACTGGGCGTGATGCTCTTCATCCACCCGCAGAGCACGCCCGAGCTGGCGGCCCGCCTCAAGGGCAACGGCTGGCTGTCCAATGTGATCGGCAACCCGCTGGACACCACCATCGCGCTGCAGAAGCTGATCTTCGAAGGCGTGTTCGACAAATACCCCGAGCTCAAGGTGCTGGGCGCCCATGGCGGCGGTTTCCTCGGCTCCTACGCGCCACGCATGGACCGCAGCTGTTTTGTCTCGCCGCAGAACTGCAACCCGGACATCGTGCTCAAGAAGAAACCCACCGAGTACATCCGCCAGATCTACTTCGATTCGCTGGTCTTCACTGGTGAAGCGCTGCGCCACCTCGCGGCCGAGGTGGGTGCGGGCCAGATCATGATCGGCACCGACCACCCCATCCCCTGGGTGGAGGACCCCGTGGGCCACGTGATGGCCACCCCCGAGCTCAGCGACGAAGACCGCCTGGCCATCCTGGGCGAGAACGCGATCCGCGTGCTGGGGCTGACGGTCTGAGCGCCAGCGGCCTACCCTGTTCATATAACGACGAAGGAGACACCATGACACAACGTTCCGCCTGCACACGACGCTTCGCGCTCACGCTGGCCGCTGCGGCCGGCCTAGCCCTGGTCGCGCCAGCCAACGCGCAGGGCACCTACCCCAACAAACCCATCCGCATGATCGTGCCGCTGGGTGCGGGCAGCGCGGTCGACGTGGCGGCGCGCCTGCTGGCGCAGAAGATGTCGGAGAACATGGGCCAGGCCATCGTGGTCGAGAACGTCACGGGCGCCGCGGGCATCATCGGCGCCGACCGGCTGGCCAAGGCTGCACCGGACGGCTACACCATCGGCGGCTTCAACGACAGCGTGCTGACCATGGTGCCCAACCTGAACAAGAACACGCCGTTCAATCCGGTGACCGACTTTGCCCACATCTCGCAGGTCGCGACCATCGAGTTCAGCGTCTCGGTGGCGACCGACTCGAAATACAAGACGGCGGCCGAACTGGTGGCTGCGGCCAGGGCTGCGCCGGGCCAGATCACCTATGCCTCGGGCGGCAACGGCAGCCCCCAGCACCTGGGCGGCGCGTTGTTTGCCGCGCATACCGGCATCGACCTCAAGCACGTGCCCTACCGCGACGCCAGCCAGGCGGCGCAGGGGGTGGCCGGCAACCAGGTGGATATGACCTTCCAGGGCATTGCCACGGTGGCCTCGCTGGCCAAGGGCGGCAAGCTGCGCCTGGTGGGTGTGATGGCCGACAGCCGTCAGCCCGAGTATCCGGACACGATGACACTCAAGGAACAGGGTATCCAGGGCTTCGACTTCAGTACCTGGTTCGCGCTGACCTCGCCCAAGGGCACGCCGAAGGAGATCGTCGAGCGCCTGCAGCGTGAAGTGGTCAAGGCCCTGGCCGACCCCGTGGTGAAGGAGCGTTACGCCGGCCTGGGCCTCAAGCCCAACGGCACCACGCCGGAGCAGCTGACGACCCTCGTGGGCAACCAGCTGGCCCGCTACGGCAAGGCCATCCGCGACAACAACATCAAGGCCGAGTAAGGCTGGCCGATTCCCCTATGGCAAGCAGGCATTTGGCCCGATAGCCTGGCGGGCTGCCAGGCTTTGCTGAGACACTCGTCGCATGTTCAAGCCCTCGCCCGCCCTGCTGCTGACCCTGGCCCTGGGAGGGCTGCCGCTGGCCGCTTCGGCGTCCACGCCCGTGACACCGGCCGCCGTGCCAGCCACCGCCCTGTCCGTCCCCGACGAGCTCACGCCTTTCGGGAACGGATGGAACCTGCGCGGAAGCGGTGTGCTGCGTTTTTTCGGGTTCAAGGCCTATGACGCCCATCTATGGCAGTTGCCAGGGGCTGCGGACTTTTCCTATGCGCGGCCGTTTGCCCTGGATATCCGCTACGACATGAACATCAAGGGCAGCGATATCGTCAACACGTCCCTGATCGAACTCTCCCGCATCACACCCACCGCGCCCGAACAGCTGGGCCGATGGAGCGCGTTGCTCGGCACCATCTTCACCGACGTCAAGCCCGGTGACCGTCTGGTGGGTTTGCACCTGCCGGGCCGTGGCGTACGCTTTTTCCTGAACGGCCGGCTGCGAGGCGAATCCACCGATACCGCCTTCAGCGAGGCTTTTTTCAAGATTTGGCTGGACCCTGCGACCAAGCGCCCCGAGTTGCGCGCGCGTTTGCTCGGGCAATCGGCAGCGCCGACCGCCGTGGCGCAATAAGGCCGACGCTTCTCCGCCAAGGCCCCGCGCGGGCTGCGCTGCCCAACGACATCGGCCATCAGGGTTACTACCCAAGAGGAATTCCCTAGTAAAAATACGTACACGCTGACCTAAGATCCCGGCTTCGTTGGGTTAGTTGGTTCGTATAAAAATGTTCAGTGCTGCTACCAGATTCCTCTCCACCATGCAGGAGAGGCTCAATCCCTTGCGTGACGACTCCGTCGTTGCCGCCTTCCATATCGACGACATCCGTCAGGCCATGCTCAAGTGCCTGGACGCGGAGTGCGCCGGGCGTTTCCCACAGGTCGAGCGGCGCATCCTCATGGCATCCAATGTGCCGGCGCTGTGGTTCCTGCGGCCAGAACTGCTGATGGCGGTGGCAACACGCTGCGGCGAACAGGCCGCACATCAGATGGTCGACGAGATCTCGTCCATGTTCGAAGGTCTGCTGCCCAAGAGCCTGAACTCCAGGCCGAGCCGGCTGCAGCGCTGAGTCTCCAACGCAGCGTTGGCTGCGTCCGCCCCCCCTGTTTTTGCAGAGGCGCCCGGCTACCAGCCGGGCGCTTCTGTTTTTGGCTGAAATAGGCCGAAAAGTCTGATAGCGGCTAGATGGGCGACATTTCCTGGGGTTTTGGAGCGCCCAAACCCCAAGTTTTTTGAAAATAGGCCTAAATAACCTCTCATTTCTGCCGTTAACCAATGTACGTAACAGGATAAAAGCCTTCCGCTTCCGGGCGGAAGGTGAATAGCCATCATGCAACTACCTAACTTGGAGCGAACTGCCATCCGGCCGGCCGGCTCGGAGGTAGTTGTGCCTGCCGCTGCCAGGGTGATCCCGGTGGCGCCGGTGAATCCGCCCGCGCCCGTGCAGGAAACTGCCAGCGTGGTGAACGATATCAACCCCGTGGTGCAGGCCCAGGCCAATCAGGCGGCTGCCAAGGCCGACCCGCTGCAGGGCGGCAGCCAGGCCGACAACTCGTCCAAGGACTGGACGCAGCGCAAGGAGACCGTGGCCCGGCAGGAAGAGGCGCCGCCCAAGGAGCCCCTGTCCAAGATGCTGATCGACCACATGCACGCGGTCTGGAGTGCCAGCGCGCGCGTGGTCGAGATCTGGATGCAGAACAACCCGGGGCAGAACCCGAGCGTGAACCAGCAGATCCAGGCGCAGAATCAGGCGGCCAACCGGAACGTCGATCCGATGGCCACGCCGGGGGTGATCTCCAAGGAAGTGCTGACTTACTCGCCGAGCCGGATCAAGAAGACCGAGAAGCCGGAATAGACGCCAGCCGTCAGCAGCCTCGGGCGGGGCGATAACATCGGGGCATGCTGCACAAGACCGCCCTCGTCCTTTTCTCCGGCGGGCAGGATTCCACCACCTGTCTGGCCCACGCCCTCAAGTCCTACGAGCGCGTCGAAACCATCGCCTTTGATTACCGCCAGCGCCACCATGTGGAGCTGGAAGCCCGCGTGCAGGTGCTGGCCGAGATCCGTCGCCAGTTCCCGCACTGGGCACCCAAGCTGGGCCAGGATCACATGCTGGATCTGGCCGTGCTGGGCGCGGTGAGCGAGACCTCGCTCACGCGCGAGACCGCTTTCAAGATGGAATCCAGCGGCTTGCCCAACACCTTCGTGCCTGGGCGCAACCTGTTGTTCCTCACGCTGGCCGCTGCCGTGGCTTACCGGCGCGACCTGCAGGTGATCGTGACCGGTGTGTGCGAGACCGATTTTTCAGGCTACCCCGATTGCCGCGACGACACCATGAAGGCCATGCAGCTCGCGCTGTCGCTGGGCATGGACAAGCGCTACCTGATCGAGACCCAGCTGATGTGGATCGACAAGGCCGACACCTGGCGCATGGCCGAGGCCCTGGGCGGCACCGCGCTGGTGGACCTGATCGTCGAGCATACCCACACCTGCTACCTGGGCGACCGCGCCCACCGCCACGCCTGGGGTTATGGCTGTGGCACCTGCCCGGCCTGCGAGCTGCGCGCGCGCGGCTGGGAGCGTTATCGCGCGGCGCCCGCGGCCGCTTGACCCGAGGCAGGGGCCCGGCCGGCCCAGCCCCGTGCTTGAAACTGCGCAATTTCTCGCTAATCTTTTGAGGGGAAGGCCGTTCACTTCAGATGAGCGCGCCACGGGTAATGCCCACGGAGGGATCATGAAACGCATCCTCGCCGCTCTCCTGTGCAGTCTGCTTGCAGGGGTGGCAATCGCACAAAACACCGACTTGGGAGGGGCCAAGGCCATGAAGACACTTGTCGTGTATTACTCCTTGACGGGAAAGACGGAGGTCGTGGCGCAGGCCCTGGCCCGTGAACTGGGCGCAGACCTGCGGCGTGTGGAAGACGCCGAGCCGCGTTCGCCCACCTGGTGGCTCATGGTGAGCGGCTCGATGGGGGCGCTGCGGGGAGCGCAAGCCCCGATCAAGCCCATCGACACCAGCGTGCAGGCTTACGAGCGGGTCTTCGTCGGCTCGCCGGTCTGGGCGGGCAGTCCGTCGACGCCGATCAACGCCTTCATCGCCCAGGTCGATTTCAGCGGCAAGCAGGTGGTCCCCTTCATGACGATGGGGGGCAAGGACGCGGCCCCTGCACTGCGCAAGATGAGCGAACGCATCGAACAGAAGGGCGGCCGGATCACCAGCTCGTTCGCGCTGTCTTCCGGCGACGTGACGAACGAAGCGCTGGCAACCCAGGTCCGCGAGATCGCCCAGCGTTACCGCTAGGGGCCCCTGGGGACGGGCTGCCGTGCCTCAGGCCTGCTGGAGTTCGAAGCGCGCCACGGTCTCGTCGCTGCGCCGGGTCAGGGTCCAGGTGTGGCGGTGGTAAGTCGCCACACTCTTCCGGTGTGCTATTGAAACAATAGCGCCGTTGCCGGCTTTCACCATCTCCATCAACCTGCGGTAGAGCGTTTCCTCGGCCTCCGCGTCCAGCGCGCTGGTGGCTTCGTCGGCAAAGACCCAGGATGGTTTCTTGAGGAAGACGCGCGCCAGCGCCAGGCGTTGCTGTTCACCACCCGACAGCTTCTGGCCCCAGGCTGCCACCTCGTCGAGCTGGTCGGTCAGCTGCGGCAGCAGGGCGTCGCGCAGGGCCTGCTTGAGCGTCTCGTCATCGTAGTTCTCTGCCGGATCGGGATAGGCCAGGGCGTCGCGCAGGGGGGCATTCGGGAAATAGGGCCGCTGGGGGATGAACATGCTGGATGCCGGCATGGCAACCCGGCCCGAGGCCAGGGGCCAGATGCCGGCGAGCGCGCGGAACAGCGTGGATTTGCCGCTGCCCGAGGGGCCGCTGAGCAGGATGCTGTCGCCGGCCTGCACCAGCAGCGCGGTGTGCGCCAGCAGGCGGCTGCCTGTGGGCAGGTCCAGCGAGAGGTCGCTGACCTGCATGTCGGTGCCCGCACTGGTTTCATGGCTCAGCGCGGCAGCCTGGCTGGCTTTGCGGATGGCGGTTTCGAAATGGGTCAGGCGGTCGGTAGTGGCGCGCCAGGCGGCCAGGCTGTCGTAGTTGTCGATAAACCAGGAGAGTGAATCCTGCACGCGGTTGAAGGCCGAGGCGATCTGCATCATCGTGCCGAGCTGGATGGCACCGCTGAAAAAGCGTGGCGCTGCCACGATGAAAGGGAAAACGGTGGAGGCCTGACTGAAGGATGCGGTGAACATGGTCAGGCGCTTCTGCGCGTCGATCAGCTGCAGGTAGTTGGCCAGCACGTGCCCGAAGCGCAGGTTCAGCTGCTTGTATTCCACGGCCTCGCCGCGGTCCAGCGCGATGGCCTCGCTGTACTCGCGCACGCGCACCAGGTTGTGGCGGAAGTCGGCCTCGCGGCGTTGCTGCTCGTAGTTGAGCGGGATCAGGCGGCGGCCCACATAGTGCGTGAGCACGGTGCCCACCGCACAGTAGAGGATGGCCACCCAGAGCATGAAGCCGGGGATGGCGAATTCGGTGCCGTTCCAGTTGAAGGTGAACTCGCCGCTGAGGGCCCACAGGATGCCGACGAAGCTGGCAAACGTGACCAGCGCGTTGAGCAGGCCCATGCTCAGGCCCACGGTGCTGGAGGTGAAGAGCTTGAGATCTTCCTGCATGCGCTGGTCAGGGTTGTCGGGCGACTCGTCCGGAGCCAGCTGGGCGTAGCGCGTGAGCTCCAGGTGGTAATAGACCTGGTGGTCCAGCCAACGCTGCATGTAGTGGCGCGTCATCCACGCGCGCCAGCGCATTTCCAGCTGCTGGGTCAGGTAGAAGCGGTAGACCGCGATGACGATGTAGATGAAGGCCAGCACGGTGTAGCGCACCAGCTGTTCGATGAAGACCGGGTAGTTCTTTTCCTGCAACGCATCGTAGAAGAAGCGGTTCCACTCGTTGAACAGCACCAGCGTGTACACGAAGGCCAGATTAAGCGCAACGATGGAGGCCAGCAGGGCGCGCGCCTTCCACTTTTCCTCGGACTTGAAGTAGGGCAGGGACAAGGCCCAAGCGCGGATGAGAAAGGCCTTGAAATCGGCCGCTTTGTGGAGCAGTGACATGGGAGGACTCGCTCAAAATGGGTGGAGTGAGAAGTCGGCAGAGTGGCGCGAAACTTGTGCAGAAATCGTAGCGAGCGACCCGAGGGCAAGGCGGACGGAGCACAGCCACCGGAACGTACTTGATGTACGTGAGGATGGCGCGCACCGCCCAACGCTGCCTTCGGGTTGCGCAGTAGATTTATGCACAAGTTTTCATGGGTTGGAGACGCCGCTGGCTACATGCCCCGAGGGCACGTGCTGTGCGGCCGATTCGATGTGGCCGGTCTGGTCGTCGAAGAAGAAGTCGGGTTCGAACTCGCGCAGGAACTCACCCTTGGGCAGGCCGCCCAGGAACATGGCTTCGTCCACTTCGATGTGCCAGTCCATCAGGGTGCGGATGGCGCGTTCATGCGCCGGCGCGCTGCGCGCCGTCACCAGCGCCGTGCGGATGCGCATGCTGGGCGTGCCCTCCTGCTGCAGGCGGTGCAGCGCGGCCAGCAGGGGTTTGAAGGGGCCGGCCAGCAGGGGTTGGTGCGCCTTGTCGCGCTCGTGCTGCTGGAAGGCGTTCAGGCCTTCGGCCTGGAACACGCGTTCAGCCTCGTCGCTGAACAGCACGGCGTCGCCGTCGAAGGCGATGCGCACCTCATGCGGGTGGTTGTCCTGGGCACGCACCGAATGCGTGGCCACCGTGGCGGCCGGGAAACCCTGAGCCAGCGCGGCGCGCACGTCGTCGGGGTTGGCCGAGAGAAAGAGGTTGGCATGCAGGGGCTTGAGGTAGCGCCAGGGCGACTGGCCGCGCGTGAAGCTGCCGCGCTCGATGGGCAGGCCGTAGTGCTGGGCCGAGCGGAACACGCGCATGCCCGAGACCGGGTCGTTGCGCGAAAGGATGACCACCTCCACGCGCTGCGCATCCTGGTCGTTGAAGGCCAGCAGCTTCTGCACCATGGAGAAGGCCACGCCGGGCTTGGCCGGAACGTCGAGCTTGTCCAGCTGCAGTTTCATGTAGGCGCGGTCCTTGTGCGGGCCGTGGCCGTGCTCGAAGACCTTGTTCTCTTCCTCGAAGTCGAACAGGGCCCGCGAGGAAATGGCGACGACCAGCTTGCCGTCCAGTGATGCACCCATGTGTCTTCCCTTGTGTTTTTGTCGCTCAAGCGGCCCAGCGTGCCAGCAGTTCCACATCTTCCGGGAACAGCAGGCCTTTTTCGGCCTGCAGCACACGGCCGTCGCGCCCGCGGATCAGGGTGATGGGCAGGCCCCTGGGCTTCGGGAGCACACGATGGATCTCCGGCGTGACGAAGCCTGCAGGGAAGGTATAGCCTTTTTTCTGCAGATAGGTCTGTGCGTCTTCGGGTCGGCGGTCGATCGACAGGGTGAGCAACTGCAGGCCTTTGCTACCCAGGGCGCGCTGCGACTCCCAGAGTTTCTGCATCTCGGGGCTTTGCAGCGCGCAGAAGGGGCAGGTGCTGGCCCACCAGTAGACCGCGAGTACCTGCCCTTCGGCCAGGGCCGGGCGGAACATCGTGCCATCGAACAGCGCGACCTCGGGCAGGCGCAATGGCGTGCCCGGTGCGGGCAGGGGGCCGGCCTTGGCCTCCACCCTGGGCGAGGAGGGGGCGGCGACAGGCTGTCCCAGTGCGGACTGGCCCAAGGCCAGGCTGCCGGCAAAAAGCGCGCTGCCGGCGACCAAGTGTCTGCGTTGCGGATTCATGCCAATGATCTTAGCGCCTGCGCATGGCATCGGGCATCCGGAATTCCCGGGGGCCGCCGCGCTGGCTTCCTATGCGCAGGCGCTGCGCGATCAGGCCCAGGAGTCGATCAGCGGTTCGGCCTGCTCGATCAGGAATTTCTTGAACGACTGAGCCGCGGGCGATAGTTTCTTCTGGCTCAGGTGCGTGACGTACCACTTGCCGACGATGGGCATGCCGCTGATGTCCAGCAGGGCCAGGTGGCCGGCGGCCAGTTCGTGGCGCACCGTGCGCATCGAGAGGAAGGCCAGCCCCATGCCGGCCATGACGGCCTGCTTGATGGTTTCGTTGCTGGGCATTTCCATGGCCACCTTGATCGGCATCTCGTACTGCTCGAACAGGCGCTCCATGGCCGCGCGGGTGCCCGAACCCTGCTCGCGCACGACAAAGGGGTGGTCCTTGAGGATGTCGAAGGCCATGCGCTTGCGGCGCACCAGCGGGTGGTCCGGGGGCGCCACGATGCCCAGCGGGTTGCTGGCGAAAGGCGTGGCCTCGCAGTCCAGGTTGGCCGGGGCGCGCCCCATGATCACCAGGTCCAGCTCGTTGCGCGAGAGCATGCCCAGGATGTTGTCGCGGTTGTCGATGTGCAGCGCGATGTCGATGCCCGGCATCAGCTTGGTGAAGCGCACCAGCAGCATGGGCACGAAGTACTTGGCGGTGCTGACGATGCCCAGCTCGATGCGGCCCTTCTTGGCCCCCACGTGCTCGGCCATGCTGGCTTCCAGGTCCTTGAGCTTGCCCAGGGCGGCGATGGCGTGGGTCAGGAACTCCAGGCCGGCGTGCGTGAGCTGGATGTTACGGCCGACCGGTTCTATCAGCGAAAGGCCGAAGGCCTCTTCCAGCTGGCGGATCTGCATGGACACGGCGGGCTGCGTGACAAACAGGCGTTCGGCCGCTCGGGAGACCGATTTTTCGCGGGCGACCTCGATGAAGGTCTGCAGTTGCTTGAGCGTGTAGTTGCGCATGAGATCAAATCAGCTAATGCTGATATTTACTTGAGTAAACATTATATTTGTTGATGAATCGGGCTCAGCTGGCGGCCAGCGGCGCCATGCGGATGTGGCGGCCGTACTGCTCGGCCAGGAAGACCTCGCCGCGCTCCAGGATGAAGTAGCGGAAGGCCTCGGCCGGCGGCGACAGCAGCTTGGACAGGGTGTGCACCACGTTCCAGGCGCGTACCACCGGCGCGCCCTGGACGTCGAGGATGGCCACCAGCTGGTTATCCAGCTCCAGGCCGATGGTGTGCAGCGAAAGAAAGCTCAGGCCCATGCCGGCCATGACGGCCTGCTTGATGGTCTCGTTGCTGGACATCTCCATCGTGACCTTGGGATCGAAGTTCGCATCCCCGAAAAAC
>Ga0187844_10001710_pt1 | contig 16380 bp, 11 predicted proteins | sample SpaLakP09_SKY_50_FD_134517 | JGI IMG/M metagenome (GOLD analysis project Ga0187844, IMG submission 134517) | Oligotrophic lake water microbial communities from Sparkling Lake, Wisconsin, USA - SP09_SKY_50 | ecosystem: Environmental > Aquatic > Freshwater > Lake | place: USA: Sparkling Lake...
CGTCAGAGGACGCTCTTCCTTCACCAGGATGCCGATCGTCCGAAGAATGCGGAAGCCGTCGCGGAACGTGCTGAGCTTGCTCTGCGAGCCTTCAGGCCGCCCGCGGTACTCGGTTTCCATGTCCGCCATCAGCATGCGCAACTCAAGCGCATGGACGGTGATCTCCGTCTCGATCTCGAAACCGGACGTCAGCGCCGGAAAGGATTTCACGAAGCGGCGCGAGAACACGCGGTAGCCCGTCAGCATGTCGCATGTCCGCCTGCCGAACATCCAGGCCACGAGCGAGGTCAGCAGCCAGTTTCCGAAACGATGGCCGGGACGATAGGCCTCCGCCACCTCGGACACCCGAACGCCATTGACCAGATCCAGATTGTCACGCAGCAGCCGCTCGATCATGCGCGGAGCCGCTGCTGCTTCGTAAGTCAGATCGCCGTCGACCAGCACGTAGAGCTCTGCTTCGACGTCGCTGAACATGCGACGCACGACCTGACCCTTTCCCTGCAAGGGCTCGTGGCGCACCACCGCCCCTGCGGCCGCAGCCAATTTCGCCGTGTCGTCGGAAGAATTATTGTCGTAGACGTAGATTTCGGCCTCCGGCAACGCGGCGCGGAACTCAGCCACCACGCCTGCAATCGTCCTGGCCTCGTTGTAACAGGGAACCAGGACGGCGACCCCGTAACCCGCGATCGGGGATCCCGCGAGGGGCAGCGCGTCGGCGTCGTTGGTCTGGCTCGCGCGAGCCAACGTCCAAGTTGTCGGGGTCGTCATTTGTGACTGAAGCGTAGCCGGTGACGGGAAGCCAGTCGATCCAGTCCCGAGTCGCCCGGTCCTTCGCCACGCGGCCGTGGCGCGGATCGCCAGGGAAAACGATCGGGTCCTGCTATTACCTGCCGCCCGCTCCGCCCAAGACCTTCAACAGATCGTCCATCAGCACCGTCAGCTCGCCGGTCATCAACGTGAAGTCGGCGTCGAAGCGCTCCTCGGCATTGCCCTGCGGTTCGTTCTCGGCGCGATCCTGCTCGATCATCTCGAAGCGCACGCGGCGCACGATCCCCGGATCGGCGAGCACGAAGCGCACGCGATCGTTCCAGGTCATGCCGAGCTTGGTCACCGACTTGCCGTCCTTCACGTGGCGGCGCACATCGTCGCCCTCGAGCCCGTGCTTGGCGAAGCGCACGGCGGCCGGATCGTCGCCGCCGCTCTTCATCTCGCAGTCCTGGTCGAGCGAGAACTTGCCTGGTGCGTCGCCCTTGGCGAGCCACGCGGTCATGCAGGTCATCGGCGACTGCGCGGTGTCGAGCGGATAGAACGGGCACTCGCCGAGCGTGTCGCGCAGCACGGTCAGCACCTCTTCGCCGCGCTTGAGGCTCGATGCGTCCACGAGCAACCAGCCCGCCTCCGGGTTGACCCAGACGCGCGTCGCGCGCCGCTTGGCGAATGCCTTGGGCAGCAGCTCGGACGTGATCTGCTCGCGGATTTCGCGCAACTGCTTCTTGCCCGGCTTGAAGCCCAGTCGCGCCTCGAGCTGCGCCGCCTTGGCCTTGGCCGCGTCCTTGACCACGGACGAGGGCAGCAGCTTGGTCTCGGTGCCGAGCGCGAACAGCAGTTGCCGTCCCTGCCCGTACACGAGCTGGCCATCGTCACGCGGAGAAACCCATCCCTGGGTCTGCGCGGTCAGGCCGGTGCAGGGCTGGAGCATGCGCTCGGCGAGCTTCTTCTCGAACGCGCCGGGCGACATGCCCCAGGCGCCGTCGAGTCGGTACGGCAGCAGGTTGCGGAACCACATGGTCGGAGCGGAAAGAAAACGGGCGGCGATGATAGCCGCGTGAGGCCCTGAACACCGTAGCCCGGACGAAGTCCGGGATGTCGGCGAAGAGCGGGTGCCCTCCCGGACTTCGTCCGCGCTATGGGGTCGTCAGGTGCGTGAGAGTTCTTCGATCAGCAGCGCGCGCGCCACTTTCGCTTCCATGCCTTCGGCTTTTTCGAGCGAGAGTCGCTGCAAGTCCGGCAGCAGCGCAGCGGGTGCAGCCGGCGCAAGCAGCGCCTTCACCGCGAGCTTCCACTTCGGCGTGGCGGACGCGCGCGCCTTGACGCCCTTGAGCGCCTTGGCCAGGCGCAGCTCCTGTTCTGTGAAATCGGTGCCGAACGGGAACGCCGGCAGGCGTCCCGCCTTCGTCGGTCCGCGCAGGCGATCCGCCAGCGCCTCGGGCGTGTTGCCGCGGAACGCGTCGGGAATGCGATAGCCGGCTTCGATGCGGCCGGCCGCCTGCAGCTTCGCGAGCAGCGTGGACTGGAATCGCGAATCCGCGATGTTGAGCAGGCGCTTGGCCACCTCGCTGTCGGTCTGCGCACGCAGGTCGGCGATGCCGTACTCGGTGATCAGCACGTCGCGCAGATGCCGCGGGATCGTGCAATGGCCGTACTCCGTGACGAGGTTGCTCGTCGACGTGCCGCCGTCGTCCGGCGTGCGCACCGCGCGCACCATCAGGATCGAGCGGCCGGTCGGAAGCTGGTGCGCCTGCGCGACGAAGTTGTACTGGCCGCCGACGCCGGACACGACGCGACCGTCGGCGAGCCCATCGGACACCACCGCGCCGTTGAGCGTGGCCATCATCCCGGTGTTGATGAAGCGCGCGTGGATGCGCTGCTCGCGGTACAGGCGCGGATTCAGATCGAGCTGGTTGACCTTGTCGACGCCCGTCATGCAGATCAGGTCGCGCTGCGCCTGCGTCATCGCGCGCAAGCCTTCGTAGAAATCACGCGGCCCGAGAAAGAAACCGCCGTGCAGGATCACGCCGCCGCGCAGGCATTCGCCCAGCGCCGCCTCGCCCATGAGCTTGCGCGCATCCGGGTCGGCGACGTTCGCGACAATCTGGCGGCCGTCTGCCAACAGCAGCCGCCCGTTGTCGTAACACACGTCGTCGCGAAAGAATCCGTGCCGCTGGAGCACGGCGAAATCCTGCCCGCGGAACAGGCGCACGCCCAGTCGCACGAAGCCGTCGAGCACGTCGGGTGCGAGCTTCGCGGGATCGCACACGCCTTCGTTGACGAGCTGCTGCAGCGCCCAGAAGTCGTACACGCGCCGCTTCAGGATTCCGCCCTGCATCAGGTGCCAGAAGCCGTCGACGAACATCTCGGTGGCACCGTAAAGGCCGGTCTCGAACGGAGCGGTGCCGCCCACCGCCTCGATCATGGCGCCGTGGCGCTGCGTGGCACCCAGCGCATCGAGCGTGGCGCGGTAGTCGGCGTTGTGGTCCTGGCGCATGCGCAGCGCGTGCACGATCGCGTCGCCCAGGCTGCCGATGCCGATCTGCAGGGTGCCGCCGTCGCGGATCAGGCTCGAGGCGTACAGGCCGATCGCGTACTCGGGTGCGACCACCGGCGTCTTGGGCGTGGAGAACAGCGCCGAGTGCGCAGCGGGATCGTCGACGACGAAGTCGAAGATTTCGGGCGCCACTTCCGCGTCGAGCGCCATGTACGGCAGGCTCGAGTTCACCGCGGCGACGACCGCGACCTTCCGCTCGCCCCGCGCCTGCGCGCCGCGCAGCAAGGCGATGAGTTCCGGTCCCGTATCGGGGTTGCAGCTCAGGCTGTAGCGCGTGCCGGCATTGGTTTCGCGCTTGGCCACCGCCTGCATCACAACGTTGCAGCCCTGCGCGTAGACGTCACGCGCGGCGAAGGTGTAGTTGGTGCTGATGTAGTCGCGTTGCGCGTCGACATTCGACAGCCGGCTGCCCGGGCGGAAGAAGAATTCCTTCACGCGCACGTTCGGCGGCAGCCGCTTGGCGCTGACGTCCTTTGCGTACTCGAGGTCGGGAACGCCGGCGAACACGCGATCGAGGAAGGGCTGCATGAATGCGGCCTCGAGCTTGGATCCGGGGATGGGCTTCTCGAGCGAAAGCGCGGTCAGCAAGGTGAGCGTGATCGAAGGATCGGCCTTGGCACGCGCGTACAGCGCGTTGACCAGTTCGGCCGGCTTGCCCAGGCCCAGCGCCAACCCCACGTGCAGGTCGCGGCCGACGGCCTCGAGGATCGCGTCGACACAGGACGCGACGTCATCAAACAAACGGGGAGCGTCGGACATCGGGAGCCTGGTCGTTGGGCAGGCTCCCAGTTTGCCTGTGGCGCCGGGAAAATAGCGCCGCTTCAGGCGGCCGCGCGCCGAGACGTCCCGATTCCGAACCGTACCGGTACGCTGCGGCGCGTCGGCCCCTACTCGCCGTTTGATCGAGCCCCGTTCATCCCGAGCAGCGACGCCACGGCGTATCGTGGCGCCGCGACTCGAGGGACGCTCAGAAATTCACGCGCAGTGACGCCGACCAGGTCACCGGCGTGCCGAAGTACGTGTTGTCGAACTCGTCGAGCACGTAGTACTTCTCGTCGAGCAGGTTGTTGCCGTTGAGCTGAAGCGCGACCTGGGACGTGAACTGCCAGCGCGCCAGCAGGTTCACCAGGGTCACGTCGCCCTGCCGCTGGATCGCGCCGCCGTCGGGAGCGCCGACCTGCGTGCTGCTCTCGGACTGCCAGTCCACGCCACCGCCGACCGTCAGCCGGTCCAGCGCGCCGCGCGGCGTGTACGTCGTGAACATTCGGACCAGCGTGCGCGGCACGAACGTGCGCACGGCATCGCCGTCGGCGTCGTCGATCAGGTAACGCGTCCAGCCGAACGAGGCGTTCCAGCCTTCGCGCAGTTGCCCAGCCAGTTCGAGTTCGAAGCCGCGCGACACCGTGCCGTCGATCGGTTGCGACACGGCCGAGCCGTCCTCCCTGAGAACGGGTTCGCCGTCTTCGTCGAACACCGGCGCCGCGACGTTGTTCTGCAAGGTCCGGAACAGCGTCAGTGCGGTGTTGAGCTTGCCGCCGAAGTGCTCGCCCTTGATGCCGACCTCGTAGCTGCGGCCGTCGATCGGATCGAGGTAGGAGCCTCCTGCGTCCTTGCTGTTCTGCGGCTTGAAGATCTCGGTGTAGCTGGTGAACAGCGAGAACTGGGCGCTGACGTCGTAGACCAGGCCCGCGTAAGGGATGGTCTCCTTGTAGTCGTAATGGCTGTCGGCCGGCGTGTCGTAGAGATAGAACGAGTCGATCTTCCACGTCGCGTAGCGCGCGCCGGCGATCAGCTTCAGCGGCTCGGTGATCTGGACGCGGGCCGCGGCGTAGACACCTTGCTGGTCCGTGGTGGTGTCGCCGAGCCGCGAGCCGGAGTCGAACGCCGGTTGCGGGTACGAGCCGTCCCAGTCGAACAGGTTCACCGGCGTGTCGAGTTCGCCTGCGAGCGGCTCGAACGCGATGCTGTCGTTGGCCGTTCGCGAGCCGTTGTAGCCGACGACCAGTTCGTGCTCGCGACCGAACATCGTGATCGGCCCGCTCGCGTAGACATCGAGCGAGCGCTGGATCACTTTCGACTTCTCACTGTAGGCGTAGGCGCCGTAACCGGCTTCCTCGTCGCTGGTGTCGATGATCCCGGTTTCCGGATCGGGATAGCCGTACACGTAGAACAGCTGGTTGTGCTCGTTGAACTGGCGCCAGCTCAAGCTCGAGCGCAGCGCCCAGCCGCCGTCGAACTGGTAGCGCAGTTCGCCGAACGCGGTCTCGTAGCGGCGGTTCCAGAACGACCAGTTGGCGGCCGTGGTGATCGAGCGCGACCAGTTCGTCGGCGTGCCATCGGAGAAATAGAGCGGGAACGAGCCCCAGGTGTTGCTCTGCGGCGTGTTCTCCTGGCGGTCGTAGCCCAGCGACAGCCGTGCGCGCGGACCCAGATCGGCGTCGACGACGCCGTAGAGCACCCACTTCTCACCCTGGTAGAGGTCCTGGTACGACTCGCGGTTCTGGTAGGCGCCGATCACGCGCGCGCGCACGCTGCCGTCCGCCGTCAGCGGCATCGAGACGTCGGCCTCGATGCGGCTGTCTTCCCACCTGGCGTACGTGTACTCCAGCTGCGTCGCGAGCTTGCGGCTGTCCGCATGCTTGCGCACGAGGTTGACCGATGCCGCGGGACTGCCGGCGCCCGTCGTCAGGCCGGTCGCCCCGCGCACGACCTCGATTCGCTCGTACAGCGAGGTGTCGAGTGAATCGTCGACCGAGTCGGTGCCGAAATTGGTCACCGCCGGCACGCCGTCGTACAGCAGGTTGTCGATCACGAACCCGCGCGAGGTGAACAGCACGCGCTCGGTGTCGTACTGATACGAGTAGACGCCGGGTGTCTTGTCCAGCACGTCGCGCAGCGACTGCAGGTTCTGGTCCTCGAGGCGCTGCTGCGTGATGACGGTCACCGATTGGGGCGTCTCGCGCAGCGTCAGCGACAGCTTGGTGGCCGCGGCGCTGTCCTCGACGGTGTACGACTCCTTGTCGTTCTTGCCGGTGACGACGATGGTGTCGACCTCGGTCGTCGCGCCCGGCGTTGCCGCCTTGGCGGCGTCGGGCGTTGGCTCGTCCGCGGCCCCGCTCAGGTTGGGCAATAAGGCCAGCGTGCAGATGGCCGCCACTCGGCAAGCGATTTCGATGCGCATGTGTCCCCTTGAAACGTATGGGACGCTGGCGATGCGCAGTACATGCGTTAGCTTGCTGTCAGGCTCGGGATTTTACAGATGCGATCGACGCGCACCAATTTCCTGCGTGTGACCTTCAGCGACTACCCCGTTTTCGAATCTTCTCCGCATCGATCAAAGCCCAATAAAAAACCCCGCGCCTTCCGGAGCGGGGTTCTTTCGAAACGGGCAGGTGATCAGCCCTTCATCTTCACCTGCTCCACGGCGGGGTGCAGGCTGGCCTTGGCGCTGGGACGCGAGTCGACGCGCTTGAACCAGGCGTTGATGTTCTTCAGCGACGGGTCGAGCGGCTGGCCGACGCCGGCTGCGAAGTCGAGGCAGCAGTACAGGACCAGGTCGACGAGGCGGATCTGGTTGCCCGAGATGAAGTCACGGCCAGCGATGAGACCGTCGAGCCACTTCAGATAGCGCTGGCCACCGGCCTTCAGGCCAGGTGCCGCTTCGGGGATCGTGTGCAGACGATCCTTGAACAGGTCGTAGCCTTCGGCGAAACGGAAGCCGTTGTAGATGGCCTCGGTGATGTTCAGCTCGACGCGGCGCTGCCACATGCGCGAGACGGCCTTCTCCTCGGCGTTGGCGCCGACCAGCGAATTGCCCGGATTCACTTCGTCCAGGTACTCGCAGATGGCGACGGTCTCACCGATCACGGTGCCGTTGTCGAGTTCCAGCGCAGGCACCTGGCCGGCGGGGTTCTTGTCGGTGTACGGCGGCTTGCGGTTCTCGCCGCCGAGCAGGTCGTGCTCCTGCGTCGGGAGGTTGATGCCCTTCTCGAGCAGGAACATGCGCACCATGCGCGGATTGGGGCCAAACGAATTCAGCAGTTTCATCAAAGATTCTCCTCGTACCACGGTGGGCTTGTTCTGTCCGCGCGCGGGTCCGGCATCGCCACGGGATATGGATATTCCCGCGAAGGCCCTCAGGCCGCCATAAGGAATTGCCCTAGTTCGGCCACGAACCGACGGGGCTGCTCGAACGGAATCGCATGGCCGCAGTTCTCGAACTTCACGACGCGTGCGTGCGGCACCATGGTCTGGATCGCCAGCTGGCCGGCGGCTGGATACATCGTGGACTGCATGCCCACGAGTGCCGTCATCGGCACCTCGATGGAGGGAAGCGTGGCCCGCCAGTCGTAGTCGTCGTTCAGGTACGACCGCAGGCAATCCATGTAGATCGGCCAGTTGGCGACTGGCGCCAAGCGCCGGATCAGGAACTCGTGGCGCGCGAATCCGACCAGGCGACGCCAATGCGGCTGATGGAAGGAATGGCCGTAGAACGTGGCCAGGCTGTGCCAGAGCTCGCGCCGCAGCGAACGCGGCACGCGGTGGTACGGCTGGCCGCGATAGACCTCGAGCCGGTCCATCAGGCTCGCCATGTCGGCGAAGCCCTTGGTCTGGGCATCGCCCAGCAGGCCGTGCGGCCAATCGGGCGTGTTGATCACGCGGGGCGACTGGTCGATGTGCAGGTAGGCGCGAATACGGTCGAAGCCGTACAGGCGGTGGTACTGCATCGACGTGCAGGCGCCCATCGACAAGCCACCGAGATGCACGTCGTGCAGGTCCAGCTTGTCGAACAGGTCGGCCACGTCGTCCGCGTGCTGCGTCAGCAAGGTCGGCTGCGACAGCTTCAGGCTGTGGGAACCCCCGAATCCGCGCAGATCGGGCAGCACAAAGCGATGGCGATGCAGAAGCGGCGTCACGAACGGCAGCCACAACTCGGCCGGCATCGCGAAGCCATGCAGCAGCACGCAGGTCTTGCCGCCATTGCGGCTGCGCCGTCCCACATCGTAGTAATGCAGGCGCTCACCATCGCGCATTGTGGCGTACGGCATCAGCGTTCTCCCTGGTTTTCTGCAGCGTCGCAGCGTGGCGGGTATTCCGATTGTTGCAAGCCTTGGCCGCCTGGGACCGAACCTGCGAGGTATCCGCGAACCCTGGGAAAAATACCGCAAAGGCGCAAAGGAAAAGAAAGGACGCAGAGGAATCCCATTTAAAAACCTTTGCGCCCGTTCTTTTCCTTTGCGCCCTTTGCGTCAAAAGCCTTTGACTCACCTGATGGGCAAAGTCGCGAGCAAGCTCGCTCCTACGAGGAGGGACGATGAACCGCGACCGGCCCGAATCCCTGACAGACCGGCGTCAGCGACAACGTATTCACGTTGACGTGAGCGGGTCGCGAGGCCACCCAGTGAACCGTGTCGGCCACGTCCTCGGGGGTGAGTGCCAGCGTGTTTTCGTAGACCTTCGCGGCACGCGCGTCATCGCCGCCGAAACGCACGTTCGAAAATTCGGTCCCGCCGGCGAGCCCGGGCTCGACGTTGGTCACGCGCACCGGCGTGTTGTAGAGATCGGCGCGCAGATTCAGGGAGAACTGGCGAACGAAGGCCTTGGTGGCGCCATACACGTTGGCCCCGGGATAGGGCCATTCGCCTGCCGTGGACCCGATGTTGATGACGTGACCACGGCCGCGCTCGACCATGCCAGGAAGGATGGCGCGCGTCAGCGTCAGCAGACCCTTGATGTTGGTGTCGACCATCTGCTCCCACTCGTCCAGCGATGCACGATGGGCAGGCTCCAGGCCCAGTGCCAGACCGGCGTTGTTCACCAGCACGTCGATGGCCGCGAACTCACCGGGCAGGCCTGCCACGGCGGCTTCGGCCGACGCGCGGTCGCGCACATCCATCACGAGGCAATGCGTGGGCACCGCCAGTTCTGACGCGAGCCGGTCGAGCCGTTCACCGCGACGGCCGCAGAGGACCAGATGCGCTCCATCGCGTGCGAAGCGACGGGCAATGGCCTCGCCGAAACCCGCGGTGGCGCCACTGACGAATACGATCACGTCCACTCCTTGTTCGTTCGATTCCGGCGACAAGCCTAAGCGCTGGACCTCGGGCCGGCCATCCGGGCCGGCGCCTCGAGATTCGAAACCGTCCGCTGCAAAAGAGCGAAGGCGAGGCCCGCAAGATCCTGCGACGCTGCCTCGCAAGAGATCGCCATTTTCATCGACGGCACCGGGGCTTTCGACTGACGACGACCCTAAAACGAAAACGCCCCGGAAGTCCGGGGCGTTTTCTTGAAGCTTCTGCCGTGTGCGACTTACAGCGAGTAGTACATCTCGAATTCGATCGGATGCGTGGTCATGCGGAAGCGCGTGACCTCCTGCATCTTGAGCTCGATGTACGCGTCGATCACATCGTCGGTGAACACGCCGCCCTTGGTGAGGAAGCCGCGATTCTTGTCGAGGTGATCCAGTGCCATGTCGAGGCTGTGGCAGACGCGGGGAATCTTCGCGTCCTCTTCCGGGGGAAGATGGTAGAGATCCTTGTCCGACGGATCGCCGGGGTGGATCTTGTTCTGGATACCGTCGAGGCCGGCCATCATCATCGCCGCGAAGGCGAGATAAGGGTTGGCCGAAGAATCCGGGAAGCGCACTTCGATACGGCGGCCCTTGGGGCTGGGCACGTGAGGAATGCGGATCGAGGCCGAACGGTTGCGGGCCGAGTAAGCCAGCATGACCGGCGCTTCGAAGCCCGGCACCAGGCGCTTGTAGCTGTTGGTGCCCGGGTTGGTGAAGGCGTTGATGGTCTTGGCGTGCTTCAGGATGCCGCCGATGTAGTACAGCGCGGTCTCCGAAAGACCACCGTAGCCGTCACCGGTAAAGGTGTTCTTGCCGTTCAGCGAGAGCGACATGTGCACGTGCATGCCGCTGCCGTTGTCGCCGACGATGGGCTTGGGCATGAAGGTGGCGGTCTTGCCGAACTGGTGCGCGATGTTCTGCACCACGTACTTCAGCTTCAGCACGTCATCCGCCTTCTGGATCAGCGTGCCGAACTTGACGCCGATTTCGCACTGGCCGGCGGTGGCCACTTCATGGTGGTGCACTTCCACTTCCATGCCGACCGCTTCGAGCGTGTCGCACATGGCCGAGCGGATGTCCTGCAGCGCGTCCACCGGCGGCACCGGGAAGTAACCGCCCTTCAGGCCCGGGCGATGGCCCGTGTTGCCGTGCTCGTAGACCTTGCCGGAGTTCCAGCAGGCGTTCTCGGCGTCGATCTCGACGAAGCAGCCCTTGAGGCCGGAGTCGTAGCGGATCGAATCGAAGATGAAGAACTCGTTTTCCGGGCCGAAGTAAGCGGTGTCGGCGATGCCGGTGCTCTTGAGATAGGCCTCGGCGCGCTTGGCGATGGAGCGCGGATCGCGCGAGTAGCCCTGCATGGTTGCCGGTTCGATGACGTCGCAGGTGATGACCAGCGTGGGGTCTTCGAAGAACGGGTCCATGAAGGCCGTGCTCGCATCCGGCATCAGGATCATGTCGGACTCGTTGATGCCCTTCCAGCCGGCGATCGAGGAGCCGTCGAACATCTTGCCGTCGACGAACAAGCTCTCGTCCACGGTCTTGGCCGGCACGGTGACGTGCTGTTCCTTGCCCTTGGTGTCGCAGAAGCGGAAGTCGACGAACTTCACGCTCTTTTCGCTGATGATCTTGAGTACGTCTTTACCCGAAGCCATGAGGTCTCCTGCAGAGGGTCTTTGTGTAGATTCGATTGGGGTGTCCGACGAGGTCGCCCAGCTCCCCCGACGGTGCGGCGAGATAACGCAGTAACCATGCCACGCTGGCCCGCGGCGGCGCCTAGCCTAGCCCATCCCTGCTCCATTCGGGTGCGCGGAACCGGAAGGACCGGCGGCTATACTGGCCTGCCCTCGTGACGCTTTTTCGGCCCCGTTCCATGACCTTCCAGGACCTCATTCTCAAGCTGCAGATGTTCTGGGCCGGCCATGGCTGCACCATCGTCCAGCCGATGGACATGGAGATGGGCGCGGGCACCTTCCATTGGGCAACCTTCCTGCGAGCTCTCGGCCCCGAGCCCTGGAATACCGCCTACGTGCAGCCCAGCCGCCGCCCCACCGACGGCCGCTACGGCGAGAACCCCAATCGCCTGCAGCACTACTACCAGTTTCAGGTGCTGATGAAACCGAGCCCGCCCGACATCCAGAAGCTGTACCTGGAGTCGCTGAAGATGCTGGGCTTCGATCCGCTGACGCACGACATCCGCTTCGTCGAGGACAACTGGGAATCGCCGACGCTCGGCGCCTGGGGCCTGGGCTGGGAGGTCTGGTTGAACGGCATGGAAGTCACGCAGTTCACGTATTTCCAGCAGGTCGGTGGCCTCGAGTGCCGGCCGGTCGCGGGCGAGATCACCTACGGCCTCGAACGCCTGGCGATGTACATCCAGAAGAAGGAGAGCGTGTACGACCTGGTGTGGTCGCACGATCCCAGGACTGGTCGCGTCGTGACCTACGGCGACGTCTATCACCAGAACGAGGTCGAGCAGAGCACGTACAACTTCGAGCACGCCGACACGGCGACGCTGTTCGAGCGATTCAACAGGGCCGAGGCCGAGTGCCAGCGCCTGCTTGTCCTGGAAAAGCCACTGCCGCTGCCCGCCTACGAGCGCACCATCCAGGCCAGTCATACGTTCAACCTGCTGGATGCGCGCGGCGCGATCTCGGTGACGGAACGGCAGGCCTACATCCTGCGGGTTCGGACGCTGGCGCGCGGCTGCGCCGAGGCCTACTTCAAGGCCCGCGAGGCGCTCGGATTCCCGATGTGCGACGCGCAGCAGAAAGCGGCCTGAGCGTGAACCTGGCGCCACGGGCGGTCCGGCTGTCGGCGCTTCTGCCGGAAACACGCGGGCAGGGCGCCGAGAAGCGGTCCGCCGCTCCCGGAACGGCGTAGGTCACGCGGCACCATGATCCTGATCGGCATGTTCGACTCGCCTTATGTGCGGCGCGTGGCCGTCAGTCTGCGCCTGCTGGGGTTCGCGTTCGAGCATCGCAACTGGTCGGTGGGCCAGGATTTCGACCGCATCCGCGAACACAACCCGCTCGGCCGCGTGCCGACGCTCGTGCTCGACGACGGCGAGACGCTTGCCGACTCCGCCGCGATCCTCGACTGGATCGACCAGGAAGTCGGACCCGATCGCGCCCTGTTGCCGGTGCAGGGCAGCGAACGCAAGCGCGCGCTGCAACTCATGGCGCTGGCCACCGGTGCGGCCGACAAGGGCGTGGCGCAACTCTACGAAGGGGCGTTCCGGCCGGCCGAGAAGCGACACGAGCCCTGGGTGCAGCGCTGCCGCACGCAGATGCTGGCGGCCCTGGAACAACTGGACCGGGCCTGCGCTGCGGTGCAGACCGAGTGGCTGCTGGGCCCGCGGCTCACGCAGGCCGACATCACGCTGACCGCCGTTTCGACCTTCCTTCACGAAGCGCTGCAGCTCGACCCGGCGGCGCTGCCGGCGTTGGCACGACAGACCGCACGCGGTGAGGCCCTGCCAGCGTTCCGTGAATTCCACCAGCCTTTCTTCGTCCCGCAGTCTTGAAGTCCCACGGGGTATCCCGGCCGGCTCGCGCCGGTCCGGGGCCTCGCTTATGGTCGCCAGCCACGCCGCTTTTCGGGGAGAAATCATGAAACAGAAAACGAAGCTTCATGCCGTATTTGCAGCGGCCGCGCTGACCTGCGGCCTGCTGATGTCGTCGGCGCAGGCAGTGGAGCCGGTTGCGGAACTGCGCCTCTACGCGATGGATTGCGGTCGCGTGCACGTCAAGGATGGCGCAATGTTCTCGGACACCGGCGAGTACGACGGCAAGCCGCTCGACGTGGTGTCCTCGTGCTACCTGATCCGGCATCCCAAGGGCTCCTTGATCTGGGATACCGGCCTGAGCGACGAGCTGGCCAAGTCGCCGGACGGCGTGGACGCCGGCGGTGGCAACTTCCACTTGTCGGTGAAGAAGCCGCTGGTCGAGCAGCTCGCGCAGATCGGCATCACACCGGCCGACGTGACCTTCCTCGGCTTCTCCCACCTGCACTTCGACCACACCGGCAATGCCAACCTGTTCACCCAGTCGACCTGGCTGATGAACAAGGCGGAACTCGATGCCGCGCTGGCCGATCCGCCTTCCGGCGGCATGGATCCGAGCACGATTTCGGCCCACAAGAAGGCCAAGGTCGAGCTGCTCTACGGGGATCGCGATGTCTTCGGCGACGGCAGCGTTCGCATCCTGCTGGCACCCGGCCACACGCCGGGCCACCAGGTCCTGCTGCTGCACCTGGCCAAGGCCGGTCCCGTGGTGTTGTCGGGCGACCTGTACCACACGAAAGAGAACCGCACCGAGCATCGCGTTCCGCTGATCAACACCAGTCGCGCGGACACGCTGGCTTCGTTCGATCGCGTGGAGAAGATCGTGAAGAACCAGAAGGCGCGCTTCGTGATCCAGCACGTGCCGGAGGATCTGGCCGCGTTGCCGAAGTATCCGGACTACCTGAAGTAGCCCGGACGAAGTCCGGGATGGCCGCTTGAACCCGGGCAGCATCGTTTATCGAGGCCCGTACCCCGGACTTCGTCCGGGCTTGTTCCACATCACGGCACGCGCTCGCACCTGACGGTTTGGCGCCTCCCGCCGCATCGCCCACAATGGCGGGCCTTTCACCCCTTTTTTTGAACCGCAGCCCGCCCGATCCCCATGACGCTTCCCCTGCTCCTGGAAATCGGCTGCGAAGACCTGCCGGCCCGCTATGTCGTACCGCTCGCCAACGCGCTGGGCCGCGGTGTCACAGAAGGCTTGGCCAAACGTGGCGTATCCGTCGGCAACTCGTCAGTGTTCGCGACGCCACGACGCATCGCGGTGCAACTCTCCGACGTGGCCGAAAGCCAGCCGGATCAGACCGCCGACATGGTCGGGCCCGCGCTGGCAGCAGCGCTGAAGGACGGCCAGCCCACACCGGCGGCGCTCGGATTCGCACGCAAGTGCGGGGTGGAGTTTTCCGCGCTCGGGCAGAAGGACGGCAAGCTGCACTTTGCTCGAAATACGCCGGGACGGCCCACGCGTGAGCTGATTCCGGAGATCTTTCAGGACACGCTGCGGCAGATGGACGAGCTGGTGCCCAAGCGCATGCGCTGGGGTGCGGGCGACGCCACGTTCGTGCGGCCGGTGGAATGGCTGTGCTGCCTGCTCGGCACCGAATCGATTCCGCTGCGGGCATTCGGGCTGGACTCGAGCCGGCTCACTTATGGCCATCGCTTCCATGCACCCGATCCCCTGCCGCTGACGTCCGCCGCGGACTACGCGGACGCCCTGCGCACCGCGCGGGTCTGGGCGGACGTTGCGCTGCGCAAGGCCGAGATCCGCTCGCAGATCGAGACGGCGGCCGCGAAGCTCGGTGGCCATGCCCGCATCACCGAAGACCTGCTCGACGAGGTCACTGCCCTGGTCGAGTTGCCGGTGGCGATCGCCGGGCGCTTCGAGGAGCGGTTCCTCGAGCTGCCGCCTGAAGTCATCGTGGCGACGGTCGAGACCAACCAGCGTTACTTCACGGTGTTCAGCGACACCGCGCTGACCCGACTGACGAACCACTTCATCACGATCACCAACATCGAGTCGCGCGACGAATCGCAGGTGATCGCGGGCAACGAGCGCGTCGTGCGTCCGCGCCTCACGGACGCCCTGTTCTTCTACCAGCAGGATCTCAAGCATCCGCTGGCGGACTACGCGGCGAAGCTCGATGCAGTGACGTTCCAGAAGGACCTCGGGTCGATCGGCGCCAAGGTGGAGCGCATGGCGGCGCTGGCACGCGGGATCGCCGCGATGGTCGCCGCCGATGGCCAGCCGGTGGGACAGACGGCATCGGTGAGCCGCGACGATCTTCGATTCGAGGAGTGGGCGGTCCGTGCCGCGCGCCTGTGCAAGGCCGACCTCGTCACCAAGGTGGTCTACGAATTCCCCGAACTGCAGGGCCTGATGGGCGGCTACTACGCCGCCAGGTCCAACGAACATCCCGAAGTCGCGACCGCGATCCGCGAGCACTACCTGCCGACACAGCAGGGCACGCCGATCCCGTCGACGCGTGCGGGCCAGTACGTCGCGCTGGCGGACAAGCTGGATACGCTTGCGGGCATCTTCGCGATCGGCCAGAAGCCGAGCGCGAGCAAGGACCCGTTTGCGCTGCGCCGCGCCGCCCTCGGCGTGCTGCGCATCTGCCTCGAGGGCGAATTGCCGCTCAACCTGCGCCAGCAGCTTGCCGAGGCCGTGGACCTGCAGCCCGCCGGCAAGCGCGACGCCACCGTCGTGGCGGAGCTGTTCGAATTCGTCATGGAGCGCTTGCGCGCGTGGCTGGTCGGCCAGGAACACGATGGGCGCCCGATCGCCATCGAGACCTTCGAGTCGGTCAAGGCGCTGGGTATCCATTACCCGCTCGATGTGCAGCGCCGCGTGCTCGCGGTGCACGGGTTCGTGGCCCTCGAGGCCGCGCCCAACCTGGCTGCGGCCAACAAGCGCATCCGCAACATTCTCAAGCAGGCGGGGGCGGTCGAAGGGGCGGTCGATCCGACGAAGTTCGAGCATGGGGCCGAAGGCGCTCTGTTCGAAGCCATGAAGGCCCAGGCCGCCCTCAATTCACAGGCGACGAGCTACACGCAGAAGCTGGTCAACCTCGCGTCGCTGCGGGCACCGGTCGACGCCTTCTTCGAGGGCGTGATGGTGAACGCGGACGACCCTGCCGTCCGCGCCAACCGCCTTGCGCTGCTCAAGCAGCTCGATGCGATGTGCCGCGACGTCGCGGATCTGTCCTGCTTGCCTGGGTGATTCCGGCCCGATGAAGCTGGTCATCCTCGACCGCGACGGCGTCGTCAACGAGGACTCCGACGCCTTCATCAAGTCGGTGGCCGAATGGCAGCCGATCCCGGGCTCGCTCGAGGCTATCGCGCGGCTTTCGCAGGCGGGCTGGCGGGTGTTCCTGGCCTCCAACCAGTCCGGCATCGGGCGCGGGATGTTCGACTACGACACCC
>Ga0187844_10001712_pt1 | contig 16374 bp, 8 predicted proteins | sample SpaLakP09_SKY_50_FD_134517 | JGI IMG/M metagenome (GOLD analysis project Ga0187844, IMG submission 134517) | Oligotrophic lake water microbial communities from Sparkling Lake, Wisconsin, USA - SP09_SKY_50 | ecosystem: Environmental > Aquatic > Freshwater > Lake | place: USA: Sparkling Lake...
CTGATGAAGGGCCAGCCCCTGGCCTACAACAAGGACAACCAGGAAGACAAGGAGCCGCTGTTCGACACCGTGGACACGCTCAAGGACACGCTGCGCATCTTTGCAGAGATGGTCGGCGGCCAGCTGAACCCCGTCACGGGCAAAAAAGAAGGCGGCATCACCGTCAACGCGCCCGCCATGGAGCAGGCGGCTCTCAAGGGCTATGCCACGGCGACCGACCTGGCCGACTACCTGGTCAAGAAGGGCCTGCCCTTCCGTGATGCGCACGAAACCGTGGCCCATGCGGTGAAGGCAGCCACCACACATGCCTGTGACCTGTCGGAGCTGCCCCTGGCCGTGCTGCAGGGCTTTCACCCCGCCATCGAGAAAGACGTGTACGAGTGCCTGAGCCTGCGTGGTTCGCTCAACGCGCGCAACACGCTGGGCGGCACCGCGCCTGCGCAGGTGCGCGCCCAGCTGGCACGCCACCGCGTACGCCTGGGCTGAACGTCTGCGCTGCTGCACCGCTGTGGCTTTGCTTGTGGCCGCAGTGGGTGCCGCCGTATGGATGCCCGCGTTCGGCGGGCCTGAATCTTGCACCGTGCCTTGACGGACTACCACCCCTTTTCCGGAGTTTTTCCATGACAACGACCCGCCGCAATCTGCTATCCCGCCTGGTGCGCACTGGAGCCTTTGTGGGCGCTGCGCTGGCTGTGGGCCTGGCATCGGCCCAGTCGGCCAAGCCCATCCGCCTGCTGGTGGGTTTTCCGCCCGGCGGCGGCACCGACGCCATTGCGCGCACGCTGGCCGAAAAACTCAAGGACGAGCTGGGCCAGCCCGTGGTGGTCGAGAACCGACCCGGCGCGGGCGGCCAGATCGCCGCGCAGGCGCTCAAGGCCTCGGCGCCCGATGGCACCACGCTGTTCCTCACGCACGACCACACCATCTCCATCCTGCCCCAAGTGGTGAAAAACCCCGGCTTCGACCCCGCGCGCGACTTCGTGGCCGTGGGCGGGTTTGCCACCTTTGTGAATGCGTTTGCCGTCTCGGGTGGCACCCCTGCGAAATCGTTTACCGAGTACGTGGGCTGGGTCAAGGCGTCTGGCGGTGGCAAGGGCGCGGTGGGCATCCCCGCCCCGGCGTCCACGCCGGAGTTCCTGGTCAAGCTGATCGGGCACAAGTACCAGCTGGACCTGGTCTCGGCGCCTTACCGGGGCAGTGCACCCATGATGGCTGACATGCTGGGCAACCAGATTGGTGCGGGCGTGGCCTCGGTGCAGGACTTCATGGAGAACCACAAGGCCGGCAAGGTGCGTGTGGTGGGCGTGCTGGGCACCAGGCGCCAGGCTGCCATGCCCGACGTGCCCACGTTCGACGAGATGGGTCTCAAGGGCTTTGAAGACCTGCCGTACTACGGCATCTACGCCCCCACCGGCACGCCGCAGAAGTTCATCACCGACTTCTCGAACGCGCTGGCCAAGGTGGTGGCCCAGCCTGATGTACGCGACCACCTCACCGCCATGGGCCTCACGGTGGGCCACATGTCGCCCCAGCAACTGGCCACGCGTGAAAAGGCCTACACCGAGGCCTGGGCACGCATCATCAAGACCAGCGGCTTCGTGGCGCAGTAAACAGGCTCTCAGGGGCGGCAAGCCCGGCGCAAGTCGTGTTCGCTTATGCTGTGCCCGGCCTCCGCGCTCCGGGCGCAGCTCCGGTATGCGAGGGGTCGCTTTTTTTGCACTCCTCTTTCCCCATGCCCACCAGCCGCCTTCCTTCCAACTGGATCCAGCATCGGTACCTGCCCCTGGTGGTCGGGGCGTGCAGCGGCGCGCTGGCGGCGCTGCTGGCCTGGGTGGTCATCGACATCTCGCACACCAAGGCGCGCGCCGAGATCGCGGCCCAGGCGCAAAGCCATCTGCTGCAGATACGCGACCGGCTGGACCGGCAACTGCAAAGCACCTTGTCGGTGCCCGAAACGGTGGCGGCCTTCATCGCCGCGCAGGGCAGCATGGCGCCCGACATTTTTGCCACCGTGGTCGGCCGCCTGCTGGAGCACCAGCGCAACATCCGCAACCTGGCGCTGGCGCCCGACAACGTGATCGCTGATGTGTATCCGCGTGTGGGCAACGAGCGCGCCATCGGCCTGCGTTACCTCGACAACCCCCAGCAGCGCGGCGCGGTGGAGCGGGCCATCCAGTCCCGCCGCACGGTGGTGGCGGGCCCCATCACCCTGGTGCAGGGCGGGCTGGGCATCATCAGCCGCACGCCGGTGTTTCTGGCCCACCCGCCCGAGAGGCCGCCCGTGGGCGGGCCGCAGTACTGGGGCATTGTGTCGCTCACGGTCAATGCCGACACCTTGTTTGCCGATGTGGGGCTCAGCACGGAGCAGATGGGTTTCCAGGTGGCGGCGCGGGGCCTGGACGCCATGGGGGCGCAGGGCGCAGTGTTCATTGGCCGCCCCCAATTGTTTGACGAGGCTCCCGCCACGCTCGATGTGCCGCTGCCCGGTGGCGGCAGCTGGATCCTGGGGGCGGTGCCCAGTGGTGGCTGGGCGGCGGCAGGCCGTGCACCCACCTTGGTGGTGATGCTGGCCTATGCGTTTGCGCTGGTGCTGGGCCTGCTCAGTGCGCGGCTGGTGCGGGCCCACCAGCAGGTGCTGGCCCTGGCCAGCCATGACCGCCTCACGGGGCTGCCCAACCGCCGCTTGTTTGAAGACCGCCTTTCGCAGGCGGCGTTGGCGGCCTACCGCGACCACCGTGCCGGTGCGTTGCTGCTGGTGGATCTGGACGGCTTCAAGGCCGTGAACGACAGCCAGGGCCATGGCAGTGGCGACCAGGTGCTGGTGCGTGTGGCGCAGCGCCTGTCGGGCCTGGCGCGTGCCAACGATACGGCGGCCCGGCTGGGTGGGGATGAGTTTGCCCTGGTGCTCAATGCGGTGGATTCGCCCGATGCGGCCATGGAAATGGCCCACAAGGTGCTCGCAGCACTGGTGGCGCCCATCGGGCTCGACAACGGTCAGCATGTGCTGATTGGCGCCAGCATCGGGGTGGCGCAGTTCCAGGGCCCTACGGTGGAGGCGCTGTCTGCGTTGATGGACCGTGCCGATCGCGCGCTCTACGCCAGTAAACACGGTGGCAAGGGACAGGCCACGCTGGCCGATGCCCCGGGGGGCGCCGCAGCGCAGCCGGGCTGACCCACGCGGGGCAGGGGGCCTGCGGGCGCACAAGCCTGTAGGTAGGTCTTTTTCCCTCGGTTTGTTTTTAGTGCAGGGCCACCTGCGGCTCTGCCCGGGGCGTGCCGCCCAGGCCATTGCCCATTTTTTTGCCCGCCTCGGGCGGTGGCAGCACGGCGGGCAGGCCCAGGGCCTGGATGGCCAGCTCGCGGTGCCAGCCCTGGATGTGGTGCAGGTGGTGCTCTTCGTTTTTCTCCACTGCCTTGAAGGCTGCCTTGAGCGTCTGGCCCACGTCGCCCACCGCCACCCGGGCCACCCGGCCCAGCAGCTCCCATTGGGCATGGTTGCTGGTTTCGGTGTGCAGCACACATTCGCAGGCCACACGCTGGGCGGTGTCCGGGTCGCAAGTGCGCTGGGCCGTCTCGATGGCCTGCACCCATGTGTCGCCCAGCTGCCGTGTCACGGCCCGCGCGGCGGTGGGGGCGTCCGGGTCCAGGCCGAGCGCATCGCACATGCGGCGCACCACGTCCTGGTGCGCCTGGCGGTCCCTCAGGTAGCCCTGCCATTCCTTCTTCAGGGCCGGGTGGTGGGCGCAGGCGAGGGCGGCACGGTACACCCGCTCGCCCACCTGTTCGGTCTCCATCATCTGCAGCACCAGCCCGTCCAGCTGGTGGCTGTCGTAATGCACGCGGTTCATGGCATCTCCTTGCAGTGTGGTTGGCATGGGCCGTGCGCCGAGAGGGCCGCGCAGCGCAGCAGCTTGGAGCCAGTGTGCGCACTTTGGCCGGGCCTGTCCATGTGGGAAAAAGCCCGATAGCCGCCTTGCTTTCGGCATACGTAAGCGCTTGCAACGCTGCGCTGGCGGTGGTGCCGTTTTGTTACGCTCGCAGGTCGTGCAATTCCCCTTCCCCGCGCGGGGCCACTGGGGACGTCCGCCCTGGTTCCTTCGGAGGGGAAAAATGAACAAAAAACAATGGATGCTGGCGGCCAGCCTGTCGCTGGTAGCCTGGGGGGCGCAGGCCCTGCAGATCAGCAGCTTCTCGCCGCAGGGCGAAGTGGCGCAGGTGCGTCAGGTGGTGGCCAAGTTTGATGCCGCTGCCGTCAACTTTGGCGACCCCAAGGCCCCGGCGCCGCTGACCCTGAGCTGCAGCGACGCCAGTGCGGCCAAAGGCACGGGCCGCTGGACGGGCGAGCGCGAATGGGTGTTCGACTTCGAGCGCGACCTGCCGCCCGGCGTGCGCTGCACCGCCACCGTCAAACCGGGGTTCAAATCGGCCCTTGGCGCGGATCTGGCGGGCGTAAAAAGCTATCAATTCAATAGCGGCGGGCCTTTTGTGCAGGTTATTCGCCCGAACACCTACGAACAGATCGACGAAGAGCAGTTCTTTGTGCTGCAGCTCAATGGGCCTGCCACCACGGCCAGCGTCCAGGCCAATGTCTGGTGCACGATGGAAGGCGTGGGCGAGCGCGTGCCGGTGCGCCTGATCGAGGGGGCGCAGCGTGCCGAAATCCTGAAAACGCTGGGGCTGGAAAAAAGCGCGGCGAAGGAGCCTTTGCAGTACGCCACGCTGGCCTGCAACCGGCGCTTTACCTCGGGTTCGCGCATTCAGATCGTGTTTGGCAAGGGCGTGGCCACGCCCAGCGGCGTGGCCAACACGGTGGAAAAACGCTTTGACTTCAAGGTGCGCGAGCCGTTTTCGGCCGAGTTCAGCTGCGAACGCGAGAACGCCCAGGCCGCTTGCCTGCCCATCCGCCCGCTGCAGCTGTCCTTCAACACGCCGGTGCCGCGCAGCCTGGCCACGGCCATCCGCCTCAAGTCGGCCAAGGAAACCCTCAAGCCCCAGACCGATGGCGGCATCGAAAGCCAGAAGGGCGATGCGCTGGTCAACAGCGTGCAGTTTGCCGCGCCGCTGGCCGAAAACACGGCCTTCACGCTGGAGCTGCCCAAGGACTTCAAGGACGCCTCGGGCCGCCCGCTGCGCAATGCGGATAGTTTTCCGCTCAAGGTGTCCACCGGCGGCATGCCGCCCCTGGCCAAGTTTGCGGCGGCGCCGTTTGGCATCGTCGAGCGTTTTGCCGAAGGCCCCGCGTCGGACAAGCCACCCGCGTTGCTGCCGGTGACCTTGCGCAATGTGGAGGCCGCCCTGCGCGTGCAGGGTCTGCAGCCGGGCACCCCCGGTGCGGCGGCAGCGGCGGGCAAGGTGAGCACGCTCCAGCCCGGCACCGATGCCGAGATCATTGCCTGGTTCCGGAAGGTCAAGCGCTATGACAACTACTTGGTGGACCGCAGGCAGGCGCGCCAGGACGTGACCGGCCCCCTGCCCAAGGTGCTGGACGACGACCGCAGCCATGTGCAAAGCCGCATAGTGTCGCTGCTGGCAGGCAAGGGTGGCGTGAAAACACTAGACCTGCCCAAACCCGCGAGCAACGACCCGCGCCCGTTCGAGGTGGTGGGCATTCCGCTGCCGCCCGGCTTCCATGTGGTGGAGATCGCGTCGCAAAAACTCGGCGCCTCGCTGCTGGACGACCGCCATGGCGAGGGCCGCACGATGTACGTGCGCACCTCGGCGCTGGTGACCAACCTGGGCGTGCACTTCAAGCTGGGCCGTGAGAACGCCATGGCCTGGGTGACCACGCTGGACAAGGGCCAGCCCGTGCAGGGCGCCCAGGTGCGCGTGTACGACTGCCGGGGCAACGAGGTGGGCACGGCCACCACCGACGCCCAGGGCGTGGCCCGGATCGACGGGCTGTCGTCCCAGGCGCCCACCTGCAGTGGCGACGACTGGACCCAGGCCTACTTCGTGAGCGCACGCTCCAAGGGGGGCGACGGGGTGGAGGACATGGCCTTCACCTGGAGCGACTGGCAGCGTGGCATCGAGCCCTGGCGCTTCAACGTGCCCACGCACACCGGCCCGCGCCCCACCGAGCGGGCCCACACCATCTTCGACCGCACGCTGTTCCGTGCGGGCGAAACCGTGTCGATGAAGCACCTGCTGCGCACCGAAACCCGCAAGGGCTTTGGCCTGCCCGACGCGCGGCCTGAAACCCTGGTCATCACCCACCTGGGCAGCGGCCAGCAGTTCACCCAGCCGCTGGCCTGGCGCGGCACCGCCACCGGCGGCCTCAGCGCCCAGAGCAGTTTTGCCATTCCGCCTGCCGCCAAGCTGGGTGTGTACCAGGTGGAGTTGCGCAACGATGCGGACAACGAACGCAGCTTCGGCTCGGGCGAGTTCCGGGTCGAGGAGTTCCGCCTGCCGGTGCTGGAGGGCCGCATCGCGCCCGCCGACAAGAAGGCACTGGTGCGTGTGCGCTCGGTGCCCACCGATGTGCAGATCAACTATGTGGCCGGTGGCGGTGCAGCCCACCTGCCGGTGCGTGTGTCGGCCATGGTGCGCGGCAAGACCCTGCAGTACAGCGACTACGAGGCGTTCAGCTTCACCCCGCCCCGCAAGCGCGATGCGTCCAATGCCAGCAGCGACGACGAAGAAGCCACCGCCAGCCAGGATGCGCGCGTGATTGCCGACAAGCTGCCGCTCACGCTCAACAAGGACGGCGCGGGCAAGCTCACCATCGACAACGTGCCCCAGGCGCGCCAGCCGCAGGAGCTGGTGATGGAAGCCACCTACGCCGACCCCAACGGCGAGGTGCAGACCCTCCGCAGCGTGCAGGCCCTGTGGCCTGCGGGCGTGGTGGCCGGCATCAAGACCGAGGGCTGGGTGTCGGCCCGCCAGAAGATCCGCTTCCAGGCGCTGGCGCTGCAGCATGTGGGCAAACCCGCGCCCGACACCGCGCTGCAGGTGCAGGCCGTGGCGCGCATCACCACCACCACGCGCAAGCGCATGGTGGGCGGCTTCTACAGCTACGACAACCAGACTGAAACCAAGGACCTGGGCACGCTGTGCAGCGGCAAGGCCGACGCACGCGGCCTGCTGCTGTGCGAATCCAAGCTCGACGAACCCGGCGAGGTGGAACTGGTGGTGACGGCCACCGACAAGGATGGCAACACCAGCGTGGCCGCGTCGTCGGTGTGGGTCACCCGCCAGGGCGAGCTGTGGTTTGGCGGCGAAGACCATGACCGCATCGACCTGTTGCCCGAGAAGAAAAGCTACCAGCCCGGCGAGACCGCCAAGTTCCAGGTGCGCATGCCGTTCCGTTACGCCACGGCGCTGGTGGCGGTGGAGCGCGAAGGCATCATCGACACGCAGGTGGTGCAGCTCAACGGGCAGGACCCCACGGTGAGCCTCAAGATCCAGCCCGAGTGGGGCCCCAACGTCTACGTGAGCGTGCTGGCGCTGCGCGGCCGCCTGCGCGAGGTGCCGTGGTACAGCTTCTTCACCTGGGGCTTCAAGTCGCCAAGCGAGTGGTGGACATCCTTCTGGTACGAAGGCCGTGAATACCAGGCGCCCACCGCGCTGGTGGACCTCTCCAAGCCCGCCTACCGCCTGGGCCTGGCCGAGATCCGCGTGGGCACCCAGGCCCACCAGATCGACGTGAAGGTGCAGGCCGACAAGGAAAGCTATGCCGTGCGCGGCAAGGCGCAGGTCACCATCACGGCGACCCTGCCGGGCGGCAAGCCCGCCGCGAATGCCGAGGTGGCCGTGGCCGCCGTGGACCAGGCGCTGCTGGAGCTGATGCCCAACAACAGCTGGAACCTGCTCGAAGCCATGCTTCAGCGCCGCAGCTGGGGCGTGGAGACATCGACCGCGCAGATGGAAATCATCGGCCGCCGCCACTATGGCAAGAAGGCCGTGCCCGCAGGCGGTGGCGGCGGCAAGGCGCAAACGCGCGAGCTGCTCGACACGCTCCTGCTGTGGCAGCCCGCCATCCAGCTCGACGCCAACGGCCAGGCCAAGGTGACGGTGCCGCTCAACGATGCCCTGACCACCTTCAAGATCGTGGCCGTGGCCGATGCGTCCACCGGCCTGTTTGGCACCGGCAGCACCAGCATCCGTAGCGCGCAGGATCTGCAGATCATCAGCGGCCTGCCACCCCTGGTGCGCGAGGACGACCAGTTCCGCGCCCAGCTCACGCTGCGCAACACCACCAAGGCCGCGATGAAGGTCGAGGTGGCGCCGCGTGCCACGCTGCTCGACCTGAAACCACAAACCGTGGACATCCCCGCTGGCGAATCGCGCGAGGTGGCCTGGAACGTCACCGCGCCCGCGCAGCTCGCGCAGACCCGCACCCAGGCCATCCTGTGGGAGATCGAGGCCAAGGACACCGTCAGCGGCGCGCGCGACGCGCTCAAGGCGAGCCAGAAGCTGATCCCGGCCGTGCCGCTCACCGTGCAGCAGGCCACGTTGGTGCAGGTGGACGGCAGCTTCAACCTGGATGTGAACCCGCCCGCCGACGCGCTGCCCGGGCGCGGCGGCCTCAAGCTGGCGCTGCAGCCCAAGCTGGCCGAAGGCCTGCCCGGCGTGCGCGACTGGTGGGCCCGCTACCCGTTTGCCTGCCTGGAGCAAAAGACCAGCAAGGCCGTGGGCTTGCGCGACGGTGCGCTGTGGCAGACCGTGGTGGCGCAGCTGCCCACCTACCTTGACAGCGATGGCCTGGCCAACTACTTTCCGCCGCGCGATGGCGACAGCAACCGGGGCAGCGACACGCTCACCGCCTACGTGCTGGCCGCCACGCACGAGGCCGCCGCCATCAACCCCGCGTTTGCACTGCCGGACGACGTGCGCGCCCCCATGGAGCGCGGCCTGATCGCCTTCATCGAAGGCCGGATCGAACGCAGCTTCTGGAGCCCGCGCAAGGACCTGGACATGCGCAAGCTCGCCGCCATCGAGGCGCTGTCGCGCTACGGCAAGGCCCAGGGCCGCATGGTGAGCAGCATCACCATCGCGCCCAACCAGTGGCCCACGCATGCGGTGATCGACTGGGTGAATGTTTTGAAGCGCGTGGCCGATGTGCACCAGCGCGACCAGCGCCTGGCCGAGGCCCAGCAGATCCTGCGCGCGCGCCTGTCGTTCCAGGGCACCAAGCTCATCTTCAGCACCGAGCAGGACGACTACTGGTGGTGGCTGATGCAGAACGGTGATGTGAACACCGCGCGCCTGATGCTGGCCGTGATGGACGACCCGGCCTGGAAAGACGACATGGGCCGCCTGGCCAACGGCTTCATCAGCCGCCAGCAGGCGGGTGCCTGGCACACCACCACGGCCAACCTGTGGGGCGGGCTGGCGCTGGAGAAGTTCAGCGCCAAGTTCGAGGCCGTGCCGGTGTCGGGCACCACCAAGGCCAGCATGGGTGGCAACACCGCCGCTGTGGACTGGAGCAAGGTCGAGCGCGTGAAGACCAGCGACCTGACCGGTGCGCCCCACCAGGGCACCTGGTTTGGTGCGCCTGCATCGCCGGGCAACCTGAAGAACAACGGCATGTTCCTGCCCTGGAGCAAAGCAGGTGGCAAGGAGCAGCTCGCCGTCGCCCACCAGGGCCCCGGCAAGCCGTTGCTCACGCTGCAGTCGGTGGCGGCCGTGCAGCTCAAGGCGCCGTTTGCAGCAGGCTATGCCATCACCAAGACCATCACGCCGGTGGAGCAGGCCAACAAGTCGCTGCCCGCAGGCCAGTACACACGCGGCGACGTGCTGCGTGTGACGCTGGAGGTGAACGCCAGCGCCGACATGACCTGGGTGGCCATCACCGACCCGATCCCGGGCGGCGCCACCATCCTGGGCAGCGGTCTGGGCCGCGACTCGGCCATCGCCACGCAGGGCGAAAAAGCGCGCACCGGCCCCGGCTGGCCCGCGTTCGAGGAGCGCAGCTTCGAGTCCTTCCGCAGCTACTACGAGTACCTGCCCAAGGGCACGGTGAAGATGGAATACACAGTGCGCCTGAACAACGTGGGTGACTTCGCGCTGCCCCCGAGCCGGGTGGAGGCGATGTACGCGCCCGAGATGTTTGGTGAGTTCCCCAACGCGCGGGTGAAGGTGGAGGCGGCCCGGTAGCCGCAGCGCCATGCCTTCTTCCGTGATGAGCCCGCCTGCTTGCAGCCCGCCATGAGCCTCAGCGTATTTGTCGAGCTGCGGTTCTGGCTGCTGGTGGTGTTTTCACTGGTGCTGCCAGCGGGCATCTACGCGCTGCTGCTGGCCACGCGCTCCATCTCGCGCATGGCGGTGCTGGGTTTTGGCGTGGCGCTGGTGCTGATTGCGGGGGTGGACGTGTACCTGCTGCAGTCGCTCGCGTCCCTGGCCAAGACCACGCCGTCGCTGGCAGACGACGCGGTGTTCATCTCCGAGCTGTCCATCGCGCTGTATGTGCTGCCCGTGGTGTTTGGCGGCATCGGCGTCAACCTGATGTCGCACGTGCTGCTGCGCCACCTGAGCGAGGCGGAAACCCGGTTTGACCGGGAGCACCCCGATGATTGAACGGCGGCCATCCCCCTTCTTGCGCCCCGCGTGGTGCGTGGTGCTGGCGGGCGCCCCGCTGGCTGCCCACGCCCACGGGCAGGAGGTGCTGGCCATGGCCTACGCCCAGGGGGCGGTGGTGGTGGTGTGCCTGCTGCTGGCGTGGTGGGTGCGCCCGCTGCGCGCGGCCCGCTGGTTGGTGGCGCTGGGCTGTGCGGCCGGGGTGGTGGTGGCGTGGGCGCGGGTGCTGGATCTGCCCCGCCAGTCCCACGCGGGCGAGATCATGGCCTGGCTGGTGCTCTCGCCACTGCTGGGCGCCACTGGGGCGGTGGCCTGGGCGCGGATTTGCCGAGGCCGCAATGGCCGCTGAGAGGGCGCGCGTTGTGCGGTGCATCTGCGGGCGGCTGCGGCAGGCCCTGGGTCTGCAACTGTTGCTAGCTATATTTTTTGTAGCTATCACGGCAAGTCCAGCGCGCGCAATCCCCACTTTTGATGAGGTGCGGGCTGATTTCAAGCCCTCCGACACCGTGCTGCTCTCGCGCGAAGGCGAGGTGCTGCAGCGCCTGCGCACCGACCCCACGGTGCGGCGCGGCCAGTGGGTGCCGCTGGCCGACATCTCGCCCGCGCTGCGCCAGGCGCTGGTGCTGAGCGAGGACAAGCGCTTTTTTGAACACAGCGGCGTGGACTGGCGCGCCGCATCGGCCGCCGCCTGGGGCAACCTGTGGAACCAGCGCACACGCGGCGCCAGCACCATCACCATGCAGCTGGCCGGGCTGCTGGATGGCGACTGGCGCCAGGGCCCCGGCGGGCGCAGCGTGGTGCAAAAGCTCGGGCAGACGGTGGCCGCCCAGGTGCTGGACCGGCGCTGGCGCAAGGACCAGATCCTGGAGGCCTACCTCAACCTCGTGCCGTTTCGCAGCGAGCTGGTGGGCATTGATGCGCTGAGCCGCACGCTGTTTGGCAAGGCCGCGCATGGGCTGGACGACCGCGAGGCCGCCGTGGCCGCCGCCCTGGTGCGCGCGCCCAATGCGCGGCCCGCGCTGGTGGCGCAGCGCGCCTGCGGGGTGCTGCGCGACATGCAGCGGGGTGGTGGTGATGGTGGTGCCCGCATCGACTGTGACGCGCTCGACCTGTTCACCACCGCCGCGCTGCAGCGCCGCGCGTTTGACGCAAGCGAGGGCGTGGCCCCGCACTTTGCGCGCCATCTGCTGCGCCAGCGTTTTAACAAGGACGCTGCGGTGCCCGAGCGTGTGCAGAGCACGCTGCGCGCACCCCTGCAGCGTTTTGCCGTGCAGACCCTGCAGCAGCACCTGCGCGAGCTGCGCGGCCGCAATGTGGAAGACGGCGCGGTGCTGGTGCTCGACAACGCCACGGGTGCGGTGCTGGCCTGGGTGGGCTCGTCGGGCCAGCTCAGCCAGGCGAGCGAGGTGGACGGCGTGCTGGCGCTGCGCCAGCCGGGCTCCACGCTCAAGCCTTTTTTGTATGGGCAGGCTATTGAACAGCGGCGCCTCACGGCCGCGTCGTTGGTGGATGACTCGCCCGCCCACATAGCCACGGCGGGCGGGCTCTACATCCCGCAGAACTACGACCGGCAGTTCAAGGGCTGGGTGTCGGTGCGCACCGCGCTGGCCGCGTCGCTCAACGTGCCAGCGGTGCGCACACTGGTCATGGTCACGCCCGATGCGTTTCACCGCCAGCTCGGCGCCGTGGGCCTGCCGCTGCGCGAAAGCGGCGACTACTTTGGCTATAGCCTCGCGCTGGGCAGCCCCGAGGTGCCGCTGCTGCACCTGACCAACGCGTTCCGCACGCTGGCCAACGGCGGGCGGCTCAGCCCGGTGGCACTGGCTGTGCCTGGGCCGGGCCGGGCTCCCGCTTTCACGGCGGCCCTGGACCCGCGCGCGGCCTTCATCGTGGGCGACATCCTCTCGGACGGCAATGCACGCGCGCGCACCTTCGGCACCGACAGCGTGCTGGCCACCCGCTTTTGGACGGCCGTGAAAACCGGCACCAGCAAGGACATGCGCGACAACTGGGCCGTGGGCTGGTCGGAGCGCTACACCGTGGGCGTGTGGGTGGGCAACGCCAGCGGCGCGGCCATGCACGACGTGAGCGGTACCAGCGGCGCCGCGCCCATCTGGGCGGCGGTGATGGGCTTTTTGCACGCCCGCGAGCCCAGCCGCGCGCCCAAGGCCCCAGCGGGCCTGCTGCAGGCCGGGGTGCGGTTTGGCCCCGGGCCCGTGGCCGGTGGCCAGCCGGGTGCGGCGCCCGACCCCCGCCCACCGCTGGAGGCCGCGCGCAGCGAATGGTTTCTGCAAGGCACGCAGCAGGCCTTGTTTGCTATTGATTCAATAGCTGAAAAGGCATATCCATTGCGCGCAGAAGGCCAAAAAAGCTTCAAAAAATCGCCCCCCCAGGTGGTGGACGCGCCTTCCGGCCCCGCCCGCATCACCGCACCTGCGCCCGGCACCATCATTGCGCTGGACCCGGACATCCCGCCCGCGCGCCAGCGCCTGCAGTTCACGGCCACGGGCGACGGGCTGCTCTGGCGCATGGACGGCAAGCCGCTGGGCCGGGGCCCGCGCGTGGCCTGGCTGCCCTGGCCGGGGCGGCATGTGGTGCAGATCACCAACGCCCAGGGGCTGGTGTTGGACGAGATCCGCATCGAGGTGCGCGGGGCGGGCGTGGCGGCAGGGGCTGCGGCGGGTGCGGCGGCGCCCCCGATCAGGGCTGCTGCGCATTGACGCGCCCAAAGCCGAGGAATACGGTGTGATTTACCCATTCAGCGCTCCAATACGGGTCGCCTAAAATGGTTACAAATTATTTCTATGCCCTTTTTGCGCCAGTTCTTTTCGCATCGCCTGATCTGGCTTGCTGTGTTGGTCTCCCTGGGGATCGGTGCGCTGTTCGCACGCTCGGTCTGGACCATCCGCCAGGACGAGTGGAACTACGCCGCGCAGACCAATGCCAACCTGGTGCAGACCCTGGAGCAGGGCCTGGGCTGGGTGCTGGGGTCGTTTGACAAGTCCCTGGAGGGCGTGGCCCGCGAGGTGGCGCGCCCCGAGGTGTGGGACCTGGCCCCCGAACTGCGCGCGCGTGTGGTGTTCGACAACTCCCTGCGCGCCCGAGGCGCGGGGGATGTGCTGGTGCTGGATGCCCAGGGCAACATCGTCCTCGACTCCGGCTCGCTCACGCCGCGCAAGGCCAACCTGGCGGACCGGGACTACTTCCTGGCCTTCCAGAAGGACGGACACCAGGGCCTGTACATCGGCAAGCCCGTGCCGTCGCGCATTACGGGGCTCAACATACTGCCCCTGTCGCGCGCGTACTTCCATGCCGACGGCAGCTTCGCGGGCGTGGTGGTGGGGGCCGTGCGGCTGAGCTACTTCAACGAACTCTTCGGCGCGCTGGACATGGGCCCCAGCAGCGGCGTGAACCTGTTTCGCAGCGACGGCGTGGTGATTTCGCGCTTCCCGTACGGCGACATGGACGTGGGCAAGACCATTGCCGGGTCGCCCAACATGCTGCGCTTTCAGAAGGAGGGCAATGGCTCCTTCGTGGGCACGGCGGCGCTCGACGGTATCGAGCGCCTGTACTCCTTCCGGCAGGTGGGCGAGTTCCCGCTGATCATCAACGTGGCCCAGGCCACGGACACCATCCTGGGCAAGTGGTACCGCAGCTCCCTGTGGCTGGGCGGCTTTGCGCTGCTGCTGATGGCCGCCTGCCTGGGGCTGGCGCTGCTGTTTGTGCGCGAGCTGACCCTGCGCCAGCAGGTGGCCGCCCGGCTCAGCGAGGCCGAGCACGATGTGCGCACCATCCTCAACAACTTGCCGTCCATGATCGGCTACTGGGACGCGCACCTGCTCAACCGCTTTGCCAACCAGGCCCACCTCGAATGGTTCGGTATCGAACCCGAGCGGCTGCGCGGCGTGCACTTCAGCGAGCTGGTGGGCCCCGATCGTTTTGCGGTGAACAAGCCGTTTCTGGAGCGCGCGCTGCAGGGCGAGCCGCAGCTGTTCGAGAGCACCCTGCTCGACGTGCATGGCGTGTCGCGCCACATCATCGTCTCGTACGTGCCCGACACCGAAGCGGGCGCCGTGCGCGGCATTTTTGTGCAGGCCACCGACATCTCCGAGCGCAAGCGCATGGAGGACGAGCTGTTTGACGAGAAGGAGCGCGTGCGCCTCACGCTGCAGTCGATTGGCGATGCCGTGGTCTGCTCGGACGCAAAGGGCTCGGTGACCTACCTCAACCCGGCGGCCGAGCGCCTGACCGGCTGGCAGGCTTTTGATGCGGCGGGCCACAACGTGGACGAAGTGGTGTGCCTGCGCAGCCCCGACAACGACGCCCTGCTGCCCAGCCCCCTGCGCACGGCCATCCAGCAAGCGGCCGTGATGGAGGCTGTGCGCGGCGTGGTGGTGCACCGTGGCAACGGCCAGCGCTTCCAGGTGGAGGAAACCGCCAGCCCCATCACCGACCGCCACGGCGCCGTGAAGGGCGCGGTGGCCGTGCTGCGCGATGTGACCGAGGCCGTGGCCATGGCCGAGCGCATGGCGCACCTGGCGCAGTACGACGCGCTCACTGACCTGCCCAACCGCGTGCTGCTGCACGACCGCGCCCAGCTGGCGATTGCCCAGGCGCGGCGCGACGGCAAGTCGCTGGCCGTGATGTACCTGGACCTGGATGGCTTCAAGGAGGTCAACGACCGCCTGGGCCACGATGTGGGCGATGTGCTGCTGGTGCAGTTTGCCCAGCGCCTGAAAGCCGCCGTGCGTGCGTCCGACACCGTGTGCCGCCAGGGTGGCGACGAGTTTGTGGTGCTGCTGCCCGGCCTGGACGGCGCCGAGCCCGCGCAGGGCGTGGCGCGCAAGATCCTCGCGTCGTGCGACGCGCCCTTCGAGCTGGCGGGCGAGCCCATGCGCGTGGGGCTCAGCGGCGGCATTGCGCTGTTCCCACAGCATGGCGACACCTTCGACGCGCTCTCGCGCCACGCCGACAGCGCCATGTACGCCGCCAAGCGCGGCGGCCGCATGCGCTTCATGCTCTACCGGGGCCCGGACCTGGAGCCCGAGGTGGTGCTGCCCGAAGTGGCGGTGGGCGCCGAGGGGTGAGGGGCGGGCGGTGCGTGCTGTGTAGTGGTGTGATTTGCTACTTGTTTTGTAGCAATAAACGCATGTCCATTGCGCGGTAACGGCATTTTTTGCTTGATAAAGCGCCACCGCCGCACCACATCCAGGGCGCAGTGCTGGAAATTTGTTGCAGCCCATCGAAATAATTTTGATGGCTGGCCGATGGCCCAGCGCCTACCATCTGGCGCAATTCCCACCCTGGAGAGCCCGCGTGCCTGACCTGTCCAAAATCACCTGCATCGAAGACCTGCGTGCTGTTGCCCAGCGCCGCGTGCCGCGCATGTTCTATGACTATGCCGATTCAGGCTCGTACACCGAGGGCACCTACCGCGCCAACGAAAGCGATTTCCAGCGCATCAAGCTGCGCCAGCGCGTGGCCGTGAACATGGAAGGCCGCAGCACGCGCACCACCATGGTCGGCCAGGACGTGGCCATGCCCGTGGCCATTGCGCCCACCGGCCTCACCGGCATGCAGCATGCCGATGGCGAGATCCTGGGCGCCAAGGCGGCCAAAGCGTTTGGCATCCCGTTCACGCTCTCGACCATGAGCATCTGCTCCATCGAGGACATTGCCGAGCACACGGGCCGCCACCCGTTCTGGTTCCAGGTGTACGTGATGCGTGACCGCGACTTCATCGAGCGCCTGATCGACCGCGCCAAGGCCGCCAACTGCTCGGCGCTGCAGCTCACGCTCGATCTGCAGATCCTGGGCCAGCGCCACAAGGACATCAAGAATGGCCTCTCGGCTCCGCCC